>Ga0116227_10014126_pt1 | contig 12281 bp, 8 predicted proteins | sample S1TSphgellanicum_FD_89693 | JGI IMG/M metagenome (GOLD analysis project Ga0116227, IMG submission 89693) | Host-associated microbial communities from peat moss isolated from Minnesota, USA - S1T2_Fb - Sphagnum magellanicum MG | ecosystem: Host-associated > Plants > Peat moss > Unclassified... | reverse complement strand
CACTGAACATGCTGGAAGAGATCGGCTCGGTCGACAACATCCCTGAGTTCATCAAGCAGGTGAAGGACAAGAACTCGGGCGTGAAGCTGATGGGCTTCGGTCACCGCGTCTACAAGAACTACGACCCGCGTGCGAAGCTGATGCGCGAAACCTGCCACGAAGTGCTGGAAGAGCTCGGTCTGCATGACGACCCGCTGTTCAAGCTGGCCATGGCGCTGGAAAAGATCGCGCTGGAAGACGAGTACTTCGTGTCGCGCAAGCTGTACCCGAACGTCGATTTCTACTCGGGCATCGTGCAGCGCGCGCTGGGCATCCCGACCTCGATGTTCACGTGCATCTTCGCGATGGCGCGTACGGTGGGCTGGATTGCGCAGTGGAACGAAATGATTGCCGATCCGGAACAGAAGATTGGCCGTCCGCGTCAACTGTTCGTCGGCGATACGCCGCGTGAAGCGAAGCCGATTTCGGCACGCTAAGCGGTTGATGGTTGCTGCATTTGCGTAGGACGTCGTGGCGGGTTAGGCCGCTGTGAGTTGTGCGCGAGGCTGCCGCTGAGGTCAAAAGGAAATGCCCCAACGGGTTGAACGTTGGGGCGTTTTTTTATGGAGCGCACAAAGGCGCTAGCTGGATCGCATTCCGGGGCGCGTCTTCGCCTTCACCTTCACCTGCTCCAACGACGGTGGTCTCGTTTGCAACCCCGGCTGAGCGACGGCCTGCGGCGCATGCCCATGGGTTTCGAAGAAGCCGCGATACGCTCTAGGCGTCATTCCGCGCGCCGACAAAAACAGACGGTTGAAATTGGCGAGATTGGGAATCCCGGCTCTGGCGGCGATGACTGAAATCGGCCACGTCGTATCGGTCAGTTGCCGCGTTGCATAGCTGATGCGCAGCCTTGTCAGATGCCGGCCGACGCTTTCGCCGACGTGACGCACAAAATGCCGATGCAATGAGCGTTCCGACAGATTCGCAACCGCGCACAACTCTGCGATCCGCAATGGCTCGCTAAAGCGCCGGTCGAGCAAATCGAGTACACGATTCAGGCGCTCCGCTTCGGAGGCCGTGCCGCCCGCCCTAAACGCCGTGGAGGAGGCGTTGCGTGGTCGGGGCGTTGTGCCGCCCCCCGCTTCGTCGCCGAGGCCACGCACAGAGCCAACGCCGGCCTCGCGCGGCCCGGCGCGCGGGGCAGCCTTCAGATGCGCCGACGGAGACGCTAGCGGTTCCGCCCCCGCCTCGGCCAGTTGCGCCAAAATCTCCAGCACGGCCGCCAGCCGCACCCGCGGTTCCGCATCCAGCAGTCCATGGACCTTCGCACGCACCGACGCAGTGGCGTCCCGACCAAAGTGCAGTCCGGGCGCACCACGCCGCAACAGCTTGCGCAGCAACGCGAACTCAGGACAGCAATCGGCCATTCGCCTCGCCCAATCACCGCTGAACCACACCACGATCGCCACCTGAGGCGACTCAGAATCGATCGGGTCAGACGACGCCCACGTGTGCGGCATGTCCGGCGGCACCAGCACCAGATCGTCTCCCGCGTAATCGGCGATATGGTCGCCCACGAAACGACGGCCGCGGCTATTCATCGTCAGCGTCAGTTCGTATTCGGGGTGGTGGTGCCATTCGAACGGAATCTGCGCGAGCTGGCGGTGATACACGCGCACTGAGCAGCCGTCGGGGATCGTGACGCGTTCGTATTGGGGTTTCATGGCAAGCACCCGGCCGCGGAGGGGAGACGGCGATGTCTGAATTGTATCGATAGTTGGCCGAATGGTATGCGCTGCCGGGGCCGAAGCTGCCTAATCTACCCAAACGCGCTACCCAAACGCGCTACCCAAACGCATTACCCATACGCGCCAAACAAACCCAAGGAGACAAGCCATGCCGCTGATCATCGACGACCTGCCCGAGGCGATCCGTACGACCAAACGCGCCCTGCGCGCCGCGTTGCCGGACTACGCGCAGGTGTTTCGCGAAGTCGAAGGTGCAATCAGGCAGCAGGTCGACGCCATCCACCGCGATCGCAACATGCAGCACGATGCGATTCCCGTGTTCGACTACAAGTCGATTGTCTCCAACGACGTGGATCAGCGCACCGTCGAACAGATCAAAACGCGCGGCGCGTGTGTGGTGCGACGTGTGTTCGATCCGGGCCAGGCGAGCGACTGGAACGATGAAATCGCGCACTACGTGGAGCGGAACAACCTCGACGACAAGCTCGCACATCGCGCGGAGGACAAGTATTTCGGCAGCCTGTCCTCGAGCAAGCCGCAAATCTACGGCGTGTACTGGTCGAAGCCACAGGTCGCCGCACGGCAGTCCGAGCCGCTGACCCACACACGCGTGTTTCTGAACCGCCTGTGGCGCGCAGAAAGCGAAGGACGCCAGCACTTCGATCCGCAGCGTGTGCCTGCCTACGCGGACCGCGTTCGCCGTCGGCCGCCGGGTTCGGAGTCGCTTGGTTTGTCGCCGCATGTGGACGGCGGTTCGGTCGAGCGCTGGCTCGATCCGAATTTCCGCCAGGTGTTTCGTCATGTGCTGTCGGGCAACTGGCGCGCCTACGATCCGTTCGACGCCGCCTTCCGTCCCGATGTGCAGGAAATTCCCTCGCCCGCGGTGTGCTCGATGTTCCGCACGTTTCAGGGCTGGACGGCGCTCACGCCGCAAGGCCCGGGCGACGGCACGCTGCAATTGATCCCTATCGCGAACGCCATGGCCTATGTGGTGCTGCGCGCGCTGCAAGACGACGTCCCTGAAGACGAACTGTGCGGTGCACAACCGGCGCGTGCGTTGTCGATCAAACCTGAATGGCACAGCCTGTTGCTGGAAGCCGTCACGCCGATTCCGCACATGCAGCCCGGAGATGCCGTGTTCTGGCACAGCGACGTTGTGCATTCGGTGGAAGACGTGCATCGCGGCAGCGGCTACAGCAATGTGATGTACATCGCGTCCGCGCCGTGGTGTGCGAAGAACGAAGCTTACTTAAAGCGGCAATTGCCAAGCTTCCTGCGCGGCGAGAGCCCGCCGGATTTTCCTGCGGATCACTTTGAAACGGACTTCGTGGGACGCGCGCAGGAGAGCGATTTGACGGCGTTGGGGCGTACGCAACTTGGTTTTGCAGCGGGCCAGGATTTCGAATGACGGGCCAGGCATCAACGGCAGTTTTGCCACCTTCCCCGGTTAACGGGCACCCCCGATACAGGTATCGCTACTACCACCCAACTCCCTGTTTTTTCTGGGTTTTTCCGCTAAACAGCGCGCAAAAAACGGGATCAGCGTGGCATAATCGATCGCACACACAGCTTGCCCGCAGTCACCACAACCCCCGCATACCATGGCACAGACTCTCTACGACAAATTGTGGAACACGCACGTGGTCCACACGGAAGAAGACGGTACGACGATTCTTTATATCGACCGTCACCTGCTGCACGAAGTGACGAGCCCGCAGGCGTTCGAAGGCCTGAAACTGGCTGAGCGTCCGGTGTGGCGTATCAGCGCGAATCTGGCCGTTTCCGACCACAACGTGCCCACCACCGACCGTAGCCATGGCATCGCCGATCCGGTGTCGAAGCTGCAAGTGGACACGCTCGATTCGAACTGCGACTCGTACGGCATCACGCAGTTCAAGATGAACGACCTGCGTCAAGGCATTGTGCACATCATCGGGCCGGAGCAGGGCGCCACGCTGCCGGGCATGACCATCGTCTGCGGCGACTCGCATACGTCCACGCACGGCGCGTTCGGCGCGCTCGCGCACGGCATCGGCACCTCGGAAGTCGAGCACGTGCTGGCCACGCAAACGCTCTTGCAGAAGAAGAGCAAGAACATGCTGGTGAAGGTCGAAGGCCAACTGCCGCGCGGCTGTACCGCGAAAGACATCGTGCTCGCCATCATCGGCAAGATCGGCACGGCGGGCGGTACGGGTTACGCCATCGAGTTCGGCGGTTCGACAATCCGCGCGCTCACCATGGAAGGCCGCATGACCGTCTGCAACATGGCGATCGAGGCGGGCGCGCGCGCCGGCATGGTCGCGGTTGACGACACCACCGTCGAATACCTGAAAGGCCGGCCGTTCTCGCCGGAAGGCATCGAGTGGGAGCACGCGGTCGAATACTGGAAGCAGTTCAAGTCGGATGACGGCGCGAATTTCGATCGCGTCGTCGAACTGAACGCTGCGGAAATCGTGCCGCAGGTCACGTGGGGCACGTCGCCGGAAATGGTGACCGCAATCGACGGCCGCGTGCCGGATCCGGAACGCGAAAAAGATCCGGTTAAACGCGACGCCATGGAACGTGCGCTCAAGTACATGGCGCTCGAACCGAATCTGCCCATTGAATCGATCAAGCCGGACAAGATTTTTATCGGCTCGTGCACCAACGCGCGTATCGAAGATCTGCGCGCAGCGGCCTACGTCGTGCGCAAGCTGGGCCGCCGCGTGGCGCCGAGCATCCGTCTCGCGATGGTGGTGCCGGGCTCGGGCCTGGTGAAGGCGCAAGCCGAGCGTGAGGGCCTCGACAAGGTGTTCACCGACGCCGGCTTTGAATGGCGCGAACCGGGCTGCTCCATGTGCCTCGCCATGAACGCCGACCGGCTCGATCCGGGCGAGCGTTGTGCGTCGACTTCGAACCGCAACTTCGAAGGCCGTCAAGGCGCAGGTGGGCGTACCCACCTCGTGAGCCCGGCCATGGCAGCGGCTGCCGCCATCGAAGGTCACTTCGTCGATATTCGCAAGCTCGGCTAAGCCCGCGCTACTTTCGAATCCACCGGCGGCGCGCATTGCGTCGCAGCCGCCGGTCTCTACTCTGGTGGGTGATGGGTCATGGATAAATTCATCGTACATACCGGCGTCGTGGCGCCGTTGGATCGCGAGAACGTCGACACGGACGCGATCATTCCGAAGCAGTTCCTGAAGTCGATCAAGCGCACCGGCTTCGGCCCGAATGCGTTCGACGAATGGCGTTATCTCGACCACGGCGAGCCGGGTCAGGACAACTCGAAGCGTCCGCTGAATCCGGATTTCGTGCTGAACCAGCCGCGCTATAAGGGCGCGTCGGTCCTGCTGGCGCGCAAGAACTTCGGCTGCGGCAGCTCGCGTGAGCACGCGCCGTGGGCGCTGCAGCAATACGGCTTCCGCGCCATCATTGCGCCGAGCTTCGCGGACATCTTCTACAACAACTGCTTCAAGAACGGCCTGCTGCCGATCGTGCTGACCGAGCAACAGGTCGATCATCTGTTCAACGAGACCTACGCGTTCAACGGCTTCGAGCTGACCATCGATCTCGAGGCGCAAGTCGTGCGCGTCGGCGCCGGCACGGAGTATCCGTTCGAAGTCGCGGGCTTTCGCAAGTACTGCTTGCTGAACGGTTTCGACGACATCGGCCTCACGCTGCGCCACGCCGACAAGATCCGCCAGTTCGAAGCAGAGCGTCTGACGAAGCAGCCGTGGCTCGGCCACCGCATCGTCGGTTAAACACGCGTTGTTCGCGGCGGGGTTGAGTTTGTGCGCTCAGCGCCGCTTCAAGAGAAAACAATCAAGGAAATTCGCATGAAGATCGCAGTGTTGCCCGGCGACGGCATCGGTCCGGAAATCATCAAGGAAGCCGTCAAGGTTCTGAATGTGCTCGGCGAAAAGTTCGAGCTCGAAGAGGCGCCCGTCGGTGGCGCGGGTTATGAGGCGAAGGGTCATCCGCTGCCCGATTCGACGCTCGCATTGGCGAAAGAAGCCGATGCGATCCTGTTCGGCGCCGTCGGCGACTGGAAGTACGATTCGCTCGAACGCGCCCTGCGTCCTGAACAGGCCATTCTGGGTCTGCGCAAGCACCTGCAACTGTTCGCGAACTTCCGTCCGGCGATCTGCTATCCGCAACTGACGGCCGCTTCGTCGCTGAAGCCGGAAATCGTCTCGGGCCTCGACATCCTGATCGTGCGCGAACTGAACGGCGACATTTACTTCGGCACGCCGCGCGGCGTGCGCGAGGCGCCGGACGGTCTGTTTGCCGGTGCGAAGGAAGGCTTCGACACGATGCGTTATTCGGAGCCGGAAGTGCGCCGCATTGCGCACGTCGCGTTCCAGGCGGCGCAAAAGCGCAGCAAGAAAGTGACCTCGGTGGACAAGGCCAACGTGCTGGAAACGTCGCAGTTCTGGCGCGACATCATGATCGACGTGTCGAAGGAATACGCGGACGTCGAGCTGTCGCACATGTACGTCGACAACGCCGCCATGCAGCTTGTGAAGGCGCCGAAGTCGTTCGACGTCGTGGTGACCGGCAACCTGTTCGGCGACATCCTCTCGGACCAGGCCGCCATGCTGACGGGTTCGATCGGCATGCTGCCGTCGGCTTCGCTCGACAAGAACAACAAGGGCCTGTACGAGCCGTCGCACGGTTCGGCGCCGGATATCGCCGGCAAGGGCGTGGCCAATCCGCTGGCTACCATCCTCTCCGCCGCGATGATGCTGCGTTTTTCGCTGAACAAGGCCGAGCAGGCTGACCGCATCGAAACGGCGGTGAAGAAGGTGCTCGAGCAAGGCTTGCGCACCGGCGACATCCTCACGCCGGGATGCCAGCAGGTCGGTACCGTGGCGATGGGCGATGCCGTCGTCGCCGCGCTTTAAGGTCGTTGCGGTGGTGTTGTCAAAGCGCCGTACAGTGTCGCGGCGCTTTGTGAGTTGAACAGGGTAGTGAAGCGTGAATGGGCCGCAATCCGGCCCATTCACGCGCAAAAGCGGTCAATCAGACCGCCTAAATCCGGTTTTCGTGTAGACTGTGTCGATGGCGACGATTCCCCAAATCACCTCGATTTCTATCCACCACGGCAAAACGGCCCGTGTGGTTGAGCTCGCCATTAGCATCGAAACGCTCGTCAAAACGATTACCCCGAAAACGATCACGATTCGCTGATCGTCCGTCGTGCCCGCCCATCTTCCCCGCGCGGTCACTGCGGGCAAAGATGCGGGGAAGCCTCCACTCGAAGGGTAAGTGTCATGAACGTAGGTCTCGTAGGTTGGCGCGGCATGGTCGGCAGCGTCCTGATGCAACGTATGCAACAGGAAGGCGATTTCGATCTGATCGAACCGGTGTTTTTCAGCACCAGCAACGCGGGCGGCAACGCGCCGTCGTTCGCTAAAAACGAGACCAAGCTCAAAGATGCCTCGAGCATCGACGACCTGAAGAAGTGCGACGCCATCATTTCCTGCCAGGGCGGCGACTACACCAACGACGTGTTCCCGAAGCTGCGCGCAGCGGGCTGGAACGGTTACTGGATCGACGCGGCTTCGTCGCTGCGCATGAAGGACGACGCGGTCATCATTCTCGATCCGGTCAACCTCGACGTCATCAAGAACGCGCTGGTGAAGGGTCAGAAGAATTTTATCGGCGGCAACTGCACGGTCAGCCTGATGCTGATGGCGCTGGGCGGTCTGTTCCGCGAAAACCTCGTCGACTGGATGACGGCCATGACGTATCAGGCCGCATCGGGCGCGGGCGCGCAAAACATGCGCGAACTGCTGCAGCAGATGGGCACGCTGTACGGTTCGGCCAAGGAAGATCTGGCGGATCCGTCGTCGGCGATCCTGGACATCGACCGCCGCGTGCTGGCTGCCATGAACAGCGACCGCATGCCGACCGATCACTTCGGCGTGCCGCTCGCCGGCTCGCTGATTCCGTGGATCGACAAGGACCTCGGCAACGGCATGTCGAAGGAAGAGTGGAAGGGCGGCGCGGAAACCAACAAGATCCTTGGCAAGCCGGCTATGGGCACACCGGGTTCGATTCCGGTGGACGGCCTGTGCGTGCGCATCGGCGCCATGCGCTGCCACTCGCAGGCGCTGACCATCAAGCTGAACAAGGACGTGCCGCTCGACGAAATCAACAGCATCCTCGCCTCGGCCAACGACTGGGTCAAGGTGGTGCCGAACGAGCGTGAAGCGTCGATCCGCGATCTGTCGCCGGCCGTGGTGACGGGCACGCTGACGGTGCCGGTTGGGCGCCTGCGCAAGCTCGCGATGGGCGGCGAATATCTGTCGGCATTCACGGTTGGCGACCAGTTGCTGTGGGGTGCTGCTGAACCGCTGCGTCGGATGCTGCGCATTCTGCTCGACAAGTAAAGTAAACTACGCGCCTAAGACGCGTAAAAACTCAAAAAGCGTCGCGCTCGCGCGGCGCTTTTTTCATTGTGTGCTCCGAAAATCTTGTCCCAATTCAACTGCAAACAAGGGCTGAGCGCTGACGCGCCTGTCGTCCCGATGATCGTTCGACTCTCTTCCCTTCACGCTATGTCACGTGGCCGTGTGTGCCGGATCGCAGCCGCGGCGGCGCTTGCATGGACCTTGACCGGTGCATCCGGCGCGCAGGCCGCGACGGCGGACGCGGCGAGCGCGGCGGCCGCAGTTGCGGCCTCGGCGCCGCTCGAAGCCGGCAGCCAATATACGATTCGCCCGGGGCAGTCGCTCAACGACGTGGCGATTGCCGCCACGCAGTCGCACGACCGTGCGACGTTGGCGCGTGCTTCCAAGGCCTTGTTCGATGCGAATCCCAATGCGTTCATGTCGCACGATCCGAGCCGCTTGCGGTTGGGCGCGGTGCTGACGATTCCGGCGCTGGATGCGACGGGCGCGGCGGTGGGGGCTTCGGGTGCGGCGGCCGGTTCGGGGGCTGCGGTGGGTTCGACGGCTGCGGCGGCGCCTGCATCGTCGGCTGCGGTTACGGCTACGCCGGCCAGTGCCGCGGCGCAGTCGGTTGCGGCGGCTCAGGCGAATGCTGCAAGTGCTGTGACGCACGCGGCTCCGGCTGCGACCGTTGTTGCAAGCGCACCGCTTCAGGCGAGTTCGGCGACGGCCGCTGTCGCGAGCGCGCCGCTGGCGGGCAGTGCGCCGGGTGCGGTCGCTGAAGGTGCTGTTTCGGCGGCTGCGTCTACGCCTGCGGCTGCGGGTGCCTCGTCAACGGTGCCTGCTACCGCGTTGCCTCCAGCGCAAGCAAGTGGCGCGCACGTCTGGACGGGCGCTATCCAGCCTTCGACTAGCGCGCCGGCGGCGGGTGCATCGGCGGCGCTGCCGTCCGCGCCTTCCGCAGCCGCGCCGGTGGCGCAAGCTCCGACTCAGGTTTCCAGTCTCCAGCAGTTGCTGGCGCTGAAGAGCCGGGTGCTGATGGAATTGCAAAAGCACGGCATCGGCGGCAAACCGGCGCAGCCCGCGCAAGCGGGCGGTGTGGCGACGGCAGGTACTCAGGCAACAAGTGCTGCCGCAGTGACAGCCCCCGCCTCCGCCCCCGGCGTGCCGGGCAATGGCGGCATGGCGACTTCGCATGTGACCGTGGGCAATGTGGACTTGTCCCCAGTGGACTTGGGTTTTGCCGCGGCGATCGGGGCGGCCTTGGTGGCGTTGCTCGCCGCGTTCGGACTGCGTCGGCGTAAGAAACGCGTGACGCCGGCGGAGGCTGTTGCCACCGCACGCGCTGGAGGCGATGGATCTGATGCGGTTGTTTCGCGAGACGACGTAGCGCCGCATGAAGACATTGGCGCGCATGAGCGCGCCCTGGCCGATGACGAGGATGCGCGCGACGTAGCGGCAGTGGCCGCGGTATCGCCGGAAGCGGCGGCTCGTGAAGCGGCGGAGCGTGAGGCGGCCGCGCGGGAGGTGGCTGCGCGGGAAGCGGCTGCGCACGAATCGTCCGTGCAGGAGGCGGCGGAGCGAGAAGCCGCTGCACGTGACGCAGCGCTGCGTGGCGCGACGCTGGACCAGCAACCGGCCCCGCTTCCACACGACGCACCGGCCCACGAAACCTCGTGCGTCGGCGAAAGCGCGCCGCAGACGCACGGCGATGCATCCGATCTGGACGCACTAGCCGCGCCGTCGGCATTCGAGGCCGCTGAGCACGCGTCCTCCGAAGCGTCGCCGTCGCAGCTCGACCACGCGGCCGAACAAGCCGCGGAACAATCGAGCCACGCCACACCGTCCGACGCTGACCAATGGAACCCGGCCGCAGCCCATTCGCCTGAGGAAATTCCCGACGGTCAGCAGGAAGCAAGCCACAACCCGCCGCTGCCGCAAATGGATTTCGGCGCGCCGGCGCCCCTTGGCGAGCCGCGAACGGATTCCCCGTTCGACGAAACCCTCCGTGACGAACCGGCGTTCAACCCCACGTCATACGAGCACTTCGATACGACTGCGGCGCATTTGGAAGCACCCGCAGAACCCAGCGCGCTCGACCCGGCACCTCACACAGAAGCCCCTTCGCAAGAACCTGCCGCTCCGCACGCCGCTGACACTGCTTTTCCGTCAACGCCAGAACCGGCGCCAGAGCCGGAGCTCGAAGCCGAGGCAGAAGCAAACGCACAAGCGCCGTTCGCGGACGTCCCCGCTGAGCCGACCGCGACAAACAGCTTCCCGCGCGCCGCAGTCGACGCATTCAGCAGCCTCGACATGGGCTTGCCGCCCCGCATCGAGCCGCCGGCTCCGTTGACCCCGCCGGCCTCGCTCTCGACGCAACCGGTCGTCGAACCCGAGATCACCGCCCAGCAGGCCGTCCCGCCGCAACCCGCTGAGCCTCGCCATGCTGGCGACGAAATCGCCGCCGGCACCGCAGGCTCGGCCGCAGTCGCCGGGCTGGGCGCGGCGCACTTCGGCGCGCTGAATCTGGACTTCGATCTGGAGTTGCCGCCAAGCCCCGCGCAGCCGTTGCCGTCGTTCACGCCGCAGGATCTCGTCAGGATTGCCCGCAACAAGCTCGATCTGGCCTCGGAATACATCGAACTGGGCGATCTGGCCGGCGCGCGGGCGCTGATCAACGAAGTCATCGCTGCGAACGACACCGCCACGCGCACCGAAGCGCGCGCGTTGCTGTCGACGCTGTCGCCCCTGTCGTAATGCCGGCCGTGACGCGGATTGCGCTAGGGATCCAGTACGACGGCTCGGCCTTTTGCGGCTGGCAGTCGCAGCCGCACGGCAAGACGGTTCAGGACGCGCTGGAGCGGGCGCTGCGCGAATTCGCGCAGACGCCTTTGCAGACGGTGGTGGCCGGTCGTACGGATACCGGCGTGCATGGTCTCGGCCAGGTGGTGCATTTCGACACCGAACTCGACCGCACGGATTTTTCGTGGGTGCGCGGCACCAACGCGTTTTTGCCGAAGACAGTCGCGGTGCAGTGGGCCAAGCCCATGCCGGACACGTTCCACGCGCGCTTCTCGGCGTTCGAGCGGACCTACTACTACGCGCTGTATGTCCACCCGGTGCGCTCGCCTATGCTGGCCGCCCGTGCCGGCTGGATACACACGCCGCTCGACGTCGAAGCAATGCGCGCCGCAACCGGCCACCTGATCGGCGAGCACGACTTTTCCGCGTTTCGCTCGTCGGAATGCCAGGCGAAGACACCGGTCAAGCACCTCCACCAGATCGACGTGCGGCAACAGGGCGACTTCATCCACTTCCGTTTTCGCGCCAACGCGTTCCTGCATCACATGGTGCGCAACCTGATGGGCTGTCTGGTGGCGATTGGGCGTGGCCGGCATTCAGCCGCATGGATGGCCGAGGTGCTGGCGAGCCGCGACCGCAACCAGGCGGCGCCCACTTTCATGCCCGACGGCCTGTATCTCGCGCAGGTGGGCTATCCTGAGGAACTCGCGGTGCCCGCCGCGCAGTCGGGAAGTGTGCCGTGGAGCACCGTATGGACCGAGTCACCGGAATCATGAATACAAGCAATCTGACCCAGCCGGCCGCAGCCGGCGCGCCCCTGCAGCAGGACACGCCGCGCGTCGCCGCGCCGCATCGGACCCGCATCAAACTATGTGGGCTCTCGAAGCCCGAAGACGTGGCGCACGCCATCGACCTCGGTGCGGATGCGATCGGCCTGGTGTTCTATCCGCCCAGCCCGCGCTCGGTCAGCGTCGCGCAGGCGGTGGAACTGGTGCGGGACGTGCCGCCGTTTCTGTCGGTGGTGGGCTTGTTCGTGAATGCGTCACCCGAATGGATCCGCGAGGTGGTCAGCAATATTCCGCTCACCCTGCTGCAGTTCCACGGCGACGAGACGCCCGAGCAGTGCGAGGCGCTCGCCAATGTTGCGGGTTTGCCTTGGTTGCGCGCTTTGCGCGTTGGGGCTGATACTCAGCAAGCCGATTTGGTAAAATCGGCGCTTAACTATGCGGCAGCCAGCGGCCTTCTGTTCGATACCCATGTCGAAGGCTATGGCGGCGGCGGGAAGGTTTTCGATTGGTCACTTATTCCAGCAGAGCTCGCGCGTCGGGCCGTTTTGAGTGGTGGGTTGAACGCGCAAAACGTCAGTGATGCGATT
>Ga0116227_10014125_pt1 | contig 12282 bp, 11 predicted proteins | sample S1TSphgellanicum_FD_89693 | JGI IMG/M metagenome (GOLD analysis project Ga0116227, IMG submission 89693) | Host-associated microbial communities from peat moss isolated from Minnesota, USA - S1T2_Fb - Sphagnum magellanicum MG | ecosystem: Host-associated > Plants > Peat moss > Unclassified... | reverse complement strand
CGCGGGCGACTTCGGCCAGGGTGAAGCCGTTGGGGCCGCGGGCGGCGATCATGTCCAGCGCGGCATCGATCAGCGCCTCGCGCAGATTGCCGTGGTGGTAGCTCTTGCGATCGGGGCGGGCGCCGAAACTCATGTGGGGGGTGTTAACATGGAGCAGCCGCGCCCGGACAGTGTGGCTATTTCAGAGGTGTTCCGGCTTGGGACGGCGCCAGCTTCTGGTAGAGCGCGATCGGGGAGGGAGCCTTGTTGAACAGCAGGGATGCCAGGATGAGGAGCCGGGCGAAGGGGAAGGACGAAGCAACGCCAACAGCGATGTTGCCGGGCAGGTTGCGCGAAAATGAAGTGGCGGATCGCACCTGATTGACGATGGCGTCCTGCTTGCCGGCCTCGTAAGCGGCTACTTTGCGCTTTCGCGATACGCGTGGACAGTCACCTTGAATACCGTACCAGCCGTCAGCTTTATCTCTTCGAGGCGACTATCGGGAAGTTCGGAAATCCACCGTTCGACTCGCTCGTGCGTTGGCGCGACGCCTGATCTCTCCGGGGCTTTTTTCATCCACTGATATTTGTCGAACGCGAAGGAGGCATACGCCAGGGCGGCAGCCTCAGGCGCGGTTGCTGGATCGCGACGAAAATACTCAAAAACGTCGCGATCGGTATCTGCCATCAGCCCTGCTTGAAAAGGCCGTATCGCTCCCTGGCTGCGGCCAAGGCCGCCATCAGCTCGGCGGTTTCCTATCGATCGATCATTTGGGCTGAAGTCTGGTTGGCCGAACCCAATTTTCCCCTGACCTGAGCCAGGGGTTTGGCCGGCACATGGTCAGTGTAATTGTTGCCCATCACTGCTCCAACGGCCCTGTTCTCAGGCAGCAGCATTATGCGCAATGCCCTTCTCGGCCAGTAACCCCTCCAGCTCGCCGGACTGGAACATCTCGGTCACGATGTCGCAGCCGCCGACGAACTCGCCCTTTACGTAGAGCTGGGGAACGGTTGGCCAGTTGGAGAATTGCTTGATGCCGTCGCGCAAGGCGGCATCTTCCAGCACGTTTGCGGTGCCGAATTTTACCCCGAGATGGGACAGGATCTGCACAACGCGCGCGGAAAAGCCGCATTGCGGGAACATCGCGGTGCCCTTCATGTAGAGCATCACCGGGTTCTCGGCGATCTCGCGCTCGATGCGGGCTGAAGTGGCTGTCATGACGTCGCTCATCGTAAAATCGCTCCTTATTCCGGCACGGACGTTTTTAGCGCCAGCGCATGCAGCACGCCGCCCATGCGGCCGCCCAAAGCTTCGAAAACCATCTGGTGCTGCTGGATGCGGCTGCGGCCCCGAAAACGCTCACTGACGATCTGGGCGGCATAGTGGTCACCATCACCGGCCAGATCCTCTACGCTCACCTGGGCGTCGGGGATCGCGGTGCGGATCAGGGTCTCGATCTCTGTGGCCGACATCGCCATGGGCGTAGATAATCCTCAGGTCGTCATCCAGTCGCGGAAGAAACATGTATGCGCTTCGCGCAGCGCTGCCTCCGATATGGTTACACCATTCGGCAGTGTCAAACCGCTCTTTTCTGCACGGCCAAGCACACGGGCAGGCAAGCCGGCGGCCCCTGCCGCGCGGCGCAAGGCGGTCGGGTTCCCGGTGGCGACCAGATAGCGCGCCTGATCCTCGCCGAACCAGAATGCGTGCGGCGCAATGTCGGCGGGGCCGGGGTTGAGCACGGCGCCGACGCTACCCGCCAGCACCATCTCCGCGACGGCCACCAGAACGCCGCCATCGGATATGTCGTGGCAGGCGCTGACATCAGCGTTCCTGATGGCGGCGCGGATGAAATCGCCGGTTTGGCGTTCGGCCACCAGATCGACAGGCGGCGGGGCGCCCGCTTCCTGGCCCAAAATTTCGCGCAGCCACAAAGATTGGCCAAGATGGCCGAGCGTGATGCCGATCAGGATCAGTGTGTCACCGGCGGAAGGGGCGATACCCACCGCGTCGGCCGCATCATCGAGAACGCCCAGCCCGCCAATGGCCGGCGTGGGCAGAATGCCGGTGCCCTGGGTTTCGTTGTACAGACTCACATTGCCGCTGACGACGGGGAAATCGAGCGCCCGGCAGGCTTCGGCCATGCCCTGAATGGCGGCGACGAACTGGCCCATGATCTCGGGTTTTTCCGGATTGCCGAAATTGAGGTTGTCGGTTACCGCCAGCGGCCGGGCGCCGACCGCGGTCAGGTTGCGCCAGGCTTCGGCCACCGCCTGTGCGCCGCCGCTGCGTGGGTCGGCGGCGCAATAGCGCGGCGTGCAGTCGGTGGTGAGCGCCAGAGCGCGCGTGCTGCCCTCGATTCGCACCACAGCGGCATCCGCGGCGCCTGGCCGCTTGACCGTCTGGCCGCCGACGGTGCTGTCGTACTGGTCGGTGATCCAGGCGCGGGAGCACAGATCGGGGCAGGCGATCAGCTTCAGCAGCCCGTCTTTCAGGCCGAGCGGATCGGTGGTTTCGCCGAGGGACGCGGGCAGCACGGGTTCGGTATAGGGGCGGCGGTAGAGCGGCGCCTGGTCGGCAAGGGGGGCCAGCGGGATGTCGGCTTCGGTGCGGCCCTGGTGCTTGATCACGATGCGGCCGGTATCCGTCAGGTGGCCGATGACGGCGAAATCGAGTTCCCATTTCTCGAAGATCTTGCGCGCCAGATCCTGGCGGTCGGGGCGCAACACCATCAGCATGCGCTCCTGGCTTTCCGACAGCATCATCTCATAGGCGGTCATGCCGGTTTCGCGCTGCGGGCAGGAATCCAGGTCCAGCTCGATGCCGACCTCGCCTTTGCCGGCCATCTCGACCGAGGAGCTGGTGAGGCCGGCGGCGCCCATATCCTGGATGGCGATGATGGCGTCGGTGGCCATCAGCTCCAGGCAGGCTTCGATCAGCAGTTTCTCGGTAAACGGGTCACCCACCTGAACCGTGGGGCGTTTGGCGTCCGAATCGGCGTCGAACTCGGCCGATGCCATGGTGGCACCATGGATGCCGTCGCGCCCGGTTCGGGAGCCGACATAGACCACCGGGTTGCCCACGCCGGCCGCGGCGCTGAGGAAAATCTTGTCGGTATGGGCGATGCCGACCGTCATGGCGTTGACCAGCGGATTGCCGTCATAGGCGGGATGAAAATTCACCTCGCCGCCCACTGTGGGCACACCGACGCAATTGCCGTAGCCGCCAATGCCGCGCACCACCCCATCCACCACGCGTTTGGTCACCGGATTTTCCGGGCGGCCAAAACGCAACGCGTTCAGGTTGGCCACCGGCCGTGCCCCCATGGTGAACACATCGCGCAAGATACCGCCGACGCCGGTGGCCGCACCCTGATAGGGCTCGATGAAGCTGGGGTGGTTGTGGCTCTCCATCTTGAAGATGGCGGCGAGACCATCGCCGATATCGACCACGCCGGCGTTTTCGCCAGGGCCATGGATCACCCAGGGCGCGGAGGTGGGCAGCTCGCGCAGCCACACCCGGCTGGATTTGTAGCTGCAATGCTCCGACCACATCACCGAGAAAATGCCCAGCTCGGTCAGGCTGGGCGTGCGGCCGATGATGGCGAGCACACGGGCATATTCTTCCGCGTTGAGACCGAAGCTCTTGGCCAGGCTGGCATCGACGATCGCGTTCATCCGGTTTATGCCGCCAGCGCTTCGGTGAGGCCGTCAAAGAGCGGCTTGCCGTCGGTGCCGCCCATCAGCGGGTCCACCAGGTTTTCAGGGTGCGGCATCAGGCCGAGCACGCGGAGATTGGCGCTGAAAATGCCGGCAATGCTGGCCACGCTGCCATTGGGGTTGGCGGCGGGATCGACTTTGCCGTCCGGCGTTGCATAGCGGAAGGCGATCCGGCCTTCGCCCTCCAGCATCGAGACGATCTCCGGTTCAGCGAAATAATTGCCGTCGCCATGGGCCATGGGCGCGCGAAAAACCTGGCCGCGCTGGTAGTGGCGGGTAAAGGCGGTGTCCGCCCGCTCCACCCGCAAATGGCAGTCGCGCGAGATGAAGCGCAGCCCGGCATTCCGCAGCAGGGCACCGGGCAGCAGGCCGGCTTCGGTCAGGATCTGAAAGCCGTTGCAGATGCCCAGAATATGGCCGCCTTGCGCGGCGAAGCGGCGAATGGCCGGCATGATCGGGGATTGGGCGGCCATGGCACCGCAGCGCAGATAGTCGCCATGGCTGAAGCCGCCAGGCAGTACCACCAGGTCTGTGCCGGGCAGGCTGGTTTCCCCGTGCCATACCATCGCAGGCTGGTTCCCGGTGGCGTTTTTCAGCGCAATAGCTACGTCACGCTCGCGGTTGGTGCCGGGAAAAATGACGATAGCGGCTTTCACGGGGCGTCTCACTCCAAGGACTGGCTTGGCCACCACAAAAGCAAGACTGGAGCAAATAAGCCATCCCCGGCCGCGCAGGGCCGGCCGACCGCTTGACGTTTGCGGCAACACTATGCGCCAGAGCTGCAACATTGGCCAGATACCAAGGAAGAGCATGGCATTTCTCAGTGAACCGGAGCCGCCGCGGCTGATCCCTACCGAGATACGGCCTGGTTTGCGCCGAATCGTCGCGCCAAATCCCGGCCCGATGACCTATCACGGCACCAATACCTGGCTGCTCGATGGGCCGGATGGCGTCACGGTGATCGATCTCGGCCCCCATGATCCTGCCCATATCGCCGCCATCGCCGCCAGCGGGAGGGTGGCGCGTATCCTGCTTACCCACACCCATCCTGATCATCTGGCCGGTGCGCCGGCCCTGCGGGCGGCGACCGGCGCGCCCATCCATGGTTGGGGCACGCCTTGGGCGGCCGATTTTGTGCCCGACCATCCAATCGCGCATGGCGCGCAGATCGGGCAGCTCACCGCGCTGCATACGCCCGGCCATGCCTCCGACCATGTGTGTTTCGCTCTGCCGGGGGGCATCGTGTTCTCCGGCGACCATGTGATGTCGTGGTCCACCAGCATCGTCAGCCCGCCGGATGGGGATATGGCCGCCTATATGGCCAGTTTGCGGCTGCTGCTTGGCTTGCCGGGCACGCTGTATCTCTGCGGCCACGGGCCAGCTTTGCCGGACCCTCTGAAGCTGGTGCGGGCCATGCTGTTACATCGGGCGGGGCGGGAAGCCTCGGTGGCCGCGGCTTTGGGCGATGTGCCGCGCACCGAGGCGGATTTCCTGGCGCTTCTCTATGGTGGCCTGGCGCCGCATCTGGCGGGTGCGGCGAGGCGGACGGTTTTGGCGCATTTGCTGAAGTTGCAAGCCGAGGGCAGGGCAGTGCGGGACAACGGCGGCTGGCGGAAGCCGTAAGGCATCGTCGGCACGCCGACAAAGATGCCGCCTCAAACAAAGGCGTGAGGCGCCCGTTCGACCCCGCACCGCGATTCGGTTAATGTCGAACGGGTCCTAAGACGACTCCTGGCGTTGTGCGGCGGAACGCGGTATTTCGTTACGGGTGAGTAAGGGAACCGAAATCTTCCGCCGTCCGCGCGATGCCGCACCCATGCGCTTTTCCGGCGAGCGGCTGACCTCGGCGATTGGCGGGCAGGTGGAAATCGAGCATCTGCATCGCTATTTCGTGGCGCGCGATCTGTGCCGCGGGCGCGATGTGCTCGATGTAGCGTGCGGCGAAGGCTATGGCTCGGCCTTGCTGGCGCAGGTGGCGCGATCGGTGACCGGGCTGGATTACGATGGCCCGGCCGTTTCCCATGCGCGGCAGGCATTCGCCGCCGATGCGCTGTTTTTCGCCCAGGGCGATGCCACACGGCTTCCTTTCAAAGATGCATCGTTTGACGCGGTGGTCTCGTTCGAAACCATCGAGCATTTTGCCGCCCATGACGCGTTCCTGGCGGAGATACGCCGCGTGCTGCGGCCAGGCGGCTTGCTGGTGGCAAGCTCGCCCGACCGCGATTTTTATTCCGGGCCGGGCAGCCAGCCGAATCCGTTTCATGTGCGCGAACTCAACCGGGCGGAGTTCTGCGCCCTGCTCGGCGGCTATTTCGCCCATGTCGCCACCACATTGCAGCGGCCGGTAACCGGTTCGGTGCTGATGCCCGCGGCCGAAGGCGGGCCGTGTCTGCCCAGCGTGTTTGAGCGGCGGGAGGATGATCTGGTGCGCGGCTCGCTCGGGCTGCCACACGCCATGTATGTGGTCTCGGTTGCCTCCGACCGGCCCGTGTCACTGCCGCCGAGCCTGTATATCGACAATTCCGATCTGGATGGACCCGCCGCGCGGCTGGCGGAAGCGCGCCTGGCCCACGAATCGGCGCAATCGGCGTTGACCGAAAGCCTGCTCAGTCTGGAAACAGAATTGGCGGCGCTGGAGATGCGCTTTGCCCAAGCCAGGGCGGAGGCCGCGCAGGAGCTGGCAGCCCTGAGCGCCGCGTTGGCGGAGGCGGACAGCCAGGCCGCCGCCCAGGGCGAGGCAAGGCTGGCGCAGGAAGCCCAGGCGTATCAAGCCCAAACCGCAGCTGCCGCCGAACTTGCCGAGTTGCGGCGGATCCGGGCTGCTCTCGATGGTCAGCTTGTGGAGGCCGCCGCAGAGCGGGGCCGGCTGTGCCATGCGCTGCACGGGGCCAGCCAGGCGGCCGCCTCGGCCGAGTTTCGCCTGGCGGCCCTGGAGGCCAGCACGATGTGGAAGGCCACCTGGCCGTTGCGCCGCCTGGCGGGCCGAACGCCGCGCGTCGCGCGGTTCGGGCGCCGTGCGGCGCAGATCATCTGGTGGAGTGTTTCCGGGCAAATGCCGCAGCGCCTGCGCTGGTGGCGCCATGCCCGCCAGGCCAGGGCCGTACGCCCCGCTTCGACCCGGATCCTGCCGGCCGAAAGCCCGATTGCCGCGGATATCGTGTTGCCGCGCCATGACCGGCCGGTGGTCTGCGTGATTATCCCGAGCTATGGCCAGGTGGATTGCACCTTGCGCTGCCTGGCAGCGATTGCCGCGTCCCCGCCGCTTACCCCCTTCGAGGTGCTGGTCGCCGAGGATTGTTCGGGCGATCCGGCGGTATCGCAGTTGCGCCGGATCGCCAATCTGCGGCTGGTAGAGACGCCAACCAATCTGGGGTTCCTGCTCAACTGCAATCAGGCCGCGGCCAAAACCTCGGCCGAGTTTGTGATGTTCCTGAACAACGACACCGAGGTTCAGCCCGGCTGGCTGGATGCGCTGGTCGATCTGCTGCGGCGCCGGGAAGATGCCGGTGCGGCCGGGGCAAAATTGATATTCCCTGATGGCAGGCTGCAGGAAGCCGGCGGAATCATCTGGGACGACGCCTCCGGCTGGAACTACGGCCGGCTCGATGATCCCGACAAGCCGGTGTATAATTATGTGCGCGAGGCGGATTACAGTTCCGGCGCGGCGCTACTGGTTCGCAAAAACCTGTTCGACGCGCTGGGCGGTTTCGATCCGGCCTATGCGCCTGCCTATTACGAAGATACCGATCTGGCGTTCCGACTGCGCCGGGCCGGTCATAAAATGCTCTACCAGCCGCGCTCCGTGGTGGTGCACGTGGAAGGCGTGTCGCACGGCACGGATATCGGGGCGGGCATCAAAGCCCACCAGCTCGTCAATCAGCGGCGGATGCAGCAGCTTTGGCAGAGCGAACTGAGCAAAAGCCAGTTTCCCAACGGCACGCATGTCCTGCGCGCGCGTGATCGGGCGCAGGGCAGGCGCGTGGTGCTGGTGATCGATCATTATGTGCCGCAGCCGGATCGCGATGCGGGGTCATGCGCCATCATGGCCGCGATGCGCGCCCTGCAGCAGGCCGGGCGTATCGTCAAATTCTGGACCGACAACGCCGCCTACAGCCCGGGCTATACCGAGGCGCTGCAGGATGCCGGCATCGAAGTGCTGTATGGCCCCTCCACCGGCGGCTTCGAGACCTGGATCGCGGAGAATGGTGCCGATATCGACGGCGCGTTGCTCAGCCGGCCGCATATCGTCGAGAAATATATCGCGCCCTTGCGCCAGCACAGCCGGGCGCGGCTGGCCTATTACGGCCACGACCTGCATGGCGCCCGCCTGCGCCGGCAGGCTTTGGCCACCGAGGATGCCGCCTTGGCCGCGGAAGCCGATGCCATGGAGAGTCAGGAGCGGAAGCTTTGGCGTCTGGTGGATGTGGTGCTCTATCTCTCGGCCGAAGAGGCGGCGGAAGCGGCGCGGCTGGAGCCGGGCATTTGCGTGCATGACGTGGTGCCCTATGCCTTCACCCGCTTTGGCGCCCCGCGCGAACCGCCGCCTGGCCAAAAAATCCTGTTTGTCGCCGGGTTTGCCCATCCGCCAAACGAGGATGCGGCGCAGTGGTTCGTCACCGACATATTTCCCTTGCTGCGCGCCAAAATCCCCGGCGCGGAATTCCAGATCGTCGGCTCCAACCCGACCGCCCGGGTTAAGGCGCTGGCCGGAGAGGGGGTGACGGTTGTCGCCAATGTCAGCGAAGATGCGCTGGCGGCGTATTACCGTCAGGCCCGTGTGGCTGCCGTGCCGCTGCGCTATGGTGCAGGGGTGAAACTGAAGGTGGTTGAAGCGTTGGCATCCGGCCTGCCGCTGGTCACCACCGGGATCGGTGCGCAAGGCTGCGAGGGCGTGGAACAGGTGATGTCGCTGGCACAGGATCCAACCAGCTTTGCCGCCGCTATCGGCCGTCTGCTGAGCTGCGATACCGCCTGGCGCGCTGCCTCGTCCGCCCAAATGGCTTACGCACGCGAGCGGTTTTCGGAGGCGCGTTTGCGCGCGCGCCTGCTCGATGCCTCCGGCTTGTAAGCCGATCGCCGTGGTGCCGCTGCGGGTCAGTCGCGTGGTCGCCGATCTGGCGCGGGCGGAAGCGTTTTACCGCGGCGCGCTGGGTTTCCGGCGGATCGGCGCGTGGCCCCTCGATCCCATTCTGGCCGCTATGCTTGGCGCGGGCGATGCGACCGCTCGGCAGGTGGTGCTGCGGCTGGGGGCGCAGGAGATTGCGCTGGTTCAGTTCGAGCCTCCTGGCGCGCCCTATCCGGCCGATAGACGCAGCAACGACCTGTGGTTTCAGCATTTGGCCATCGTAGTGAGCGACATGGGCGAGGCTTGGCGCCGATTATCCCTCTGGGTGCCAGAGCTGATCTCCGTTCGTGGTCCGCAAACGCTGCCGCCCCGCAACGGCAGCGTGGTTGCGCTGAAATTCCGCGACCCTGATGGGCATCCGCTGGAGCTGATCCATTTTCCGGCGGGCCAGGGCCGCGCCGGGTGGCAAGACAAAGCTGGCGAATCACCCTTCCTCGGCATCGATCACAGCGCCATCGCCGTCTCCGCCTGCGCTGAAAGCCAGGCATTTTACGAAGAACTCGGTTTTTCCGCCGCCAGTCGCTCGGAGAATTTCGGTCCTGCCCAGGCAAGACTGGACGGGCTTGCCGGCGCCCGGGTGACGGTGATTGGGCTTCGGCCGCCCGATGACGCCGCCATGGGTCTGGAATTGCTCGGCTACACGCCACCTGGCCGACCCATGCCAGCCATGGGTGCGCGCGATATTGCTGCCGATTGGGTCACGCTGCTGGTGCCGGGCCTGAACGGCGGCGCCATATTATCCGATGGCACCAGCGCCAAACTGCTATCCGACCCAGACGGGCACAAAATGCTGCTGGTGAAGAGTTCCGGCTAAGGGCCCGTTCGAGATCAACTGAATCGGGTTACGGGGTCGAACGGGCCCTCGCGCTTTTGTTTGAAGCGGCATCTTTGTCGGCGTGCCGACGCACTTATTTGCCGACGACGCCTAAATCCCAACGCCTGCCGGCGCGTTTGACCTGCGGATTCCGACTCCCGAGGCGGCAATGACGGATAAGGCAGGTGACCGGCCGAGCGTGCCTTACTGGCATCTCTGGACCGACGAGGCGGGCGTGAGCCACCAGCAGCTCTGCGCGCTGACGGAGTTCGAGCTGAAGGGCGTGGGTCCCGCCGATCCGCAATGGAACAACCGGCATGATCGCGGCGAGGCGACGGTGGTGGTGACGGTTCAGCCGATCGGCTGGGTTGGCGACTGGCACGAGAACCCGGCACCACAATGGATTGTTGTGCTGTCAGGGCGCTGGTGGATCGAAAGCATGGACGGCACGCGCATCGAGCAGGGAGCGGGCGAATTCTCCTTCGGCGAGGATCAGGGCTGCACCGAAACCGGCGGCAGGAAGGGCCATCGCTCCGGCACTGTGGGCGACCAGCCAGCGGTGCTGATGACGGTTCAGCTGCATATCGATCCAAAACGCGCGCCTTGCCATATGAGCTAGAAATGGCGCTCTTCACGATCGAGGACGAGCGCTTTCAGTCGCTGATCCTGCGCAATGCGCCATTGGTGAAACTGGCCGACGGGTTTGCCTGGCTTGAAGGCCCTGTCTGGTTCGCCGACCAGGATTGTTTGTTGTTCAGCGATCTGCCGAATGACCGCATCATGCGCTGGACCGGGGATGGCGGCATATCGGTGTTCCGCGCCCCTTCCGGCTTCGCCAATGGCCACACCAGGGATATTCAGGGCAGGCTGATCGGCTGTTCCCACCAAAACCGGTGCATCACCCGCACTGAGCTGGATGGGCGCATCACCATCCTGGCGGATCGCTACCAGGGCAGGCGGCTGAACGCGCCCAATGATGTGGTGTGCACGTCGGACGGCACCATCTGGTTTACCGATCCGATCTACGGGATCAGCACGGATTATGAAGGCGGCAAGCAAAGCTCCGAATTGCCGCCCGCGCTTTACCGCCTGGACCCTGGCGATGGCAGCCTGGCCATTATGGCGGATGATTTTACCGGGCCGAACGGCCTGTGTTTCTCACCGGATGAATCGCGGCTCTATGTCGCTGAAACCGGCCGCCAATTCGGGCCTGACCCGGATCGCCATATCCGCGTGTTCGATGTGGTGGCCGAGGGCACCAGGCTTTCGGCCGGCCGTGTGTTTCACCAGATCGAGCCTGGTGCCGCTGACGGTTTGCGTTGCGACGACGCCGGACGTCTTTGGAGCAGTGCCGGGGACGGGGTGCATTGCATCGATCCGGATGGCCATGTGCTGGGGCGGATTAACACAGGCTGTGCGGTATCCAACCTTACTTTTGGCGGCCGCAACCGATCGCGCCTGTTCATCTGCGCATCGCATACGTTGTACGGGATTTACACCAATGTTCGTGGCGCAGAGCGCCCCTGATGTTACGCACGAGCACGGAGTTTTACCGGCATGAATTCCACCCGCGACATCATCATCCAGGTCACCGACATGGATACAGCCATTGCGTTTTATGAAACGGTGATGGGCCTGAAGCCGTTTCAGCAATCGCCGCAGCTCACCGGGTTCGAAACCGGCAATTTCCGGCTGTTTCTGGAACCAGGCAGCGCGCCAGCGCCGGTATTCGAATTCGCCGTGCCCGATCTTGAGGAAGCCAAAGCCCGTCTGGTCGACGCCGGCTGCGCTGTTGTGGACGACAACCCGGCAATCCCGCGTTGCTATCTCCGCGATCCCTTCGGCCTGACATTCAATATCGCCAGAGGCGGCTGACCCAATGCGTCATTCGGGCAATCCAGGATGTACACAAGATAGGAGGAATTGTCACACGCCACAACTGTGCCTACTTGCCTGGATTTATCATCACCGAAACCGGGCAGTGATCGGAGAGGCGCGGCTTCCAGCCTTCGCCGAACTCGCTGAAAATCTGCACGCGCAAGCTGCCTGGTTGCAGCCAGTGCCGTGCCGGGCCGCCGAGGAAAATATGATCGATGAACGGCGCGCCGTCCCAACATGGGTTTTCGAAACCTTCTGTTGCACGAAGCAGCTTCGCGGTGCTGGTGAGGGCATCGCCGAAGGAGTCTGGTGTGTCGAACACGCGGTTGAAGTCGCCGAGCAGGAGGAACGGGATGCCTTCAGCCTGGCGGGCGGCGATCCAGGCGAGCAGTGGCGGGATCTGGCGGGCGAGCAGCGCGCATTGCGGGCGCTGCGTGTGCGCCAGGTCATCGGTCTGGCAGCCGGTTTTCAGGTGGATAACGAGGATGCGCAGGGTTTGACCGGTGGGCAGCGTGACGCTGACATCCAGCCCGTCGCGTAGCTTGTAAGGTGCGTCGGCTTCGACATCGAGCGCGGTGAGGTCGGGGTTTTTCGTCAGCGTCATCGGTTTGCGCACGGCGATACCAACACGTTGCACGATCGGTTCATCGATGGTGGCGATGGTGTAGCGTTTTGGATCGAACACCAAAGCGGCCGCGTCTGGCCCGTCTACTTCCTGTAAGCCGATGATGCCGGCGCCAAGTTTTTCGGCATAGGTAGCAAGGCG
>Ga0116227_10014120_pt1 | contig 12289 bp, 6 predicted proteins | sample S1TSphgellanicum_FD_89693 | JGI IMG/M metagenome (GOLD analysis project Ga0116227, IMG submission 89693) | Host-associated microbial communities from peat moss isolated from Minnesota, USA - S1T2_Fb - Sphagnum magellanicum MG | ecosystem: Host-associated > Plants > Peat moss > Unclassified... | reverse complement strand
CGGGCTTCCTCCTAGCTTAACTCCCGGGCTTCCTCTTGCCTTAGCTCCCGGGCTTCCTTTTGGCTTAACTCCCGGGCTTCCCTTTGGCCCGCACCCTTGCAATTCCCTTTGCCATGGTCGCGAGCCCAAGCTAGGGTTGTGACATTACAACTATAATGAATGCTCTCTAAACACTACCAATTACCAATAGTCATAATTCATGTTTACAAACACTCATTATAACTACCGAGCACAATGGGTACTTTTTAAACATTCCAAAAAGCCTTCAAGCCCCAAGGATGTTTTCCAAGTACAACTATAAACTTGTAACCACAATGAGTGCTTTTTAAACACTCATAATTGCCGAATCATGTAATTGCCTCTCCCCCACTCAAAATTAACAAATCTATACTTCCATTCTTAAGTTTCCCCACATCTTTCCTTTGAGCCTTCTCTCTAGCTATAGATGCCACTACTTTTGCCCAATTAATCTCGACTCCCTTCACTTGTGCTATGTACCCCCTCACTAACCATAACATGAAATCATTGTTGGTTGGGGTAGTTGAACCATAAATCTGCCAACGCAACTTTTTCAACTCATGTTTTATATTAACATGAATGAATGGGTTTGTGAGCTTGTAATTGTATTTTGGTTCAAAACCTCTATCAAGTCCTCATCACATACAATACATAGTACTAAAATTTGTTTTAGGGTTCAAACCTTTGTTGTGCAACTTTTTAACAATTGAGAAATACTCTTATGTTTGGACCCAATAATTTACAACCTCCCATGGTGGGAACTTTGCATCCTTCCGTTTTGCCTTCCTTTCTTCTTTCACCATTGTCGTGCTGCTACTTAACAAATGAGCACAAAACACAAGCTAAAAAGCCTAAATTGACAACGTGAAACTAAAAAAGGGTAAACTTTTCAAGTAGAATAATGACTAAGATTTAATGGTTCTTGAGCACTCAAGGAAGAAAGCTAGAATGAGAAACTCAATCAACTTGCACTTAAGTGTGAAAAACAAACGAAGGAATAGACTCGACAAAAAAAAGGAAAAACAAGCTCCATGCAATGTACAATCATGGAAGGTAAGTGAAATGCCCTCATTGACTGAAGATGAAAACATGTGGTGACTCTAATTTCATAATTGTTTTATGTCAAGGCGTTCAAAATTGACCCACCTTCATCCATCCCTAATAGCTAATCATGACATGCCACATCAACATAATAAAAGATTGACTACTTCCAAGCACTACGCCCAAGGGGTAGGTCTAGCTCTTGTCAGCATGTTTTTACTCGCCTTCCATAACAAAAAACAATGGCATGTTTGAATTCAAGAATCTTTTGGAATAAGATGACTTTTGAGGCAAAATGAATCTTTACATGAGTCTTGAATTTCCATTGAAACACCCTCGCAAGTTCACACACCTTGAACCATTCATGTTGTCCCCTACCACTATTCTTGGTTTAAGTGATGGTTTTCTACAAAATAGATTTTTTTTATTTAATTGAGATTTAAATTAAGTCAACACATACTTGTAGCATATTGGAAATACTTGGACGTTGCATGGCCCTAACAAGTCTCTAAAAAAGGTGTGGACAAGCTTAGAACTTCACAAGACACAATTGAAGTTAAAACATAACTCATGGTGGAAATATTACCTCTTTCATCTTTGATGTATGCCAATTTTTGCAAGCAAATCATTCATTTCCAAAACCATAGCATTTCTTGATGTACCTACAATCTCAAAAAATCCCAAAGTTACATGACAAGGCTCCCACTTGTCATTTAAGAATTGGGCAATAAGCACAAAAGTATTGATGGGGTAGACATCCATAAATCAAAACTAAGTGTGCATGTATGACATGAATCAACGGGTTGGAAATATGAACTTCTCCATGGTGATTTTTGCAATCCTAGGCGAAAAATCATATTTCAAATGCCACTTTGATCCTCAATGGAAAATTGAGGCGAGGATTTTGTTTCAATACTAATTTCCTTAAAAAATGTTTCTTCCATAGATGACAATGGAAAATGCTCTTTAACAATGAAAAACCTTAGATCCTCCTCAAATTCAATTTGGTGAAGATCATTTTTGTTGTAAGGAATAAAATTACCAAAAAAATATAAAAATATTGCTAAGGCTATCAAACTAGACCTTTTTTTGTTGGACATCTTTCTCCTTCCAACCCATTTTTTTTCATTCATTCCATTCATTCCAAAATTACAAGGGTCAAAACATAATCAAAGGAACCACCCAAGTGAGTGGACACTTTTTAAAATTGCATTTTTGTATGTTTGAAAGATCACAAGGGAAGCATAATAGTTTGGATTGTCATAAAGTTTTTTGGGATATTTTCCATTAATTACAAAGTTTACATGTTCAAAGCTTGACACAAATAAAAAATGTTTTTACATGTTCAAAACACTTAAATCTATGAAAGTGGCTAATTTTTATTGATTTCAAATGTCTTTTTTTCTACAAATGTGCACCATTCTTTTTTAAAATTGAAGAGGATTTTAACATTGATGATTAGAAGGGTAAAGTGATTTAAAATGATGAAAATTATTTTTATAACCCGTTTGAACACATTTGGTTCAAAAATGTTTTTGACCTTTAAAATCATGGATTTTGAAAATGTGGCTTTAACAAAAGTTGTTCATATTTATGTGATAGAAAGTGCAATACTACATAATTGATATACATGATATAAAATCAATTTTTAATCAAAATGTATTTATATCTAACATGTAGTGTTAAGTTGGGTATTTGAAATAGAAAATTTAAAACTATAAACCAACACAAAAATGACTTTTACCTTGGCCCCCTAGTTCCTTTTATTGTGTTTTTACCCATTGATGATTAATCTCCAAATGTTTTCACAATGTACAAATCCCATTAACAAATCTATAAAGTATCAATCCCTTTTGTGTCCTACATTTGGAGTAAGCAAATAAGAAATAACAACCAAGGCAATGAAAAGTAGTAATAGAAGAACACAACTAAAAGTAATAATAAAAGAACACAATCAAGAGTAGTAGTAGAAGAACTTGAGCAAGGCCACAAATTACAATAATAGAAGAGCACAACCAAGGCCATGAAAAAAAACATATTGCATAATGATAATTGCCATCACCACAATCACCATTGCCACAATTTCCAGCACCACACAATCACCACCAAAACAATTTCAATTTGGTCAAAGTCAAAAGGGTGAAAAAATGAATAGGTGGACAGTTTGGATTGTGACACTTGTAATTATTTTGGATTACACACAAACATAAAATTTAAAACCATATTTAGAAGTAACATTGTCAATTTTAAATTATTCATGTTGTCATAGACTTTAATGGGAATCATCATAAAATTTTTGGATGAATTCTAAGAAGATTATGGACTCATAATGGACTTTACAAATGACAACAGTACGTCTATACACAGAAAAAATGGAAAATGTGGATTCAAAAAATATGTCAAAGTAGTGTTGAAATAAAAATTAAAAAAATAAAACATCATCAAATGAAGAATTTATTAATGAAGTGCATTGAAACTTTTATAATATATATATATTTTTAATCTTTAAAAGTTTTAAATGACATGATTGTTATAAATTTGTATCTTTGAAAGTCCATTTCACATTAAAAAATTCAATATTTTTCATGGGTTTTTTTTATCAATCACATGTTTAGGGATATTCATAGGTTGGATTATTAATATTTATGATTAAAAACATAGGGGATAATTATAAGATTTATGGTTTGATAATTGTTATAACTTCAAAATTAATCACTAGTGTTAGATTATGGACTCTCAAACACCAATTTTGAGACATCTAACCATGCTTTCACCAAGAAAAAGTAGTAGTGGAAGAGCACAACCAAAGCCACAAATAGTAGCAAAAGAAGAGCACGAACAAAACACAAAATAAGTCAACAACTTACCTTTGGAGTTTGAGCCATGGAACTTGATTTTTGAACTTGAAGCTTTGGAGCTTGAACTTAAATTAAAAGAAAAAAAACACAAAACCTTTGAGAGGTGAAGCACAAAATCCTTGAAAAAAACGTGAAAGTTGAAAAAAATAAAATAAAATTTGGAGCCTAAAGCTTGAACAAACACAAAAAAAAGAAAACAAACTTGAAGAAAATGAACCAACAAAAACAACATTGAACTTTTTAAACTCTAGACCTTAAACCTAAAATAAAAACCAAAACCCAAGTTTTTTCAATATTCTAATTCAATTTTGGTTCTAATCTCAATTTGGAACCAACCCTTGGAGTATAATTCTAGTTGTAATCAAAGTTAAAACCAAGGGTCAATTCCCACCCAATTCTAAAACCTTTATTAGTCAAGTTGGTTCCGGTTAGTTCCAAACCAAGACTTAGTTTCAAGAAGGTTATTAAAAATCAATTAGGAACTAAAACCAAATCCACCAATTCTCATTCAACAATTTGAATACTTGCCCCACAATGGAATTTATCAACATTCAGCCACTAAAATATATAGTTTATTAGTAGTCCCCATAATTTATTTGAGAAGTTTTTTTAAATGTTAATTCATGGGTCATACTTCCCCTAAAACTTTTGATCAATCAATATGACAAAAGTTTTCACATATCATTCATTTTTCATTCATATTTCATTTCATGGGCATTGTCTTTTTTTAAAGTTTCCATATTCATGTATCCTTCAATATTTAATTTCTTGGAACCCATTTAATTTATTCAATTTCTTTCTTAGATTCAACTTTCCCAAATTTGCACCTTCCCCAAACTCCATATCATCCCATCAACAATCAAGGAATCAAGATGGAAGTTAAATCTTTTTAAAAACTTCCAAGGCATTTTACACAAATTTGGTTATTAGAAATATTTAAATATGAGGGCATTGATGTTTGCCTAAAGAGAAATTAGTGGGAAATTTTCCATTTTTCCATTAAAACCCTAGTTTAAATTATAGCATTGCAAGTTCAAACTCATTCAATTTTAGGCATAACTAAAGGTTTTTGGTGATAACATAGGTTCATGAAAGAAAAATTGAAGATTTCTTTTCTTTTCAAGCACCTTGTATTTTGACTGTAATGATTCAATGCCATTTTGAACTTGTTCCAAATGCTTCATATTTTCCCACAATAATGTGTTATCAATTTTCATATATATATAAAGGTTGAAAGGTTTCCATAATTTAAAGCTATAATAGCAATTTGGATCATGTGTATGAGTTTTGAAGTTAAGGCACTTGAAACCTAACAATGCAGTAACCTTGAAATGGCCCATGTGTGATAGCCCAACATAGTAGTGTTAAAAGAGTGCATAGGACCCAACCCCAAAATGAAGTAGTACTTAAGAATGAAACTCTTCATGACACCACTTCCAAAAAATTATTTGTTAATAATATATGCATTGTTTAAACATTGTTTGAACAACCTTGAACTACCATATCAACTTGTCAAAACTACCTTAGGACCCCTTTTATTTGATTTGATACATGTCAACTATTTTAATATCATTCACAATGTTTGACATTATTTTTTCTATGTGTCTTTAAAAGAAAATTCCGAAAAAGCTTCACAATTATTTGCATTTAAGCCTAATAGGGTTTCCTTCAAAAAAACTAGGCAAATTCATCTTCTCTATGTAATTGTGTATCTAAACATGCAAAACATTTATTGGGAAAGCTTATGAAACATTGTTCCCACGTTTCAATTTTGGTTATCACTCTATGTGGTTGTACTACTTTAACAACACTCAACATGCAACATCAAGTGTGTGCCAATAGACTCCCTTTCTCTAACTCCCTATTCACCAGCCTTCTATAAACCTTTTCAATATCTAAAGGCTTACCTTTCAATTGCCCAAAGGCTAAATACTTGGACAACACTACACTTTAAATTGACATATTGCAAATGAAAATGGATCTGAATCTATTAAGTTTACCACATAATCCACTCATCGACATTATATGCAAATCAACACATGAAATGGATCTAGTGTCCATGTTTAGTTTGCTTTGCCATCATATTGAATTAAATTTTTTAATTTTTAAAAATAAATGATCAATAATATCCATTTGCAATCTTAGTATGATTCTAAGTTTAAAAAACCTTGTTAGTGCCTTTCTTGAAGGATTGTTCATCAAAAGAATGTGAAGACCATTACATAGGTATGTGTATTGCTAATAAAAGCCAAATGTGGGGGTAGTAAACTCTATTGTACACCTTAGTTGTGAAGTAATAGGGATAGTAAACTTCTTGTTACATCTAGGCTATACATGGGCCATTGATTCCCTTTAGGCAATTTTTCATTATTTTCATTATTTTCCATGGAAAGATGTATTCTTTTCGGTGGTTTTAAAAACATCAACAAAAATCCACCACCTTTTTGCAAAATATATATTTTAAAAATTTAATAAAAAATATGGACATAATCTTTGTGCTCTAACAAAATAACAACAATAAAAATATCCCCATATTACTACATTTTATGTCTAGCACATAATAAAAACCAATGTGTGACCAATAAAATGTTTTGACAAGTGTTGGTCAATTCTTCCCTATTAGGAGAACATCTAGTGAGTAGTCCTAGATATGACATTATAAAAAAACTTGTAGGTTATTTGGGTGTTGATTTGAAGTTTGAACCCAATTCTTAAAAAATTTAAACCATGCAATTCCAGTTTTGGCATGCTTTCAAAAAATTCAAGAACCTTTGGACCTAGTTTGAAAATTGATTCCAATTCCATGTACACTACAAACTCCCTAGTACTAAATATTGTAAAGATATAGTATATTACAACTAATTAAAACTAATCACTTATAAAGTTCAACCTACTTGTAAATTTTTCAAAGAAGTTCAAAAGAACTTGAACCTATGTTCAAGAGTTGTTTATTTATGGTTTTCTTTAACTAAAGGCTAGTTCCACAATTCAATTCTTATGCTAGTTCCAACAAAAATGTGTCAATTCAAGTTTGAATCTCAAGAACCTAAACTAAAAACACTTGTTTTAACACTACAAACATAGGAACTTACCAACATTATTTTTGACATGCTTCATAAGCATTAAAGGAAATCCTTGATAAACAAAATTTTCAATATAGAATCTCAACTTTGATTATCCACTATGAACACCATAATACACAATGTCAATTTTATTGTTTCAATTTGTTCATTAAAATGTATATTAATCATTGTGGTTAAAAATATTCATAATTTTAGCTTTAAAATAATGATATCCTTAAATGTCATGAGACATAGATTAAAAACCTTGACTTGCACCAACTTTTATAAAAAAGAATAACAATATTCTCCAAATGTTTTCATATTTCAATATAAAATAGCACTTTTCATAAAAGTAATGCTAGAACCTTGAAAGTTTTAGCTTTGGGGTTATTAAAAAACAAATAATTATATAGGTTTTGTAAAAACCTTAATTAATTTTCAAATTTTTGGTACAAAGTTGTCAAACACGTTCATATAAAAGTTGATCATTATTTGATTTTTTGGATAGTCTTTGGGCAAGAGTACTCTAAGTTAACTAGATGTGTTTTGAAAATGATGAATCATGGAGTCTTGAAAAAATTAGAAAAGAGTTTAGACATGTCAAAAATCTTTAAATAATCTTGTTTGCTCATCGTAACACATATTGATCCTAAAATTAACCAAACATCTCCATTGTTCATAAAAAATGTTGTGTGTACATGGGCTTCCATGGGGTTTTTGATAAAAATGACAATACTAGTTAGTCCTTGTTTGTTCTTGGTTTCTCCTGTGGTACCTTGATTGTAAATGTACAAAAATCTAAGTTTGGACTTGTAAACATGCACAATATATCATGCTCTTCAAAAGGGCCAATTAAGAAATATGATTACCTTTGATTGATTGGTCAATGTGATGGCATGTAATTATCTTCACTTTACATTGTCCAGATTTCATGCCTACTGGCAGGGATGAAGAATTATCTTGCACACTGTTTTCAGTATGGTGGACACTTGTAGAGTCCCACATATAACGTGGATCTACTCCAATACTAAAGTCTCTTCTACCTTAAAAAAAATTTAAAAAAAAAATAAAAAAATAAATAAATAAAAAATATATATATATATATATATATCAAGGAATATTTTGTTGACCACATTGTATTTAAAATAAAGGGAATAAAACACCTATGGATTGCCTAATAATGTAAGTAAAAGAATATTTCAAAAATTTGCATATTTCAAACTTGAATCGATGTCAATGACCTAAATCTATCAATTGAATTATTTTGGATCATACACTTGTATATTATGATGTAGTTTCAAACGCATCAAATTTTGTTTCTTTATGTTAAATGGTGGGTATTCCTGAACACCCTAGTTTGAATAAGGGCTGCAATGTAATTCAATGGTAAACTAGTACTAAACATGTTAATTTAACCATTATTTTGTTTCAAGGAATGATTGTAATCTATGATCAATTTTCGAACCTATCCATCTTTTCCGCTGAATACCAAAATATTATGTTGTGCAAAAGCTTTAAAAATATTCATATAATTTAAAGTTTATTTAATTTAAGGGTTGCACATAAGTGCAATTATGTGCAAGCTTTTGTTGCATATGTGCAATATGTCCCATAGTGACATATTAAAAGATTATATTTCATCCAAAAGCACTTTGAATTTGGGGCACACAATTTGGGCTGTGCAGGTGCCAACTCAAAAAGGGGTGCATAAGAGAGGGAACACTCTTTGCACCCTTTTCTTGACAGACTACTCCTTGCACACCCCCAAATAGTTGACCTCCTAAATTTCCAGTTTTTGTACAAATGAAATTTTTTTTTATCAAAATCCTTTACTGTATATTTCCAGAGGTGATGGATCATTGGTAGAGCGCCTACAGTGCCCCCAGGAAACTGCAAAAAAAACCGTCCTGGGTTCAAACTCAGTAGTGTCCAGGTGCATGTTGCTGAGCGGCCAATGAGCTTGACTTTGTGCATGCCAACAGTTTGTCAGGTTAGGGTCTGCTAGTGATTGTTGCGCCTCCAAAGGGAAATGAAAAATCTCTTCTAAAATATCAATTTTGATTTTCTTTTTTGCCTTAGTCAGCACTGCCTTATGTACTAGGCTAGGCAGGCGAGGCCAAGGGCAAGTTGGGATCTGCAACCAGTCAAAACTGTTGTTGCAGAATTGGCAAGGTCTGCTAATTAGGTCTACAGAATTGGCACCCGTGCTGAACAGCTGATTCCGGATGAGAGAGTCAGTCCATCAAAAGGGAGAATAAGACCAAACAGCTGTTGTTGACACTTTCTTCCAAAATGGGTACATAGGAAAAAAAAGCAACTTCTGACATTATTGCCTGAGACTTGCCTGAGACTATTCTGAAGAAAAAGCTTGTCTAGTTTAAAGAGTACTATTAGGAAGAAAAAGCTGGTGTAATTCAGAGAGTACTATTTTGAAGAAAAAGCTTGTGTAGTTCAGAGAGTATTATTCTGAAAAAAAAGCTTGTGTAGTTTAGAGAGTAACAGTTACACACCAAACCCAAAGCCTAATCTTGTTCCTTTATACCAAAATCATTCTGATTGTTTTGAGTGCAAACTGTCTGCAATGTGAATAAACAGTCAAATCTTTTTCTTTTTCCCTTTTTTCATTGGAAGAACGTCATATGTTTTAGACGCTTTTTTTTTCCTTTTGAAACACATCAGCAGACCTGACCTGACAAAACGTGTTGGAATCCCGAGAACGAAAGTCAAGCTCGTAGTGAATAGAGAGTATCAGCAGGAGTTTCATCTGGCACACAATTGGGGTTTGAGCTCAGGACCATTTTTTTAAATATTTTTGCGAAATCTCAGGTTACACATTGAGCTATTCCAGTGAGCCATTACCCTTTGCGTATCTTCTTGACGATTTCAATAACATAAACTTTTTTTACATCTTTGACAAGTGGTTATCCCAGGTCTTGTCCCCTCCTTTTAGAGATCTGATCACCCCATTAGTGGGCCCAGGGTTTTTTTTTTCCAAAAAAATTTATGATGTAACTTTGGTTATAGACCAGATGTTTATGAAATTTTAGAAATTTAAAAGTCGTTCTTATCTTTGCTGCCTGCTGGAAAATGTTCTAGAAATCTGGCAATGATATGTAAATTAGGGCCATTTTTTTCATAAAAATCCTTTGAATGTGTCAAAAGCATATTTTTCAGGCTAAACAAATGAAAAAATTCACCCCCAAAACATAAAAAATAAAGCCCCATTCCACTATTCATCCCACTACACATTGAAAGCTAGCATCACTCCAATGAAATCAGCATTCTAATTTCTAACTCTATGTATTCATTACAAATAAGTGTCAACTTTTTATTGCAAGCCAGTAGTTTTAGTGATTAGGTTCTTGCAAAACCAACACCAGGCAGGCAGGGTACCATACCCAGTCCATGTGAATGACCAAGTGCATAAAAATATGGCCCATATAATGCAAAAGACAATATCAAGGGGTCTGTTACAGTGTTTTTTTTTGACAAAGAAATTGGGGGAAATAAATTCCAGTGTAAATTGGACTAATTTTTGGTTTAGTTTCGAGATTAAAAATTGAAAAAATAATAATAAACACTGGCCTGGACGTTGCTCCATTGTTTTTATTATTTATTTACTTTCATTTTCTCAATTTTTTGCTTCATCTTTTGCTGAGCACAAATGTGAATACAATAAATCCTAATAGTATGATGATTAATATTATTTCCACCTATAGTTGCCATAATAACCACATGAGATTAATAGAGTTAAAATTTGAAACTTTAATTTGAAATATTTAACAAAACCATGGATTGAAAATACCATAGTGAATCAAGAACCACACTAGGTTGTATGAAAGAAGCAAATACAAACTTGATTCCAAATTATTCAACTTATTTATTTTCAAAATTTTAACAAACTAAAAGAAATGGAACTATTCAAATAAATGAAAATAAATGCACAAAATTGGTATTGAGCACAAATATTATGTGAATACAAACCACCAACCACCAATGGACCAAAAAATTGGATGGTGTGTGAACAAGACACATTTTTTAGTTATATTTAGGTGGGTGTAAAAATGAATAGACTAGTTTTTGGACATTTTGAAAATAATTATAGAATGCTTGTCATTCTAATGACCATATTTGATAGGTAAATTTATTTCTTTTTTTAATAAGGACTTAGTTTAAAGATATCAACTTGAATATGCATTTATTCCATTTATTAATTTCCATAATCAAGAAAAGCACATGAAATATGGACTTTCCAAATCAAACATTATGGACTATAATCTTGACAACAATTTTTTATGTGGACTTTGAAATGGTCCAATCATTTTATGATGTGTTGGTTAAGGACTTGAATTTGGTTAGATAACATATTAAAACAATTAAGTTTGAAAAGTCTTGCTTGATGGCATTTGTAATATTTTACTTATGGACTTTTAAATACACAATAAAATAGAGGTTTTTCAAAAGTTCACAAATTAGTTTTAAAAAGGTTTCTGGATTATTCTTGTGCACATGTGTTAAGAAAGGACCTCTAAATGGGCTTTAAATTAAATGGAAAACATTCCCAAGGAATCAATGGAAAACCTTTGTAGTTCAATTTGATAGGTAATTTCTTGTAGCCCATTGGTCCATTCTTGCACCCACCCATTCATTTCCTATAACTAATCAAGGTGGTTAGTTATGAGCTAAGGGTGAATATATCCTTGAGTGGTACCACTAGGAACCACCTTGTCAAAAGTGTGTAAGAAAGTTGGACCAAATTTTAAAAATAAAATTCCATCTATTTATACATTGGTTTATTTGATTGGGCTAGGTGGCATATGGTTTTCCCAACTTTGCACACATTTATGAAAAATAATGAACACCCAAAAACCTATAATATGGGTGCAAGCAAGATATTTTGTACATACTTGTTACCTTGTTTTCTACTTGAAACATGAAAAAAATAATCTTTCAAATTGTTAAGCTTTCTTTAACATTTCAAAATGAATGAAACTTTTAATTTTTTTCATGAGCATCTCTACTTTCCTCTAGCTTTTCAAAACAATTTTGTCATATCATTTCAACTTGAAAAAGTACCCCAAAAGTATCCCCAAAAATTATTTCATTTCTTCTGGGTTGGGGAGGATTTTAGTTATGAAAAAAAAACTTGATTTAAAAAAAATTATATTAGACTTTTCACCACATCAATATTGAGGTGTTTGAAAAAAAAACCAAATACTTGCTTTAAAAATTCAACTATTTTCAAGTACTTGAACTTCATTTTTCAAACTGCCACAAATTTTAAATCCAATTCAAGTATCTGCAAGTAGT
>Ga0116227_10014119_pt1 | contig 12290 bp, 10 predicted proteins | sample S1TSphgellanicum_FD_89693 | JGI IMG/M metagenome (GOLD analysis project Ga0116227, IMG submission 89693) | Host-associated microbial communities from peat moss isolated from Minnesota, USA - S1T2_Fb - Sphagnum magellanicum MG | ecosystem: Host-associated > Plants > Peat moss > Unclassified... | reverse complement strand
TCCCCCCCCCCCCCCCCCCCCCCTACTTTGGAGGGTCAAATCTGACTCATTTCTGCATCTCTTTCAACGATTCAACTTTCTGTGGGTACGCAAATAGTAAGGCTAAAATTCCTCTTTTGGCATGAAATTCAAAGGAGCACTTTCCAGAAATTAGCAGACCTCCGAGACATTAAGTGTTCGGTGACCGGCCTGGATACCCTATGCAGTTCACCACAATGTGTTTTTGGCTTCAAGTTCAGATTTGTTTTGTTTTGTGCACCTTGTATGGCAGGTTCAAAGTTCAAACCAGTGTTGGCAGGCTATTGATTTCTTTTCATAACTCTTGAGTAGGTTCTTTTTTTTTTTAAATTTTTTTAAACAATCTGAAGATAGTTAAGTTATCAATGTCAATATCAAAAACAAATTTGAATGCCCATTAGGTTATCAATATTTTGGGGGTAATAATTGTTGATTATGCATTATAATAGTAAGTTATCAAATAATTGGTTCATAATTACCAGTTATCATATTGGTTATTAATTAAACCAATTATAAGCTTTTTACCAAAATGATATATATATATATATAGGTTTTCATTATAAAAATGTTAAGTGTCAGAAGATTGATAACCTAGTTCATAACCGGGTCAAAACTCAAGAACCAGCCAACACTTGTTCAAACCAATGTTGGTTGTTCCAAGTTTCAAGCTAGGTCCTAGTGTAAGAACCCGACTCAATAGGTTTACATGGACCCGAACCTAGCCAGGAACTGGACCAAATGAGTTTACATGGACTCAGACCCAATTTTTTTACATGGACCCAAACTCAACAGGTCTTAAGGTTTTTTTTACAAGGTTCAAGACTTAAGATTAGGTGGGGGGTTAGGGTTTCTAGGTTCATATGTCTGAGTTCTAGGGTTTTAGAGTCTTATATCCTAGCCCCAAGCTTTGATATTTAAGCACATCCCCCATTGTAGCACTAAAATGATCTTTAAACAATCCCTATGTTGTTCTCTCTTGTTGCTCTTGGAAACAAGTTGGAGAACAATTTACAAACTTTGGGAACCCATTGAAAAGTTTTAAGATTTTGATATGAACACCATTAGAACCTTTTGGGAACTCGATGAGTACACTAAAATAAATTTTTAAAATGAAAATCACTTAGAAATCATCCTCAAAAATAAAACAAAACAAACCCTAACCTAAACCCAAAATCAAAGGTTTTCACATAGATTGGACCTATTGAACCTAGAAATTGAAGGGTTTTTCTTTTTCTTTTTTTAAATTTAGATCCAAATCTGACGGTTCTCGTAAAAACCAAGAACTGGCCCAACACTGGTTCAAACAATGAGAGATGATAGTATTGTGTAACATGGAAATGTAATTTGAAAGCAATAATGAATTTGATTTAAAAAAAGGTTAGAGAGTAGACTACAGCCCATTGTCCCAGACTGAAGCCAAAATAGTAACTCAATTCTTAGTTCTTACACCCATGCAAAGTTTCCAGGCGTAGGGCCAACAAAACAGCCAAGCTAAATTTCAAACCCAGTTGGGCCCTATTGCTAACTTTTGGGTGCCCACAATTTGTCTCTAAATCAAAGCCTTTGTATAAGAGCAAGCAATAATTGACATGACATGAAAAACAAAATTGGTCTTCATTATTGGTGAATGAAACTTTGTGTCATTCTTCTTTTTCTTGATGTTGTTTTTCCTAAGCTTTTCATATCGGAGCCTCACAATGGTACCAATAAATAAGTACCCCCTGGTTTATAAGGGGTGTATTAGTCCAGGCCAAAAATGGTGACAAACAGTTTTGGAAATAGAAATTTCATGCAGCCAATGGGAAGCTTTAGCATGCGCTCAAAGTGCCTTGATTTTTTTTCTTTTAAGTTTTGGAAGGGGGGAACTGAGGTTTCTTTTTCATTTTTCCCTTGTTCCCAACATGTTTGCATCAAGTTCTCATCAGGTTCTCAATATGTTCTCTAGGTTCCTGATGTGTTCCCCAAGTGTGTTCCCAATAGCACCTCACTTTCATCCCATATGTTTTGCCCAAAGTCCTCCCCTTCTCACCTATATACATGGGCCAAAGGGGGAGACACTCCATCTTTCCATAAAATTTTCCTAAGTTTCAACTTGTTTTTTGCAACGGACCAATCAAATTGGGTCACTGCAAAAAGAAAAAGTTGGACTTGTGAGGCACCCCCCAAACTAATTAATATGAAACAGAAAATCGTCCTTGAAAAGGATTCTAATTTGAACATTGCTCCCATTGTTTAGTTGAACAATATTTTTCAGATCACTCTTGACATATTAGACCTATCTGTAAAGTCACTCTGTCTTTGGCCTTCTTTCACCCCTTGTCCCCTCTTTCAGTGGTATTTGCAAAGTCAGGAAATTTTATTAAATCTCATTATGAAATGCTGAGTTTCAGCATTTCATGCACAAGGTTTGAGACTAATTATAGTCGTTGTACAGGTAAGAGCAGTGAAAATATATGTAGCAGCAGTGGCAGAGCTTACGAAAAAGGAAAGACATGATGAAAATTGGACTACCACCAAAATTGGTGGAAAGACTAGTTTGGGTCCCATTGTAAAATTTGCATTCCCAGATACGTGTTTGATGCCCTATTATGCCAAAACCGACGGTTCTGACTCCCTAATCGCCAGACTTAATGGATAACTCTTATGTTTGTTAAACATTTTTGAGTTGGGTTGTGTCTTGATCAATACCATTGTTAATGTGTTGAGATATGTTTTGCCTTTTACATTGCAACAAAATTTTGGTTATATCATACATTTGTGATTCAAGCAACATTTTGAAATTGTAAGAGATATTTGGGGGAGTGGGTGGCATGGCAGCGTGGCATTGGCTGGCCACAGTTACCACCTATAATACCTGCCCTAAACATCAGCTATGTCCAGTAACCCAACTGCTCGAGCACCAATTACCTAATTCATATTTTCTATTGTGGTGTATGTATTGAATTAGGAGATTGATTGGAGTGGCTTCAACATAGTGCCTTCATCCTAATTTGACCATTGAACCACTTCATGTTTCACACAATAGAAATGGTGATACTTGTAGTCCTTGAGTGTTTAAGGGTAATTCCATGTAATTGGTTCAACCTTTAGATTATGAAACATGTATGGAATTTTTTATTAATTCATTATATCTTGGAGACAAGGTTCTCAAGGATTTAGCAATTTTTCTTTGTTTTTGGAGAACGGAAAACTTTATTTCAATTTATTATTTGAAACTAAGACAATACAATTGGTTGTTATAACAATTAGATTTCTTCTAAATTAAATGAAGTTAGTGTTCTAGTTAATACTTTTGAAAGCACCAACTGTAAAAATGTGAAGAGGTCATTGGTGTTGCCAAAATGACCCCACCCCACCATATGGAAATTTTTATCAATTCATTATATCTTGGAGACAAGGTTCTCAAGGATTTAGCAATTTTTCTTTGTTTCTGGAGAAAGGAAATTTTTATTCCAAATTATTACTTGAAACTAAGACAACACAATTGATTGTTATAACAATTAGATTACTTCTAAATTAAAATTAAGTTAGTGTTCTAGTTAATACTTTTGAAAGCACTAACCGTAGAAATGTGAGAATTTTGGCAACATTGGTGTTGCCAAAATGACCCCGCCCCACCACCCTCCCCTTCCAGCACTAGGTAACTCTCCAGAATCCCCTTTGGCATAGTGCCAGGCAGGGCAACAGCAAAAACCATGCCTTGTAAGAGAGGGGTTCTTGTGTATGGAATATGGACTCACACAAACAAGCCTTGCATTCACTTCCAGACAACCAAAGTTCAAGTCAAAATCATAAAACAAACACAAAATTGAAAAACAATCAGATCATTGTTTGCTCAAGCCCTCTTACACAAAAGTCTTTTAAGTTCGCACCTAAGGATAGGTAGCGAAAGGTAAGTTCACACCTAAGGATAGGTAGCTAAAGGTGAGTTCACACCTAAGGATAGCTTATGTTTGTCATAGGCCCTAATGTGTGATAATGACCACCATTCGAACCTTTTCACACTACAATCTAACTTTCTAACTTACAATCATAGCCATTATGCTAAGCATAATGCTAACATTGTTGGTAGAGCACACTTACTTCCATTCATCATTATGCTTACCTTCCAACCCACTACCTCTCTTCATCATCACAATTTCTTAAGGCACCAACAACTTTTGCTTCATTTTTTTTAAGAGTTGTTTTCTTCTCTTTTCCTTGAGTTCAAATGGCCTTTCATCTTCATTCACATACCTTTTTCACACATGCTACTCTTCTTTCTCTCACCACTTTCTCATGTAATTTTTTCTTCACACAATTTTTTCACACTCATGGTTTTTGTTTTCAAATTCCTTATACATGTCTACTAGCAAGGATCCCCAACATTAATTAGCATCAAATGGTGGCTATCCCATGTGGGATATAACAAAAAGGTTGTTACAAGTGGCAACCTGGGAAATGCTTGGTATAGATGTGGTTAGTTTAATTATTGTTATTTCAAAAAATGGACCAAAAATCCTTTTAAATCACAAAGTTTCATGTTTTATGCATTTTCAAAACAAAATTCACCAAGATTTTGTCCAAAAATAACCTTGTTCACATCAATTTTTCACACATAACTCATTATTTTCTTCACCTATTGTTGTCAACATTTTTGTTCCTTAAATGTGTTCCTTGCTTTATCATTTATTACTAGTTTAAAATGTTTATGATTTTCAATTGCCACCAATAAACCTTAAACTAATTGTTAGCCTATATATATATATATATATATATATATATATATATATATAAACTACAAATGTTCAAATTACATAAGTTAAAACTTGGATACAACACCAAACAATAATAAGGAAAAAAACCATGATATGAAAACAATAGCCTAAAACCCCATAAATTAAAAGGAGGTAAAACTCCCCAAAAAATAAATTAAAAGGCAAGAGATTTGTAGCCCCTTACCATACTACTACCATGCCCTTTTTAAAAAAATTCCCAAAGATACTACCACCGTTCTTCTCCACTTGATCACAAGGACCATGTTTTATTTATCGCAATATGTAACCTTTTTCCCAACTTTTACAACCTTCTTTCTAACTACCCATTACCACCTCCAAAAGGTGATCCAAATGTAATACTATCATTATACCCCCTTGGAAACCTCCATACTTGACAACTAATAAAAAACATGCACACTTACTCCCATGTACACTTCATCCAGAACACCATGGTCAATTTTTTTGTCCTCCTAGGTGTTGTCCAAATTTTTTAAATTGTTTTCTTTCTTGCTATCAATTATGTCCAAAATACAACTTACAAGAGAAAAGATGGTTTAAATGTTTCCCCTTTCCCCATTTATCCACTAGGCCCCCTCATCCCCTCCTACTAATATGGTGCCGCTTCCAAATCATTCACATTTGCAGTGTTACATTGCCCCAAATCAACCTATTTTGCTACCTTGTGGTAATCACATCCTCACTCATTTCTTACAATTTGACCATTGAGCAATCCTTGTCATCTTGTGTTTGTTTCAAAAAAATTCTCCAAACTATTACTTCATGTCCCAATGAACCAATTGGTCCACTTGTTCATCCATTCCTTGGTATTTTGGTTCCTCTTTGAGTCTTATTACCTACTAATACAAAATTTGCATTTCATGCAACTTATGATTTTTAACAACCTTCTTTTATCCATCTCCCAAATGTCTTTTAAGATTCTCCTCTTTTAGTTTCTTCTCCTTTAAGTGTTCCTTTAGGGTGGTAATTCTTTTTCTATATTGTTGGGAAAGCTATTCAACCTAATTTTTCCCTTTGACAACTATGACCTTGCTCCTTCTCAATGCTTTCAATTGGCCTACCACCACACTCAACACAACTACCTTTTGTTCTGTATGGCTCAAAATGGCTTGAAGGTTGTGCAACTCTTCCACCAATCAATCCTTTTGGAATACCTACATACAACTTAGGAATGTATTAGCTTAAGCCATTAATTTTAAGGCATGTGTTCATTTTATGCACCATTAGTTGCATGTTAATTGCACAAACAATCATATGGCCCAAAAATGATATCAACTTTGTAGTTGCAAGCATAATCAATTTAGTTGCAAACATCAACTAGGTGCATGTAATTACATAATGACCGGTTGCAAACAACAAGACTTTTTCTCATGTGAATGAAAATAGATAGTAGGTTCCAAATGTGGAGTGAAAGTATATGGTACATCCACCTTTGCCTTCAATGAATGTGATGTTTTAAAATGTTGATAACTATTGGGGGAGGAAATTTGGTTTACCTCTACTTATTCTTTAGATGTATGTTTGCCCTTACAACAACAGTTGGTGAAAGTAATAGGCTTCAAAGAATTACTTCCATGTGTCCAATAATTTTTACCATAATAAATAATTAATTACAGGTTTTATAACTACCCAAATTCATGAGGTTTTCAATGAAATTGGACAAAATTTGATTAATATGCAACTTGTATGATTTTGGTAAAAAAGGATTAATTGATTAAGACATTTTTAGTGAAATTATTTTTAATCATTTAAAACATTCACATGTTGCATTAAGTAAAAATTTAATTATTTTTTTTTGACATGGATATTATGAGATCCCAAGTTAATATGACATGGATTAAAATGCCACATCATCATACAACACCCTTTTTATAAAAAAATCCTTCAAGTCATGAAGTCATAAATTATAATTTTTCATGGCATGCCATGAAAAATAAAACATTTTTTTTCATTTTTTATTAACACCGTTCATCATCACCATATGTACATGTTTGTATATTACATTTGTACATAACATCAATATATATACACAATACATACAATAATGCACTCATCCATCAAGGTTTGAAATGAAGACTTTGTGTAAATGCTTTCAAGTTTGAGCCACCAAATCAATTCAAGAGTTTAATAACATAAAAGAAAAAATTTACCTTTATTATGTTCAACATGAAACTATTTAAAAAATTCAAACATTTCCTAAATTGTTTAACATACAATTGTTTTTCAAAATTTGTTCAAATGTTACACATGAACACATGATCTTGAAGTTTATTCAATATTTTTAATATTATAATTTATAAATAATCATTTTTAAAAATAACTTCAAATAACATGTTATGGATACATAAAAGATTCTACAAATTATTAATGTTTAAATTGACCTATAATCTTTGTAAATGTGATTTAATTCATTGTGGATTCAATAATGTTTTCATCGAATCTTTAATAATTTTATTTTCATATGTAAAATTTATATTCTTTTTTTGAAGAATCAATTTTTTTAATTTTCCCCAATATGATTAGGTACAAAGTTTTGTTTCCTTCATTTTTGCAATGTTGTTCAAACATATGGAAGTCATCCATAAGAATATTTAACCACATTTGGTTATACACAAGTTATGGAGTTGAAAAATTATTTAAATATATCAATATTATGGTTACATATTATAACATATTGTAAAACTTAGATAATATATTTTAAATTTCACAAATTTTGAATTTTTTTTGGATGTTGTTTCCCTTTTAAATGCAAAAATTAACCACAAGAAGGAAGATTAATTAAATAATCAATATAACCAATTTATTCCAAGATCATTTTTTTTACCAATATTAATCATATACTAATACGACTAAATGATTGCACAACTTTGAAAACAAGATCACAACATATTTTTAATACTATCTTTTTTAATGATATAAAAATAAAATTTACCTTTGTTCCCCGGTAAATTTTTGGCATTAAATAATTGGATTAATCCCTTTTAACTAGAAAACATTTTGATGTTGAATATTTGCAACTTGGTGATTTTTTGGGGGAAAATTCTGGAAAAGTAATGAAAATTTGAGGTTAAAATTTTGAAACAAAAAATGCTACTCCTAATTAATAAAAAAGATTTTAATAATTTTAATAACTCCAACCATAAACCCATAAATAATTCCAACATCAAACTTATTTTAAAACTTTTAAACAACCTTTTAGAGCATTATAAACCTTATCCAAAACATTTGAAAATTTTAGAATAAATGTTAATGTTGTAACTGAATGGTTTTTTTGTTGCAAATTTTCACCATTTTATCAATAGGGTATCAAAATCAACAAATGAACTTTTTTTGGTTAGGAAAACTAGAACTTACCGATTTTATTTAATTTTGAAAGGCTAGAATTTTACGATGGGTTCTAAGACCCGTGCCAAAATATTAAAAATATTTTAATCATTTCATATCTCCATAAATGGTTTATGATTAAAAGATTGTTAAATCTTCTTGTGGATGATCTTGGACAAACAACACAAATTTGAGAAAAGAAAAAATTATAAAAATCAATTATGTCATTATTATGATCACTATTTTTAATTCCTTCATTTATTCAAAATTTTAAAATAATTTGAAATTCTCATTTCTAAATATTTAAACATAAACTTGGAACAAAACATGTTAAATCGTGGTAAAAAATAATAATAAGTAATAAATATTACTTTTAAAATCTTAAAAATTAAAAATTAAAAATTAAAATTTCCCCCTCTTAGACCAAGGGAAAAAATGCAAAAAAAAAATAGGGATTATTTTTTGTGTTTTTTAGTGTGGCATCATGAATATTCAGAATGAAAAATTCTCCATGATGCTCAAAACAAACTAAGGAGAAAACATACATTTTAATTTAAGTAAATGTAAAAAACTTTGGTTGAAAATTTTGTAATTTATAAATCTACATGCATCTTGTAGTTTGTATGGGTAATTTATATTTTAACTTAATCATTAACCCATTCAAACATAAATGTAAAATGTGTCAAGTTTTTACATATTCATCTCAAAAAATTATGAAGAGTGCAAAATGTAATTCATGAGTTTTGGAATTAACACATTCAAAGTGATTCAATTCATGTGCAAATGTTGATAGTTTAAGAAATGTGAAAAAAATCATTAGCATGTTCAAATATAAATGTAAAGTGTAAAATTGTTGTGTGTGATTCAATAAATATACTAATAAGTGCAATTTACAATATTTGAGTATTAGTTTCAATAGTTTTAAAGTGAATGATTCAATTCATGTATAGATGATGATAGTTCAAGTTATGTGAAAAAACTTATTAAATCCTTTAAGTATAATTGCAAAGCATCAAATTTTATGTGTTTTAATATTTTATAATAAGTGCAAAAAGGAATTTAATAATTATGAATAATAGTTTTAACATATTAAAAGTGAATGATTCAACCCATGAACAATGGTGGTAACATGTTAAAAATGAACGAGTCAACTTATGTACCATGTTGATAGTTGAAGAGATGTCAAAAAAATCACTAACCCATTATAGTGCATTAAATAAATAAAGTTAAAAGCTACTTCAATTTCCACATCAACAATTTCAAATTATTGAAGAAAAAAGGTTCAAATTATACTCATAAATGAAAACAATGTAATGCATGTTATAACTATAAATAATATTCACCATTAAATAATACAATAAGCCACTTGCAAACTTAAGATTGCCAAATGTGATTAAAATGTTATCAAATCAAACAATAATTGTAATGTGGGGGTGGAAAAGAACAATATTTCTTCTCATATACTTGTCACCTCTTAGCCAACATTTATAGTACAACAACTCTTTTAACCATTACCTCTTTAATGGTTAACCCCCATAGGTTCTTTATCTTAACAAAAATGATGGGGAAATGGTGCTTTTGTGATTTTTCTTCCACAATACCTTTGATATTCTTTTGGAATCATTGAATAAAAGAGCTCTAGAATGGGCATAAAGGGATCTTGCTACTTGTTTTTATGATCTCCAAAATGGTAACGAAGGTACCTTTCAAAGTCGGTGGGACATTTTACGTCTTCCTTTCAGACTATAGCATCTCCCTCTTGATTTCCACTTGGTTCCAAACCTTCCTAAAATTCTTCCTCCAAAATAATTGCCCTTTTTAGACCAATACTTGTATTCACAATTTTCACATTTACTAAAGTAGTTGTATATGATAATGAGTTTGACAAACTTTCATGGCACCGCCTCCTAACTTTAGTAAATGGATCATTTTTTGTAGGTTGTTTCTTGGTAGCCTTAGTTGATCAAGTAACAACTAGTGTGGTGTTTGTCATTGACCCAAATGTTACAATGTCAGCAACTGATTTTTCCTTCCAAAACCTAGTTTTTTGGAATTTATTTGAATTTTCAGTAGCAAAAATCACTTTAAAATCAATATCTCCCTAGTCTCTTAGAAATGTCATATGGTATTATTAGTTAACAAACGAAAACCTAACTTAAGCATGCGAATAAAAAAACTAAACATGTTTGAACTCTTTTTAATAAAATGAACATCATTCAATCTTGGCATTATTTGCCTTTTTTTTATTGATTGACATGTATTTTGAACATTTCAAACTTTCCTACTCATCAAAATCTTTCCAACAACACCAAAGGCACATTCCAATTCCTTCAAAAAAAATAGTTATGATTTAATTTAATTTTCAGCGAAAAAATCATTTAATATTCAAGAACTTTTGCACCACAAGTCCAAACATCATGAAGCCAAGCCCATGCACCCCTCCTTGTCAAGAGCTTTCCAAAGACACCAAGAACACGATCTGAAGCATCTTAGTACAATGGATCTCATAACTACAAAAGAAATCAAATTACCTTCCTTCATAGATAGATAATTATAAATTTGGATCAAAAAAAAATTTAATCCCATGTTTCTATTTTTTTCTTTATGGCTTCCTTGTGAATCGTTTCCTTGCTTTAGGTGAAGGGTAGATGCCCTAGTAGTTCTTGTGAATGTAATGGTAGTTGTTGGAGTACCTTCCCCCTTAGGTTTTGGCCAAGGTTTCACCTACATGTATAATAGTCTCCCCACGATTTGAATACATTAGAAGTTGTGGTTGAAGTTATACATGTACTTTTTAATCTTCCTCTTGGTCGAAAATACCATTCTAATTAGTTGCTGGTTTTTTTTATCAATGGGAACCAACATTACAACACATCTACAACATAAACAATCTCCAAGTTTCCATATCTTCCTTGAACCCATTGTAGCCTATCTCAACACAATTGATTGGTTTTCCCTTTTTTACCTTCCGAATTAATAACACCAAGGTGGAAAACTACAATAAGTTTGTTCATTTTTGAGTTGAACTGCTTACAAAATTACACCCATTCAAAGGGGACATTTTCTCAACATCTTGTTTACCACCTAACCTTCCCACATGAATTTACTTCCCTTTGGAACCAAATATGCTACCAATTTTTCCAATTTGGGGTGTTTAGCAAGTTCAAGCCATGGAATGTGAAGTTTGACACGAGGTCGTTTCATCATCGTTTTTATCACCTCCTTGGTGTTTTTTTTTTTTTTTTCCTTGCAACGTAACCTTCATGTGCTCTTCATCCATGTTTTTCACTCTTGCCAAAAAAATTTGCAATTAAGTCACCTTGAATGATTCCCCAATGCAAACCCAATAAGTCATTCAATTTCACCTTCCCAAGCCAAGTAACATCACTCTCCTTGGACCATTTTCTATTTATGCATGGTTTTCAGCACATGCATTTATAATGCTACATGTTCTCCTTTCTCCTTTGGGTTTTTTTTTCAACCAACATTTCTTTCACCATCATCACCTCTTTCGTATTCTTCATGTAGCATGCATTATTACCTACAACTTATCCATGGGTGCTTCCCAATGTTCCCCCTCCTAAATCACTTTGGGCTTTTCTTGAACTCCAACTTTCTTTGGCAAAACAAAAAATTGAGGAAAGGAAGAAGAAGGTTTGGTTTCTTCCTTATGCTCTAAACATTGTGATAATTGGGCTTCCAAAGTAAAAGTATTGTCATTTTCAACCATGTATGTCCCTTTACATCCACACCCCATGCTTGCATTTGTCTATTTGAAATCAAATGATACTTTCTAATCTAGTTTTCATCCTTTTGATAGTCCCTTCCTTCCCTATTTGATGATAAATGGGAAATTCATTATTTCAAATAGATTTTTGTCCCACCTACCACCTTAAAAACAACTATGAAATAAATTGAATGAAGTGAAGTGCAAGTACAAAAATTCTTATTGAACCCATCCTTCTTTACAATTATTTCCATGTTTTCTTCCATTTGTAATCCTACCCTTAATATTCATGGTAATTATTGCTTTAGCTATAATTACTAACTTACCCAAGTTAGAAGTTATTATCAATTCAAAATCTGCTTTGTGCTAAATTAAAATTCTTGACTATAGATTAAGGTTGACATAATTCATGTTTACCACTAATAAGTCATCTTTGATTTCTTCTA
>Ga0116227_10014116_pt1 | contig 12291 bp, 6 predicted proteins | sample S1TSphgellanicum_FD_89693 | JGI IMG/M metagenome (GOLD analysis project Ga0116227, IMG submission 89693) | Host-associated microbial communities from peat moss isolated from Minnesota, USA - S1T2_Fb - Sphagnum magellanicum MG | ecosystem: Host-associated > Plants > Peat moss > Unclassified... | reverse complement strand
GTTTTTTTTGTATCTTAAAGTGTCGAAAGAAAGACACCAATATGCTTAGCCAACAACAGCAGATCCAGTTCAGCGCATTTTCGGGGCTATATGAGCTGATCGTTCCTAAAGATAATCTTCTGCGTAAGATCAATGACCTGATAGATTTTACCTTTATCTATGATGAACTGGCTAGCAAATATTGCATTAGCAACGGCAGGGCTGCGGAAAGCCCTGTACGGATGTTCAAATACCTGTTATTAAAGACGATCTATACCGTTTCCGATGTAGATGTAGTAGAACGTTCGCAGTATGACATGTCTTTCAAATATTTCCTGGGGATGTCGCCGGAGGAAGGCGTTATCGATCCGAGTTCATTGACAAAGTTCAGAAAGTTACGTTTAAAGGACAACGACCTGTTAAACCTGCTCATTGGTAAAACGGTTACTATCGCTATTGAAAAAGGGATCATCCGGTCAAAGTCCATCATTGTCGATGCCACCCATTCCCTATCAAGATCCAATCCTTATTCAGCATTGGACGTATTACGGGAACGTTCAAAATTACTCCGCAAAGCGGTATACGCCATAGACGAAGATATGAAACCGGGAATGCCGGAAAAGAATGATACAGATGAATTGGACAAAGAGCTTACTTACTGTAGGGCACTGGAAAAGTTTATCGAAGCCGACCAGACGTTAAGCCAGGTACCTGCGGTAAAAGAAAAGCTGAACCTGTTGAAGGAGACTGTAACAGATACGCAGGAACACTATATATTATCCAAAGACAAGGATGCCAAAACCGGCCATAAGTCGGCTGATAGTTCTTTCTTTGGTTACAAGACCCATCTGGCCATGACGGAGGAACGCATCATTACAGCAGCAGTAGTTACTTCGGGCGAAAAGGGAGATGGCCCGGAATTGCCCAAACTTTTGGAGATCAGCCAGAAAAACGGCATTGAAGTAGAAAGGGTCATAGGAGACGCGGCCTATTCAGGAAAAGAAAACCTTGCGTTAATGAACGGGCAGGACATTAGCGTCGTAGCCAAATTGAATCCTGCCATCACACAGGGGTTCAGAAAAGAAGAAGATAAGTTCGATTACAACAAAGACGCTGATATGTTCGTCTGCCCGGCAGGGCACCTGGCTATCCGAAAAGCACGCCAGGGAAAGAAGAACAGAGGGAAAAACCAAGCAGACATCTATTACTTTAACGTTGAGAAATGCAAAGTCTGTCCATTAAGGGAAAACTGTTACAAACCCGGGGCAAAAACAAAAACGTACTCAGTTACGATCAGATCAGACCTGCACAGCCAGCAAATGGCCTTTCAGGAAACGGAAGAATATAGAGAAGGGATCAAACACAGGTATAAGATCGAAGCTAAAAATAGCGAACTAAAAAATGTTCATGGCTACGACCGGGCAATAGCGTACGGTATCGAAAATATGCAGATGCAGGGTGCACTCGCCATCTTTACAGTCAATTTGAAAAGGATCATCAAACTGATAAGCTAATTCCCCGGAGAAATCCCCCCTGGCTGTCCATCTGATCGGCATACAGCTATATCGGCCAAAGGAAATCACCTCCGCAAATAAAGACACGAAAGAAAAGCGACCAAGTAAAAGTTGCCTTTTTCTTGATCGCTTTAATAACCCAGCTTTATTGAGCTACTTTTTCAGTGGCCTCCGTAAAATCAAGGAGTTTTTTGTTTTAGAAGCTTGTAAATAGCTTTTTGCTTTGGTCTTTTCGCTTTCGGCTTCAGCTTAAATAAATTATTCATTTGGTCCGCCTGGTCCGCCACCACCCGGTCCGCCGCCGAAGCCGCCTGGGCCACCCCGGCCTTCACGCCTGAAACCACGTTGACCCGGATCCTGCGTTGGGGCTTTGCCTGCAAATTTTTGCAGCCTTAAAGTGAATGTAGCCAGGTAATAGCGCGATAACCTGTTTACGTGCGATTCTGTTATTGCACTTGCGGTTGTAGTTGATGTAAAACCGGTATTTTGGTTAAATAAGTCGAATGCCGATATACGGATGGTGCCCCTGTGATCTTTCAGAAAACGACGTTCCACATATAAGTTTAAAATGTTAGGGTTGGTTACCTTGATATTGGTGGCATAGCCATAATTGGTTGCCTTGGTATAATCGTAGCTGAAAGTCCAGTCGCCAAAGTAGTTTTTGCCGTTAAGTCCGATGTTCCATGTCCGGATATTGGATGTTCCGCTGGTGATGGAATCCTGCACGGAGTTGGAAGTACGGTTAATAGCGTAATTGGTTAAAAATTGCGCGTCAATTATATCGGTAATGTCTACCCTGAACTGTACCTGCGGCGTAAACTGCAGGTTTTTTGCTATGTTTTTTACTGTTGTAGATGCATAGCTGTTCGAATCTACGTTGGTTATGTAGCCAATATTATTGGTGTATGTTACCGTACCTCTTAACGAAAGGGTGTACTTTCTGTTATCCCAAGGCTTGGCGTACGTTACTTGTCCCGAAGTATTACTGTACCCGTCTGCGTTCATATATTGCGTTAATATGGTGTTGGCAAAACGCGGGTCGGGCGTGTATTTTTTCGGGAAAAAGATTTGGTTGGAAGCTACATAGTTTGATACCTGCTGATATTGCAAGCTGATAAAGAAAATGTCGCCTGTTTGAAAACTGAAGTTGTTATACCTTATTGAGAAGTTATTGGTAAATGTCGGCTTCAGGTTAGGGTTACCTTCAACCGGGTACAGCGGGTTCGAAAAATCGATAACCGGCTGTAATTGCGAAAACGAAGGTGTCGCGCTTGACCCATTATAGTTAACACTGAAATTGCGGCTTCTCGAAAAATTGTAAACAAAGCGTGCCGTCGGGATCACTTCAAAAGTAGAGATATGAGTAGTAGCGCCTGTTGATGGCGAGTTACCATCTAACACTGCCGGTTGCGCTGCCACACCCAACGTATAGTTATACTTCTTGGCGATATAGCGGTAGTTTAATCCGAATTTATTGGTGGTAAAAGTGTAGTTATAAATATTACTTAAAGCGCTATCGCTTTTAAACGTGAAATCTGCGGGATTATACAAGGTGTCGGTTTGTTTATTGTTACTGGTTACTGCGCGGTTGAAGGCATAGTTAAATTCCAGGTACGATAATTTACCGATCGGCTCAAGGTACGATACCGTTGTACCATAACTCACCGTGCGGCTGTAAGTATTTATAAACTGGTTAGCAGGTGCTGTGGGTGTACCAACTGTATAATCGGTAACCGGGTTCTGGAAGGCCCAGCTTGGCGCCGCACTCACGGTAGCGTTAATGCTTAAGTTACGACGATGCGGGAAACGGTGATTATATAAGGCAGTAAATCCATAAGTTGGCGCCTGCGAATCGCCGTTGGTTAATGCATTGTATGCCGAGGCGGTGGCTCCGTTCCGGGTAAGGTCAACGCTTTCGTCCAGGTTGGTATTTGTACCTGCATACGAGAAAGTTGGCGTAACCTTTAAATAGTTAATAGTGTCCGGCTTCCACTCCATATTCCAGGTAAACCGGTGATTGATGTTCTCATCTTTTTCCACGCTATTCTGATTTTGCAGCGATGGATTAACCGGGTTGGTATTCTGCTGTACAGTTGTTGAATTGGTGGTTACCGTATTATCTGTAAAGCTGTAACTTCCGTAAACCGACAGCGTTTTTCCCCACTGGTCGCGAAAGTTTGCACCAATTGAGTGTGCAAGCGTTAAACCATTTTGAGTAGTGATCAGGCTTCCGTTGTTTTGGGCACCACGGCCAGCGTTACCGCGGCCGCCGCCGCCGCCAAAACCGCCACCGCCGCCAGCGCCTCCGCTGCTATTAAAGGTAAAGGTGTTAACATTAGTGTTGTTGATACTACCTAATAACGCTATTTGCTGGTCGCCGTTAAAATTAAATGCGTTAATGGATCCTATGTAGCGGTTTTGATTAGGAATGCCCTGGTTTTGTGGTAAGGCATCCTCACCATCGCCAACAGTAGCCTGTCCGAAATAGCCGTAGTTTTTATCCTTGCGGATAGTGATGTTCATTATTTTATCTGGTTCACCGGTTTTAACGCCGGTTAAATTGGCCTGATCGCCATAGTCGTCAATCATTTGTATATTTTCAACTACATCGGCGGGCAGGTTTTTGGTCGCACTTTGAACGTCGCCGCCCATAAAGTCTTTACCGTTTATCCTCACCTTGGTAACCTGCTTGCCCTGCGTGGTGATGTTACCGTTCACGTCAACGTCTACACCGGGCAGTTTCTTGATCAGGTCTTCTACAGGGGCATTTTCACGTACTTTATAAGCGCTGGCCTGGTATTCAACGGTGTCTTCTTTTAAGGTTACCGGTACGGTGCCCACAATGGTAACGGTGTTCAGCATTTTAGACTCTGCCTTCAACACAATTGTGCCCAGGTCGGCAGGTGTATTGTCGGGGGCCAGGTTATAGTGCCTTTTCAGGGATTGGAAGCCTATTGAAGAAATAACAACGGTTACTTTATTTCCTTTGATTCCGGAAAAAGTGAATTTTCCGTTAACATCCGCAATGGTGGATGTACTGTCTTTTTGATCGGAAGTGATGGTAATTGTACTGCCCGGAAGCGATAATTTGGTTGAGTCGGTTACCATACCGTGAACTTCCCTGCCCGTTTGCGCATACGAAGCCGTTATGGTAAAAAAGATAATTGTGATGGCTGATAAAAGTGATTTCATGGGGTTTTATGTACAAGTGTCCGTTTAAGATTATTTACTAAGACACGATTTAAACGCAAAGGTTCACTTAAAATGCTTTAAATGACTAATAATCATAGCATTGTTACATATTTCGCTTTTGCGCGACTTAATAAACCGGGTTGTGTATGAATTGATCACGGAGGAATGGCCTGGTTTTTAATCTTTTATTAACAAATATTTAAAATTTTAGTATTATAAGACGAGTAAATGGAATGGTTTTTGACTAAAGATTAAAAAATAAAAAGCCATGGCAACACCAAGAAAGTCTTTACACAGCAAAGTACATAACTGGATCGATTCATTCGGCTTCCGGTTAAACGGTTCGCAAACCGACAAAAGAAATAATGTAACTATCAATCATTATTTTTTTGAAACCTTCAACTTTTTCGAAAAAGCAAAAAACGGGGATACTGCACATTCCAAGTTTTTGTGTTTCGATGCCTATGGCGAAAAAGTGAATGTACGTTCGCTGGGAGACCTTCAGAAAGCTTTCTTTGAAAATATAAGCCAGTTGTAGGGAGGAGCCGATAGTCCATAGTGATTTTTCTAACTTCATAAATAAAAAGTCCCGCTTCACAATCAGTAAAGCGGGACTTTTTTTGTAAGATCAAGCGTTGCCTTTGATCTTGATTCTTGACTCTTGGTTCTAAACGTGAATTACTTCATCGGGTCAACTACAACTGGGAAGCAATTAATATACTCAGGCCCTTTTTCGGGAGTCATAAAAATCCTTCCCGGGGCACCGGCGGCAGGAAGGTTTACAATCGGCCTTGTTGGGTTCAATGCTTCTTTTATACGTAAGTGTAAGTCTGCATAATGTGCTGCCGTTACTGCATCACCGCCTTTTGGTAGTTTTGCGTCTATTGTCTTTAATTCAGCGCGTACCAACGGCCTTAAATCAGACAAAACGGCATTGATCGGCGTAAAGCCATAATAAGCAAGTATGGCAGGCGGCAAACCTGGTATCCCTTTAAATTCGTCGTTCAGCAGGCTTTTTAAATCCTCTACGTAAGCGCGTTGCAGGTTTCTTTTAAATGCGTCCGGTTTTCCGGCAGTGAAAATACCGCCACGGAGGTCTGCAAAAAGATCAGACACTTTGTAGGCTTTCGATCCATTTTTCGTCTCATTATCAAACATACGCGACAAGCGGTACGGCGAAATTGTATTTGCTAAGGTATTAACCTGTACGGCTTTTATCCTGTTCAGGAAAACGCCGTTGTCAAACCGGCTGAGTTCCTTGCTATCTATTAACCATAATGGCGTTGTAAATAATTGTGTGTTAAAAAATACAACTGCGTCGTGCTGCAGGTTTTTGCTCACAAAATCATACACCGGGCCTTTTTGATCGTAGGTCTTGAAGTTTTCGTTCATGCCGCCAACATTCAATACCACGTGGCCCATGTAACGGTTAAACTGGTTTAATACTTCGTTATAGATCTCCGAAAGGTTATCATAATCTTTGCCCTTTTCGTAAGTCCACTCTTCAATGTGCGGAACAATGCGTTTTAAGTTAGCTATACCATAAGTGCCGGCTTTCATAGCATTATCGCCCAAATCTTCATTTTCCAAACGCGGATCGATGCTGGTGCCCTGGCGGCCGAAATAATAAAGCGGGTTGCCTGCTTTTTCTTTTGTCCACACATCTAATTCCTCTCTCTCTTGTTCAGGTGTTTTATTACCCGGGAACCAACTATAACCCCATTTAATGGCCCATTTGTCGTATTCGCCGATTTGCGGGTACAGGTGGGTAACGCCGTCGCCCGGCTGGGCAACGTAGTTAAAGCGCGCATAGTCCATTATTGACGGTGCAGTGCCGTGTTTATCTGTAAAGGTTTTTGATCGTAAAGAGTCAACCGGGTAGCCGAAGCTTGAACCGAAGTTATGGGGTAAGCCGAGGGTATGCCCGATTTCGTGCGATGACACAAAGCGGATCAGTTCGCCCATTTGCTCGTCGCTAAATTTAGCCTTACGGGCTGCTGGGTTAACAGCAGCTGTTTGTACAAAATACCAGTCGCGCAGCAATTGCATTACATCGTGGTACCAGCCAACGTGGCTTTCCATTATTTCGCCGGTACGCGGGTCGGATATGTGTGGTCCATAGGCATTTTCAACGTTCGACGCAAAGTAACGGATCACGCTGTAACGTGCATCCTCGGTGCTGAATTCAGGGTCTTCTTTTGCGGTAGGTGCTTCCTTTGCGGTGATGGCATTTTTAAAACCGGCAGCTTCAAAAGCTACGTTCCAGTCTTTAACACCGGCAATCAGGTACGGTACCCATTTTTTTGGCGTTGCCGGATCTATATAAAATACGATCTGTTTTTTAGGCTCAACCAATTCGCCGCGGCTGTAAGCCGCTTCGTCTTTAGGTTCCAGCTTCCAGCGGTGAATGTAACGTGTTACTTCTGCTTTTTGGGCATCGGTACCGTAGTCGGTTTGTTCCTGGCCGAAAAATCCAACACGGTCATCAGTCAAACGCGTTTTCATACCTATTTTAGGCAATAATAACATTGAGGTGTTCAGCTCAAAGCTAACTGCCCCATTGCTGTTATCAGTAGGAGATTCCGCAGCACGGTAGGTTTTCAGCGTATGCGCCTCGATATTGATCGGGAAGCTTTTTATGGTATCGATGTACGACCGGGAAGCGTCAACTCCCGAAATTTTATAAGCTTTTTTTAATTCGTCGGTTATACCGATGGCAGCAATATCACCATTATAGAAATCGGTTACGTCGATCACTACACCAGTTGTGTCTTTATTGTAAGCCTTAATATCAAAGGAAGCCAACACTGCATCCAGGTTGGAGTTCTTAACCGACTTGTACATATCCGTACCGCTATCGGCTTTTATGCTATAGCTTGGTACGCGGATAAAGATCTGTTTGTCGTGGCGTTCCCATTTCCATACCTGCTGGTTTTGCTCTTCGCCGCCATACTGCTCACCGAAAACTTTCAAATTGGCAGGGGTTTTTACAAAGCGGGTTACTACCAACATTTCGCGGTTTAACAGCGAGTCGGGGATCACATAGTAATATTTGCCGTCTACTTTGTAGGTGTTGAATAAGCCTTTGTCTACTTTGGCTTTTTCAGGAATTACATCACTAAATTTTTTGATACCTTCCTTTTTTGACGGGCCGCCTATGGTGGCAGTAGCAGTTGAACCGGTAGCTGTAGAGGTGGTTTTAACAGTGATAGTTTGCGCTGCTTTTTTTTTGCTTGCGCATGAACTTGTGATGGCTGCAACGCCTAATGCTGCTATGCATAAATAGGCGCCTGCCCTTAACGATATGGACATATTTTATTTTTGATGATTTTGCAAACGTAAATGTAGGTAAAATCATATCGCTTAAAGAACCGCAACATTTTTGTTACTAAAAGTTAACCGTAAAGTTATGAATGCTATTCCTTTAACAGGTAAAAAAATCAGGTATAGCCCCTAGATCCTTCGTTTCAGCGTGAGTATCACCCTGTCAACTTTCTTATCGTGAAGTATTTCAAGCCAGAGGCTGCGGTCGTCTCCCGATTTAAATATAGCGTCGATATCTTCAAGTGACATATTTGCAACCGGCTTTAAATTAATTGCTAAAATTTCGTCACCCGCCTCCATGCCTACCTCATCGGCCGAAGAGCCGGGTTCAACACGACTAACGATGATCCTGTCGAGGTTGGTGCCGTCGCTGTAATACTCCAGTCCGCTCATATCATGTTCAAAGGGGGCGTTCAGGTCCCGTTGCGGCTTTAAATAGATGGCGCTGTCGGGGTAATCAATAATGAGGTTAAATCTTTTCAAAATCCCCATTCCGATATTGCCATCTCGTTTCACCAGGTGGTTTTTCGTTTGCTGATCATCCGAAAACGAAGTGATGATATTTTTAATTTTAAATCTGCCAAGTTCAAGTTCTTTAATGCGGCTTAAGAATCCCTGTACCGGCCCCGTTAACCCGATACCAAGATTGGCAGGGACGAATTTTTGCGGCAAACCTCTTTTAGCTATGATGTCTTCCAGCAAAAGCGGATGCCCCGCTCCGATATCTACTATCAGCTTATCCGAAGTTTTATCGCCATTTGGAAACGTAACCTTTGCATTCAGGTAAGGCTTCCGGTCTTCTATGCTGATAGGGATCTTTGTGCCCTGTTTAAATGATTTGATATCCTTTGGCCGGGTAACGGTTAAAACGCTGTCAGTAAAGTTGAGCTTCACAGCCAGGTTGTTAAAAAATTCGTAGCCGAGCAGGCCATGTATCGGCATGCCCAAGTAATTTGATAACCCAAAATGGTCTTTCTTCAAAATAGCTGCTGCTATATCATAACTGGTAAGGCCCTGAATCCCGATATTTAATGTAGAAGTAACATAGGCGTCGTAATCATCGCCTTCCCCCAGCCCCGACATTTTTAAAGTCCGGTTATTGATCACGGCAATAGAGTCGACCAGTTTGGGGTCTGTCACAAGCATTAAACCCACGCCGGTATCCAAAATGAAATTGAATGGGCCTTTATTGTTGATATTCAGCTGAATGATCACCATATCCCTGATCATCTTAAAAGGGATATTAACCCGCTTTCTGTTAGGCTGCAAGTCGAAATATTGCGCATTTGCCGATAGAGAGCTGAAGCACAATAAGGATGTTAGCGCAATAAGCAACACATATCCCGGTTTATAAAGTAGCCTAATTAACAAAAGTTTATATTTGGTATTTAAATGTACAAAATAATCCAGACTTTTCGACCAGGTACTCCCTTGATCAGGGTGGGCCTAAAGACTCCTCTTTATTAAGAGAGATTCGGATAAGGGCTTTATAGTTACAAGATAATTCCTTTTTATTTATGCGTATAAAAGTATTTGCTTTATTAACACTTGTTTGCAGCTTGCTATTAACTTTTAATCATGCGGAAGCAGGTCGTATAAAAAAAAGGAAGATAAGAAAACTGCTAAAGCATTCAGCAATAATCAACGATCATTTTACTGGGTTTGCTTTGTATGACCTGGATGAGAAAAAGATGATCTATGGATTGAACGATGATAAGTATTTCACGCCGGCATCTAACACCAAACTCTTCACCTTTTATACCTGTTTAAAAATGCTGGGCGATTCCATCCCGGCTTTAAAATATGTTGTTCATAATGATTCGTTGATATTCTGGGGCACCGGCGATCCCTCTTTTTTGCATAGTGACCTTAAAAACGTTAAAGCTTTACACTTCCTGAAAAATAGCGGCAAGAAATTGTTTTTTGCAACCGGCCAATACCAGAATGATTTTTATGGCGCAGGCTGGGCCTGGGACGATTACACCGGCTATTACCAGGCCGAAATAACCGAATTGCCGCTTGAAGATAATGTGGCCATGGTTTATGCAGATGCGAACGACTCGCTGCAGGTAAAACCAGCCTACCTAAAAAGATATTTCAAGTGCGACAGCGCTTACAAGCCTGATCATTTCCATATCAAACGAGATTTCAGCAGCAATATCATCTATTACCCGGCGGCAGCGCCGCCAAAGAATTTCCGCCAGGAAATGCCGTGGAAAACCAATACCGGTTTAACAATTGCCCTTTTGCAGGATACCTTAAAACTGCCGGTAGCTTTAATCAATATGCCGCTTGCCGCTGATGCAAGAACAATTTACGATGCCAATACCGATACCGTCTACAAGCACATGCTGCAGCCGAGCGATAATTTTATTGCCGAGCAGTTACTGCTGGTGTGCTCGTCGGTAAAGTTTGGAGTGCTTAACTCCGATTCGGTGATCAATTACTCAAAGGCTCATTTTTTAAATGATTTGCCTGATATACCTCAATGGGCAGATGGCTCCGGCCTTTCGCGATTGGATCTGATGACGCCGCGAAGCATCATCACCTTATTATGTAAGATACTGAATGAAGTAAAAAACGATGACCTGGTACACAGCCTAATGCCGACCGGCGGTGTAACCGGCACCATAAAAAGCGCTTATAAAACCGATAATGGGCAACCCTTTGTTTGGGCAAAAACCGGATCATTATCCAATAACTATAATCAAAGCGGCTACCTCGTCACCCGCAAGGGAAAACACCTGGCTTTTGTTTTTATGAACAATAATTTCACGCACCCCACCCGCGAAGTCCGCGATGAAATGGCCCGGCTGATGACTTATATTCACAAGGAGTTTTGAGGGCAGTCTATAGTCGATGGTCCATAGTCCATAGTAGGAAAATAGCCGAGGTTGACTTTTGACTAATTACTCGGGACTTCGGACTTCACCTCTTCTTTCTTCAAATTCCCCTTTAATTCGGGATTTTGTGGTGGGAGGGTTTTCACATCTTTCAGTACTTCTGTTTGCTGTACAGAAACTGCATATTCCGCCGGTTCGATTTGGCTGCCGATGGCTTCGGCATAAACCTGCGTAAATTCGGCCCCGATGTATAAGATAGCAGCGGTATAATAGATCCACACCAATATCACTAATATGGAACCTGCCGCTCCGTATGCAGAACTTTTTGCTGTATACTGTACATAGAGATTGATCAGATATTGACCGCCCATAAAAAGCAGGGCTGTAAAAAACGCGCCCATCCGAACATCCCGCCATTTAATTTTTACGTCCGGTAAAAATTTAAAGATGATGCCGAATAAGGTCGAGATAATAATAAAAGTTGCTGCCAGGCTTATACCGCTTAGCAATAAACTGGTTATAGCATGCATAAAGTGTACCAGCCAGTCGCTTAAAGCCTTTAAGATCAGGTTAATTACCAGTGAGGCCAATAGTAAAAAACCAAGACTGATAATAAGCGAAAAGGATAAAAACCGATTCTGGATCAGCTTCAACCAGCTTTTTTTAGGTTTAGCTTTTACCCGCCAAATGATGTTCAACGAATCCTGGATCTCGATAAAAATACTGCTTGCACCTATCAATAAAGTAACAATGCCGACAATAACAGCTGTCCCCGATTTACCCGAGAGTTGCAGGTTCTTCAATATATCCTGAATTTGTATTGCTGCCGAAGCCCCTACATAATGGGCAATTTCGGGATAAAGCCTGTTGGTAGCGGCATCGGCCCCAAAAAACAATCCGGCAAGAGATATGATAAGAATTAATAGGGGGGCTATCGAAAAAATGGTATAATAGGCTAGCGATGCGCTTAACTTAAGTCCGTTGTCATTAATGAACCCCATGAAGGTGGCCACTAATATTTTCCATATTTCCTTAAAATACGCTTTGCTGAAAGTTTTCATCCTGTTTTTAAATGCCATATTAACCTGTTTGACATACCATCTATTGCGCTATGCTGCAATGCTTTATTGTTATAACAAGGTGAAACGGCCGAAAATGTTTGGGGGAATTTTAAAATTAACGATGGCTGAAGTTAATCATTGCGCGGTTTTAACCTGTAAAAAGCGTGTTAAAAACAGGCCAAAGGGGCTAAGAAGGCGCGTATGTTTTCTATGTATTCACAACGCGTTAAATAATACACTATTGGCGCAAAATGTTGGTAGAAAAATACTCATAACCTGAGTTCGATTTTAAAAAATGGTTATTTGATTTGAATTAACGGTTTCAAACTTAATTGCGGGTTTCTTGGGAAAAAACGAATATGCTATTAAGCCAGAAAT
>Ga0116227_10014114_pt1 | contig 12291 bp, 9 predicted proteins | sample S1TSphgellanicum_FD_89693 | JGI IMG/M metagenome (GOLD analysis project Ga0116227, IMG submission 89693) | Host-associated microbial communities from peat moss isolated from Minnesota, USA - S1T2_Fb - Sphagnum magellanicum MG | ecosystem: Host-associated > Plants > Peat moss > Unclassified... | reverse complement strand
TGCGAGTCGGTCAACGACGTAGCGCAGGTCGGAGATGAAGAGCTGTGTCTTCGGCTGCGGCGCAGCCTTCCCGGACGCCCATCGTGAGACCGTGGCCTGTGAGACATGCGTGATATTGGCGAGATCCGATTCTTTGAGACCGCCGCGGATGCGCAGACCTTCGACCAACTGCGTAACGGTGCCGCTCATGGGTGCCCCTTTTGGTTGGGAGGCGTGGCACCCGAGACTAGCCGGCTGAGACCGAGAGGGATATCGGTAGGGTCCATAGGACGAACAATCGCGATTTTTATTTCGCCATATGCTCACTGTGAAAGGCTTTTGCAATGCCAGTTTCGTGCTATCCAATCTGGTGGCCTGTGAGGCCGGATGGTCGGATTTGGGTGATTGCGTTTTGAAAGTAGCCTCTCCGATAATCAGCCAAGCGATCGTGGGTCAGTCTGATCCTTTGGTATTGGCGGAGAGCCGATCGGCACCTTATTTGCGGCTTATGGAGCAAAATGGACGTTGTCCTCAAGCCGTCGCTCCAGGCCAAAGCCGGACTGTTGCCCGCGATGCGGGAGCGAGTGTTTACCGGGAGCCAGTGAGTGCAATTCGTTACCAACGGCCCCGACATCCCCGACGCGCTTTTGCAGGCGCACGAGGAAGGCCGGGTGGTGTTTTTCTGTGGCGCAGGCATTTCCTATCCGGCCGGTCTGCCTGGCTTCGAGGGGCTGGTGAAGAAAATCTATCAGCTAAACGGCACGCAGTTCTCGGACATCGAGCGCGAGGCGTTCGAACGTGGACAGTTCGACGCTACGCTCGACCTACTGGAGCGGCGCCTGCCTGGGCAACGCTTGGACGTCCGCCGAGCGCTGGCGCAGGCGCTGAAACCGAGTGCGCGTCAAAAGGGCGCCACCGATACGCAGGCGGCGCTCTTGCGTCTGGGGCGCAGCCGTGACGGCGCGCTGCGGCTGGTCACCACCAACTTCGACCGCGTGTTCCACATGGCGGCTATACGTACGGGTCAGGCGTTCCAGGCTTATGCCGCACCGATGCTACCGATCCCGAAGAACAGTCGTTGGAACGGGCTAGTTTACCTGCACGGGCTGCTGCCTAAAAAGGCAGATGATAAGGCACTAAACCGTCTGGTGGTCACCAGCGGCGATTTCGGCTTGGCCTATCTAACGGAGCGCTGGGCTGCCCGCTTCGTGAGCGAACTCTTCCGCAACTATGTCGTCTGTTTTGTTGGCTACAGTATCAACGACCCGGTGCTGCGCTACATGATGGATGCGCTGGCCGCTGACCGGATGCTGGGCGAAGTTACGCCGAAAGCCTGGGCCCTGGGTGACTGCGAGACCGGGCAAGAACACCGCAAAGCCATTGAGTGGGAAGCCAAGGGCGTTACCCCGATCCTGTACGACGTGCCCACCGGCAGCAACAACCATTCGGCGCTGCATAAGACCTTACAAGCCTGGGCAGATACTTACCGCGATGGCGTGCAAGGCAAAGAAGCCATCGTTGTCAAACACGCACTGGCGCGGCCGCAGGACAGCACGCAGCAAGACGATTTCGTCGGTCGGATGTTGTGGGCCTTGTCGGATAAGTCCGGCTTACCGGCCAAACGCTTCGCCGACTTCAATCCCGCACCTTCACTGGACTGGCTGCTGGAATCGTTCGCGGATGACCGCTTTTTGCACGGAGACCTGTCACGGTTTGGCGTTCCGCCACGCGACGATGTGGATGCCAAGCTCCGCTTCAGCTTGATTCGGCGGCCTGCGCCCTACGACCGCGCACTGCCGATGATGCTGGTCACCGGCAGCAACAACGGTAGTCAGTGGGACGACGTGATGTTGCATCTGGCCCGCTGGCTCTTACGCCACCTTAATGACCCGAGGCTGGTAATCTGGATCGCACAGCGAGGCGATCATTTGAACGACCGCTGGCCTTGGCTGATTGAAGACAAGATAAATGATCTTTTATCCAAGGAGCGCGATGGCAAGACGGCCGAGCTGGATGCAATTCGCTCACAAGCACCCAACGCCATTCCTGGCCCCTTGATGCGTACGCTGTGGCGCTTACTGCTTAGTGAGCGAGTGAAATCATCTCGTCGCGATTCTAGCCTCCACCGTTGGCTAGGGCGATTTACGCGAGAGCGATTGACGGCCACCCTGCGTCTGGAGTTGCGCGACATGCTTGCCCCCAAGGTGACATTGAAGAAGCCGTTTCGCTGGGGTGAGGAAGAAGCAAGCGCGGACGAACCAACGCGCTTGCGGCAACTGGTGGATTGGGAGCTTGTGCTGGCTGCTGATCATGCGCATTCCACCCTGCGCGACTTCGGCGGCGAGCACTGGGGGTCCGCCCTGCCGGACCTGCTGGAGGATTTCCAGCAGCTGCTGCGTGATGCGCTGGACCTGTTGCGCGAGCTAGGTGACGCCGACGACCGAAGCGACCGATCGCACTGGGATCTGCCGTCTATTACGCCGCACTGGCAGAACCGAGGGTTCCGTGACTGGGTGAGCCTAATCGAACTGCTGCGCGATGCGTGGCTGGCGGTTCAAGGCAAAAACGGTAATCGCGCCGCGCGGATCGCCCAGGACTGGTTCGATTTGCCTTACCCGACCTTCAAACGCCTGGCCCTCTTTGCCGCGAGCCAAGATGACTGCATCCCGCCCGAACAGTGGGTGAGTTTGCTGTTAGCAGATGGCGCGTGGTGGTTGTGGTCCACAGGTACGGGACGGGAGATGTTTAGGTTACTGGTTCTGCAGGGGCGACAATTGACAGCGACTGACCGGGAACGTCTCGAGGTGGCCGTCTTGGCTGGCCCGCCACGCGAGATGTATCTGGATGACCTGGAGCCGGAGCGGTGGCGAGATCTGGTGGCCCGCTCCGTCTGGCTGCGTCTGGCCAAACTGAACGCATCGGGCCTCACTCTGGGAGCATCTGCGGCAGCCCGACTAACAGAACTGTCCACTGCCTACCCGCAATGGAAATTGGCAGCTAACGAGCGTGATGAGTTCTCACACTGGATGAGTGGCACTGGCGATCCGGGCTATGAGCAAAGTCGGGACGTGGACATTGCTCCGCGAAAACGGCGCGATCTTGTTCAATGGCTCACAAAGCCGGTGCCCGACAGGGGACCATTCTACGAAGATACGTGGCGCGACGTCTGCCGCAGGCGTTTCTACCACAGCCTTTATGCGCTTTGCGATCTGGCACGCGATGGCGTATGGCCTGCTGAGCGATGGCGCGAGGCACTCCTGACTTGGGCCGAAGACGGCATGGTGTTGCGCTCATGGCAATATGCCGCTCCGCTTGTGAGAACCATGCCCGATGCCCTACTTCAGGAGATTGTCCACGCGGTCACGTGGTGGATGGAAGCGACATCTAAGTCGATAAACCGCCATGAGGACATCCTGCTTGGCCTATGCCATCGCTTGCTCGCGCTGCCGCTGGAAGCGGATACCGGAATTACGCAAAACGACGGGCCAATTTACCAACCCGTCACCGAGGCCATCAACCATCCGGTCGGGCATATCACGCAAGCTCTGATCAATCGGTGGTTCAAACGGAGCCCAAACGACAACGATCTGCTTCCAGCTGACATCGGACCCATTTTCACGCAACTCTGCGATGTTCGAGTTGATCGGTTCCGCCACGGCCGGGTGCTACTGGGTTCAAACCTGATCGCTCTTTTCCGCGTGGATCGCCCTTGGACAGAGCAGTATCTTTTGCCACTATTGGCCTGGGAGGATCCGACAGAAGCGAAGGCCGTATGGGAAGGCTTCCTTTGGTCACCCCGCCTGTATCAGCCCTTGCTGACCGCCTTCAAACTACGTTTCTTAGACAGTGCAAATCACTACGCCGAACTTGGCGAGCACCGGGAGCAGTTTGCTGCCTTCTTGACGTACGTAGCGTTGGGCCCGACCGAAGGATATTCCGTGGATGAGCTGCGATCCGCGATGGCCGCACTGCCTCAAGAAGGGCTGGAACAATCCGCCCAGGCGCTTAGCCAGGCGCTTGAAGGTGCTGCCGGTCAGCGGGAGGACTATTGGAAAAACCGCGTACAACCGTTCTGGCAACAGATTTGGCCAAAGTCCCGCGACTTGGCCAGTCCGCGAATCGCCGAATCTTTGACCCGGCTAGCCATTGCTTCCGTAGGCGAGTTCCCGGCTGCGTTGGCTGCTGTGCAACACTGGTTGCAACCGCTTGATTATCCAGACTACGCCGTGAATCTGGTCCAGACATCAAATTTATGCAGACGGTTCCCTGCGGAAGCATTGCAGTTACTGAATATCGTGATTGCCGACCAACAGTGGGCGCCGCAGGAGTTGGCTCAATGCCTGGACCAGATTGCGGAAGCTGCGCCAAACCTTGCGCAAGATACGAATTACGGTCGGATTCGAGACTTTTTACGGAGGCGGGGAATTTGAGTTGGCGGCCTACTCGCAGAGTACTGCCGACGCAAGCGAAGGGGCAGAAAGCCGCCGGCGCCGTTGGGGTGGGGTTTAGCCCATCGCAGCTTGGCGCGGCGCGAAGCAGCGGTGGGCTAAAGCCCACCCTACGACTACGGCCCTGCCGAACGGGCGATCCCGCCCCAGCCTGCCTAGCAAACCCTTTGATTTGCGACAATAAGTTCCGCATGCTGTTGAGCAACATGTTGGGAAACGGCGATGGCAGTGGTCAGCTCGGCTGAGGTTTCCAGGAATTTCAACACGTATCGCGCCATGACGGACGGCTCTCTCGGCGCCGCCGAGCCAGTTCTAGTTGTGTACGACAACAAGCCGTCCGTGGTCATTGTCGCGGCGGACGAATATGCCCGGCTGAAGCGGCGTCACCGCGTGGTCGGGGCGACAGAGGACCTGTCCGAATGGCTGGCGCTCCAAATTTCCAGGACGGAGATGGATCCCCGCTTCAAACACCTAGATCGGGCGTAATGGCCGCCTCCCGCGCTGTCGGCCGTCCCGATGGAAGGATAAACGCCTCCAGCAGGTGAACCGCGCCGGCCCGCGAGTCTCATGCGGCTCACTCCTCCTGACACGTAGCCCGCATGCAGCGTAGCGGAATGCGGGGACCGCGGCCGGGCTGAACGCCCGATCCCGCCTCGGCCCGCGCTTGCCCCGCATTCCGCTCCGCTTCATGGCGGGCTACGGCCTGCGGCTCGTTAAATGCCACCCCCGCCCGGCCCAACCCGCCTCTCAGGTTGACACGCACGCCATCCTGGTCTTGATCCGCGGCCATGCCCCCCCGCCGCAAAGCCGTTGCCCAGACCCAAACCGGTGGTCTGCTGGAGACCATCAAAACCCTGGTCTATGCCGGGCTGATCGCCGTTGTCGTGCGGACGGTGGCGTTCGAGCCGTTCAACATCCCGTCGGGCTCGATGATCCCCACCCTGCTGATCGGGGACTTCCTGTTCGTCAGCAAATACTCCTACGGGTATTCGCGCTTCTCCATGCCCTTCTCACCGCCGATCTTCTCCGGCCGAATCCTCGGCTCCGTGCCGCACCGGGGTGACGTGGTCGTGTTCCGCTTCACACGGGATACGTCCATCGACTACGTCAAGCGTGTCATCGGCCTGCCGGGCGACCATATCCAGGTCAAGGCCGGCCAGCTTTACGTGAACGGCACCGAGGTGCCGCGCGTGGCCGCCGGGGACTATGAGTGGCAGGATGAGAACGGCACCCGCCTCATCAGCAAAAAATATATCGAAGCCCTGCCCAACGGTCCCAAGCATGCGATCCTGAAAATCTCGGACGATCCCCGCGCCATGGCCGGCGACGTGGATGCCAATAATACCGACGAGTACGTCGTCCCGCCCGGCGACCTGTTCATGATGGGCGACAACCGCGACGATTCGTCCGACAGCCGGTTCATGAACAGCCTGGGCTTCGTGCCGATGGAGAATCTGGTCGGCCGGGCGCAGTTCATCTTCTTCAGTTTCGATGCCGAATATCCGTGGTGGGAATTCTGGATGTGGCCGGTGGAAATCCGCTGGGGCCGGCTGCTTAAGGGCGTGGATTGAGCCAGGGCAACACGCCGCTTGCCCCCGACCGGCTTGCCCTGGCCGAGAGTTTGCTTGGCCACCGCTTCAACCGCCAGGCCCTGCTGCGCGAGGCGCTGACCCACCGCTCCGCCGCGCAAGGCCGCCGCCGCTCCCGCGCACCCTCCAACGAACGGCTGGAATTCATCGGCGACCGGGTGCTCGGCCTGGTCATGGCCGAGTGGCTCGCCGAACGTTTCCCCGGCGAGCAGGAGGGGCAGCTCGGGCCGCGCATGGCGCACCTGGTGTCGCGCGAGGCGGTGGCGGAGGTGGCGGAAACGGCGGGGCTTACCCATGTGCTTAACGTTGGCGCCAATGAGGCGCTGACAGGCGTGGGGCGCCTGGCGACGGTGCTGGCCGATGCGCTGGAAGCGACTCTGGGCGCGCTGTTCCTCGATGGCGGGCTGGAGCCGGCGCGCGCCTTCATCCGGCGGGCCTGGGCGGAGAAGATGGCCGCGCAGGTGCTGCCGCCGAAGGACGCCAAGACGGCGCTGCAGGAGGTTTGCCTTGCAAGGAGCGAGATTTTGCCGGTCTATCGGCTGGTCTCCAGCGACGGGCCTTCGCATGCGCCGAATTTTGTCATCAGTGTTACCGCGCATGGGCAGACGGGCATTGGGCGGGGCGGGACCAAGCGGCAGGCTGAACGGTTGGCGGCGGCGGAGCTTTTGGGGAAGTTGAGATGAAGAAAGGATGTTCTTTTTTGAAAAAAAGAACCAAAAAACTTTTACAAATTGGAGCCGCGCTAGTCCGACCGGCGCGGCTCCAAAGGGATAAAAGTTTTTTGCTTCTTTTTTTCAAAAAAGAAGTCCTTTCTTGACCTCCGCCCCGAGCCGCTGCGGCTTCGTCGCCCTGGTAGGCGCCCCCAACGCCGGCAAATCCACGCTGCTCAACAAGATGGCCGGCGCCAAACTTTCGATTGTCAGCCCCAAGGCGCAGACCACAAGGTTCCGAATCCTTGGCATCGTGCTCCACGGTGAAGCCCAGATCCTCCTCGTCGATACGCCGGGTATCTTCGCCCCCCGCCGAAAACTCGACCGCGCCATGGTCGCCGCCGCCTGGACCGGCGCGGACGACGCCGACCTCACCCTCTTCCTCGTCGATTCCCGCACCGGCGTCACCGACCAGGTTACCGACATCGCCAAGCGCCTGGCCAAGACCGGCCGGCGCACCTGGCTGATCCTGAACAAGGTCGATGCCGTGCCCCGCCCGCGCCTGCTGCCGCTCACCGAACAGCTCATAGCGCTGGCCCCGTTCGAGCAGACTTTTTACGTCAGCGCCCTGACCGCGGACGGCGTGCCGGAGCTGCTGGACGTGGTGGCGCGCAACCTGCCGGAAGGCCCGCACCTGTATCCGGACGACGAAATCACCGATCTGCCGGACCGGCTGCTGGCGGCGGAAATCGTGCGGGAACAGATATTTCTGCAAACCCACGAGGAGGTACCCTACGGCACCACGGTGGAGACCGAGAGTTTTATCGAGCGGCCGGACGGCTCCGTGCGCATCGATGCCACCATTTATGTGGCCCGTGCCGGGCAGAAGGCGATCCTGATCGGCGAAGGCGGGGCGCGGGTGCGGGAGATCGGCGCCAAGGCGCGCGGCCATTTGGGGCATTTGCTGGAGCGCCAGGTGCATCTGTTCCTCAACGTCAAGGAGCGGTCGGGCTGGGACGAGGACCGGGCGCATCTGCGTGCGCTGGGCCTGGATGATCCGGACTGACTTGAACCTTTGCGCAATACCGCCAACATGTCCGAACAAACGCCCGTCTGAAGCGGGTGCATCGATCCGAGGATCAAAACGCCATGGCCTACACACCCAATCCCCGCGGTTATGCCGCCCCCTCCGTCGGCATTGCCGGCGCCGCCGCCATCGACCAGGGGCTGCGCGCCTATATGCTGCGCGTCTATAACTGGATGGCCAGCGGCCTGCTGCTGACCGGCATCGTCGCCTACGCCATTGCCAACACGCCGGCGCTGCTGGGCCTGTTCTATCACCAGGTGGTCACCGAATACGGCATGCGCGTGCAGCCCACCGGGCTTGGCATGCTCTCGATCTTCGCGCCGCTCGGCTTTGTGCTGGCACTCAGCTTCGGCATCAGCCGCATGTCGCGCACCACGGTGCAGACGCTCTACTGGGCGTTCTGCGTGGCGATGGGCGCCAGCCTGACGAATATCTTTCTGGTCTATGCGCACGACAGCATCGCCCGCGTGTTCTTCATCTCGGCCGCCATGTTCGCCGGCATGTCGATCTGGGGCTATACGACAAGGGCCGACCTGTCGCGCATGGGCAGTTTCCTGATCATGGGCCTGTTCGGCATCGTGATCGCCGGCGTGATCAACATGTTTGTCGGCAGCAGCGCGATTCAGTTCGCCGTGAGCCTGATCGGCGTGGTGGTGTTCACGGGCCTCACCGCCTACGACACGCAGCGCATCAAGGCGAGCTACACGCAATATGCCTACACCGACGGCATCGATGGTGCGGCCAAGCGCAGCGTGTATGACGCGCTGAGCCTGTATCTCAACTTCATCAACCTGTTCATGATCATGCTGCAGCTCACCGGCAACCGCAGCAACAATAACTGACGTGCATCGGGCCGGGTGCGCTCGCATCCGGCCCACTATGCATAAGTCCGCTGCCCACTTAGACAGGTGCGGGTTCACGCTCTCGCATCGTGTGCGCCGTGGCGGTATGCTCTGGTGCAACCGCATTGACAAAATCTAGAACCACACGGCCCGCGACCTTGCCATGCTCGAGGCGGCCGAAAATCTCGTTAATTGCTGCCAGCGGCTGCAATTCGATGTCGGCCTTCACGAGGCCCTCGGCCGCGAAGGCGAGCGTCTCGGCCATATCCTCGCGGTTGCCGACGAAGGAGCCGCGAATGGTGATGCAGTTCGCCACCACATCGAATAGCGGCAAAGGAAAATCGCCAGGCGGCAGACCCACGAGCACGCAGGTGCCGCGCTTGCGCGTCATGCCGACGCCCTGCTTGAAGGCCGACAGCGAGGGCGCGGTGATCAGCACACCATGCGCGCCGCCGCTGGTACCTTTGATAACGGCCTCGATGGCGTCGGGATGCTTTGCATTCACCACGAGAGCCGCGCCTAACTGCTTTGCCAAAGCCAGCTTGCCGTCATCGATATCGACGGCGCAGACCTGCAAACCCATGATCCTGGCGTATTGAATGGCCAGATGCCCAAGGCCGCCTGCGCCGGAGATGACGATCCAGTCGCCGGCTTTGCATTGCGCTTCCTTGATGCCTTTGTAGGTGGTGATACCTGCACAGATCAGAGGGGCTGCCTGGATGGCGCCGAGGCCGCGCGGGATGCGGGCGACGTAATCGGGATCGGCCAGCAGATATTCGGCAAAACCGCCGTTCTGCGTATAGCCGCCGAATTTCGCCTCGGCACACACGGTCTCCCAGGCCGTCAGGCAATATTCGCAATGGCCGCACGCCGAGTAGAGCCATGGCACGCCCACGCGGTCGCCTTCGCGCACGTGCGTGACACCGGCGCCGACGGCGGCAACGAGGCCGATGGCTTCATGGCCGGGAATGAAGGGCAGTTTCGGCTTTGATGGCCAGTCGCCTTTGGCCGCATGCAGATCGGTGTGGCATACGCCGCAGGCTTCGGTCTTGACGAGGATCTGCCCGGCGCCTGGGGTGGGGATGTTCCACTCCTGGATGACCAGCGGCATGCCGAAATGTTCTACGACGGCGGCTTGCATTTTTTTTTGCATGAGGGTTCTCCAAAAAAGGAAGTAGTTCTTTTTTGAAAAAAAGAACCAAAAAACTTTTATCCATGAGGTACGCCGGTGGAGAGGCTCAGGCCAATATTTTATGCCGCTGCCTTACCGAGTCCTTTGACGGCCTCGATCATCTCCCCAAGCACCGCATTGGCATCGCCATAAATCATGTTGGTATTGGGCTCGAAGAACAGCGCATTCATGATCCCGGCATAACCCTTGCCCTGACCACGCTTGACGCAATAGCAATGCCTGGCCTTGTCGGCATCGAGGATCGGCATGCCATAGATGGGCGAGGATTTATCGGTGCGGGCAGCGGGATTGACGACATCGTTCGCACCGATCACGAGAGCGACGTCGGTGGTGGCGAACTGGTCGTTGATGTCATCGAGCTGGAAGATCAGGTCGTACGGCACACCAGCTTCGGCAAGCAGCACATCCATCTGGCCGGGCATGCGGCCGGCGACCGGGTGGATGGCGAATTTTACGTCCACGCCTGATGATTGCAGTTGCTTGACGAAATCATAGAGTTTCTGCTGGGCCTGCGCGGCCGCCAGGCCATAGCCGGGCACGATCACGACCGATTTTGCGTAATGCATGAAGATGGCGGCATCGGCCGCCGCCGCCGGCTTCAGGCTGCCTTTCATATGGCCATGCGATTTTACCGTAGGACCACCGAAATTCGTAAAAATGACGTTGGAGACGGATCGGTTCATGGCGCGTGCCATCAGCAGGGTCAGCAATGTGCCGGCAGCGCCCACGACCATGCCCGCAATCATCAGCGCCGGGTTGCCAAGCACAAAACCTTCCAGCCCCACGGCCAGGCCCGTCGCCGCATTATAGATGCTGATCACCACAGGCATGTCGGCGCCGCCGATCGGTAGCGTCATGGCAATACCGTAGAGCAGCGCGCAGCCGAAGAAGATGGCGATGATGTCAGGCACTGTCAGAAAATTCCACGTGCCGCCCTCGGACAGATAGACGAGGAATGCACCCACCGCGACGGTCGCGAGCAGGATCAGCAGATTGACATAGAGCTGGCCGATGAAGCGCAGCGGCTGTTTGAGCACTTCCTGCAGCTTGGCCCAGGCGATGAGCGAGCCGGAGAGCGACACGCAGCCGATCATCGCGCCGACCAATGTCACCACCAGCGCCGTGACACCGGCGGCGTGGCCGGCCAGAAGTTCCGTTCCTGCAATGGCTGCGGCAGCGCCGCCGCCGGCGCCGTTATAGAGTGCGACCATCTGCGGCATCGCCGTCATCGGCACGCTCCGGCCGGCGAGCCAGGCCACGCCGCCGCCCAGCACCAGCGCCAGTACGCACAGCCCCATGTTCATCATGAGAAATTGTCTGGCAGTGCCGGTCACATCCAGCCCGTAGAGAAAACTCGCGAGCACAGCGGCCAGCATGCCGATGCCCGCCACACGGATCCCCGACGGGGCCGTCACCGGCGAGGACATGCGCTTGAGACCATACATGAACAGGAAGGCGGCGAGGAGATCGACGGTGCCGATGATCAGCAGCGCGAGATTCGGAAGCGTCATGTCAGCACCTCAAACCGATTTCGGATGTTTTGGCCGCGCATGATGCTGCGTCTTGCCGCTCGTCTGGAACATGACCAGCATGCGGTTGGTCACCGTGTAGCCGCCCGCGACATTGCCGGCGCCGAGCAGCACGGCAAAAAATCCGATCGTCTGTTCCTGTAGGCTACCGGCGTTGATCAGCGCGAACATGCCGCCGACGACAACGATACCGTGCACGAAATTGGAGCCGGACATCAGCGGCGTGTGCAATATGGCAGGCACGCCGCCGATGATTACCCAGCCCGCGAACGCTGCGAGCATAAAGATATACACGCCGATGAAGCCGGATAGATGAATGGCGAAACTCATGATGCTCTCCTGGTTCATGCGGCTTTGTCGGCTTCGTTACTGGGAAAGGCCTGTTTTTCGGATTTGCTTTGGCGCAGCCTGCCGTCGTGCGTCAGCACCGTGCCTTCCAGAATTTCGTTATCCCAGTTCAATGTCACGATATTATCCTTCAGCATGAGCCCGAGCAGGGCGGCCACGTTCTTGGCGTAGAGTGCGCTTGCATCCTGTGCGAGCAGCGACGGCACGTTGAGCGGCGCCACGATGGACACGGCGCCAATTGAAACAGTTTCGCCCGGCTTGGTATCTTCGCAATTGCCGCCGCCTTCGGCCGAGAGATCCACGATCACCGCACCGGTCTTCATGCCTGCCACCTGCGCCTTGCTGATCAGTTTGGGCGAGGGTTTGCCGGGAATGGCGGCGGTGGTGATAATCAGGTCGGCCTGCTGAATGTGCGCGGTCAGAACAGCGTCGATCTTGGTTTTCTCGGCCGGGGTCAGCGCGCGCGCATAGCCGCCATGGCCTGTCGCATCCACGCTGGTGGTGACGAATGTCGCACCCAGCGAAGCTACCTGCCCGGCGGTGTCCGGCCGCACGTCGTAGCCTTCCACGACCGCGCCGAGCCTGTGGGCGGTCGCCACCGCCTCCAGCCCGGCCACACCTAAACCC
>Ga0116227_10014112_pt1 | contig 12294 bp, 14 predicted proteins | sample S1TSphgellanicum_FD_89693 | JGI IMG/M metagenome (GOLD analysis project Ga0116227, IMG submission 89693) | Host-associated microbial communities from peat moss isolated from Minnesota, USA - S1T2_Fb - Sphagnum magellanicum MG | ecosystem: Host-associated > Plants > Peat moss > Unclassified... | reverse complement strand
GCCAGGGTGCTGCAGATCGAGGTAGAGTGGTTCTGCGGGCAATTCGTCGCCGCCGCCCGGCAGTGGGCCAGGGCCAAGATCGAGGACGCGAATGTGCGGACCAATCTGCCTAATCTGGTCAGGCTGCGGCCCGAAGGCCTGTTCCCCTACATCGTCGGCGTTCCGGTGATTGCGTAGCTCAGGGTTTTGCGCCGACCGCCGGCACCGGCAGCGTGTCGGCGTATGCCTTTCCATTCCACACGAAACGGTCGTGGCTATGCACCAGCAGATCATGCATGCCGCCGTGAATGCGCGCCGAGACTTTGATGGGACCGCTGATCGAATCCAGCACTTTCGTCCAGCCGCCGGCCCGCTTGATATAGACCGAGGTCGAACACCCCGCCGAGCCGCAGAAGGCGGCGGACTGCACCTGCACGAACAGCGCCGCGGGGGCGGATTTGGCCACGGCGAGCCGGGCCGAGCCGACCAGAAGCACCGGCGCATCCCCCGCGGCGCGCGACTGTTTTAAGTCGCCGGCGGAAAGCTGCGTGGCGATCACCTCCAACGCGCTGCCGGGCTGGGTGGTTAACGTGACCGTGGCGTCGCCGGGGGCGGCGGCGGCCATAAGCAGAAGAAAGAAAGCACTTGTTTTTTGAAAAAAAGAAGCAAAAAACTTTTGAATCGCTATCGTGCACCTCTCCGGCGGACGTACGCCAATGTCCAAAAGTTTTTTGGTTCTTTTTTTCAAAAAAGAACATTCTTCCTTAAGCATGCCGCGCCAACTCATCCCGCATCGCCATATCCTCCAACCGCGTCTCATTCCGCTTAAGAAACCGCAATACCAGCACCACGCCCGCCACCACGGCAGCCCCGAGCAAAATCTGCACGGGCGTGGACAGGCGGCTGGCGGCATCCCCCAGCACATAGGCAAAGCCGCCGTGCAGCGCCGGCCAGGCGATGCCGCCGGCGACCGTCCAGGCCGCGAACTGGCGCCTCGGCATGGCGTTCGCTCCGGCCAGAAGGGGTGTAAAACTGCGCAGCACCGAGCAGAACCGGCCGAGGAAAACCACCTTGCCGCCATGCCGGCGGAACAGATACCGCCCCAGCGCCAGCCGCCGCTCCGTCAGTCCGATCCGCGGACCGTGCCGCACCAGCAGTTTTTCCCCGAGCAACCGCCCGATGGAGTAGCCCACAACATTGCCGATGATCGCCCCGGCACAGGCGGCCGCGATGACATCGAGAATATTCAGCCGCCCGGTGGTGGAGGCATAGATGGCGCTGCCGAAAAACACCGTCTCGCCCGGCACCAGCAGGCCGGCGCATTCCAGCGCCACCGCGAGCGTGATCACCCAGTAGCCGTAGTGGTGCACCAGATGATCGAAAAAATGCATCATGCCGGCAGCAGCCGGTAGAGTGTGGTGCGGCGGTGCGTGTGATCCTCCAGCTCCAGGCTGGTTGGCACATCATGGCATGCGAAAGCCTGCATGGCATCCGGCGCCGGCAGATAGGCGCGGCCGGGGTCGGCCACCCGGACCATCGCCTGCGTGGCCTGGACGCGCAGCCAGGGGAGGATATGGCGGGTCATCGGACCTTCATAGCATATGTCGCCGCACAGAATCAGGTCCCAGCAACCGGGAGCTGTGCCCACCACATCTTTGGCGTGAATCGTCACGGCCAGTCCGTTCGCCTGCGCATTGATCGACATGGCGGCGGCGGCAAGGGGATCTATGTCGCAGGCATCCACATGGGCGGCGCCGGCGGCCGCGGCGGCAAGGGCCGCCAGGCCGCAGCCTGCCGCAAAATCCAGCACCCGCGCGCCACGCACACGCGACGGGTCATCCAGAATGGTGCGGGCCAGCACCTGGCTGCCCGGCCAGGCGAAGGCCCAGAAGGGCGGGGCCATGTTTTCCGCCCGCAAAAAATCCTCCGTGGCCTGCCAGATCGGCGTGATTTCCGTCGCCAGCCGCAGTTCGAACTCGGGGACCAAAGGCGCGCGGCCGGGCGCGGTGTTGGCAACGACAAAAGCCTCGGCCTCTGTCACAACCGGCCGGCCAGAATGGCCGCGGCGATGAGCACGCCGGCCGGCCGGTTCAGCCTGAACAGCCTCAAACATGCCCGAGGGTCGGCGATGTCCAACCGGACGATTTGGACGATGAGCAAAGCAGCGCCAGGGATGAGTGCCAGCCAGAACCATGGGTGCAGCCCGGCGACGACGCCCGCCGCACTGAGTGCCAGAACCGTGGCGGCATAGCTGAGCCCCACGAACCGCCGCGGCATATGGGCAAAGCGCCTGGATGTGCTTTTCACCCCGATGACCGCGTCATCCTCCATGTCCTGAAAACCATAAATCGTATCAAAACCCAGGTCCCAGGCGATCGCCGCGGCATAGATGGCCAGCAGCGCCGCATCGATGCGCCCTGTGGCCGCCGCGTACCCCACCGGCGCGCCGACGCCGAATGTAAAACCCATGACGAGTTGCGGCCACCAGGTGAACCGCTTGGCCAAAGGATAGAGCGCCACCAGAAACAGCGAGCTGGCACCCATCACCTGAGCCAGAATGTTCAGTTGCAGCAGCACCAGCAGACCGGCCGTCAGCAGGCAGGCGAGAAACACCAGCGCGTGCCGTGTGCGCAGCGCGCCGGAGGCCAGCGGCCTTCCGGCGGTTCGGCGGACTTTGGCGTCCAGGTCGCGGTCCCAAAAATCGTTCACGACGCAGCCGGCCGCGCGCATGACGATGCTGCCGACGGCGAACAGAGCCAGCAGCCGCAGCGTCTCAGGAGCGTCCGCCTGGCCCAGCAGAATGCCCCAGGCGCCAGGCAGAAAGAGCAGCCAGATGCCGACCGGCCGGTCCAGCCGCGCGAGCAGCACATAGGGGCGGCAAGCCGCGGGTAGCCTGGCCACCCAGCCGTCTGCGGCAATATCGGTAAAACCCTGGATGTCTTCCCGCTGCACTCCCACAGATGCTATGTCCCGCGTGCGGCAGCATCGGTCAACACGCATGGCGGACACGCAGCATCACGACACGCCCAGGCTGTTCGTGGCAGGACCGCTGTTCGCCGGCGCGCAGATCGCCGCGAGCGAGGCGCAGGCGCATTACCTGGTCCATGTCATGCGCCGCTCCGCCGGCGATCTCCTGCGCATTTTCGACGGCGCCAGCGGCGAGTGGCTGGCGCGCATCCTCACGTCGCGCCGGGGCGCCACTCTGGCCGTGGAAGCGCAGATCCGCCCCCAGGCCGACGAGCCGGACATCTGGCTCGCCTTTGCCCCGCTGAAGCGCGACGCCACCGACCTGGTGGTGCAAAAGGCGACCGAACTCGGCGTCTCCGCCATGCTGCCGGTGTTCACCGAGCGCTGCACGGCAGGGCGGATCAATCTGGAACGGGCGCAGGCGATTGCCCGCGAGGCGGCCGAGCAATGCGAGCGGCTGAGCGTGCCCGAGGTGCGCGCACCCGAGCGGCTCGAAAAACTTTTAGCCGACTGGCCGCCGTCCCGCCGGCTTGCCGTGGCGGTGGAACGCTCCGCACCAGGCGCTTTTCCGCATGAGGCGGGGGCGCTGCTGGTGGGGCCCGAAGGCGGGTTTTCGCCGCATGAGCTTGACGTCATGCGCGGTTCATCCTTCATCTGCCCCGTCAGCCTCGGGCCGCGCGTCCTGCGCGCCGAGACTGCCGCCATCGTCGGACTGGCGCTCCTGCAGGGGCGAACCTGGTCGATCTAGCGTGTGTCGGATCAGGAGCGTGCGGAGCCCATGTCGAACCCCGGTGAACAGGATGGCACGCCGATCACATCGGTGCGGCAACTGGCGGACTACCTCGCGGTCGGCGCCAAGCCGCGCGAGAATTTCAAGATCGGCACGGAGCACGAGAAATTCGGCTTTGCACGGGCCGGCTACGCCCCGCCGCCCTACGAGCCGGGCGGCATACGCGCCATGCTGGAGGGCATACGCGCGCTCGGCTGGGCGCCGATCGAGGACCGCGGCGCACTCATCGGCCTCAAGCACGCCGGCGAAAGCGTGTCGCTGGAGCCGGGCGGCCAGTTCGAACTCTCCGGCGCCCCGCTGGCGACCCTGCACGAGACGCGCGCCGAGCTGGACCGGCATTTTGCCGACGTCCACCGTGTCGCGGAGCCCCTGGGCCTCGGGTTCGCCCCACTGGGTTTCCACCCCACGGCCACGCGCGCGCAAATGCCTTTCATGCCGAAGAGCCGCTACGTCATCATGCGCCGCTACATGCAGCTGGTGGGCACGCTGGGGCTGGACATGATGCTGCGCACCTGCACCGTGCAGGTGAACCTGGATTTCGCCAGCGAAACCGACATGCTGCGCAAGCTCCGCGTGGGGCTGCTGCTCCAGCCGGTCGCCACCGCCCTGTTCGCCAACTCGCCGTTCACCGAGGGCAAGCCCAACGGTTTCCTCTCCGCCCGCGCCAATGTCTGGACCGACACGGATGCCGACCGCACCGGCATCCCTGCGGTATTTTTCGAAGAGGGTTTCGGGTTCGAACGCTATGCCGACTGGCTGCTCGACGTGCCCATGTATTTCGTCGCGCGTGATGGCAAGCTGCTGGATGTGGCCGGCTCGTCGTTCCGCAACTGGCTGGCGGGGAAGAACCCGCAACTGGCGGGGATGACGCCGACGCTGGGCGATTTTGCCGATCACTACACCACGGTTTTTACCGAGGTTCGGCTGAAGCGGTTTTTAGAGATGCGCGGCGCCGATGCGGGGAGCCCTGCGATGATGCTGGCACAGTCGGCCTTCTGGGTCGGGCTGCTGTATGACGAAGCGGCGCTGGAGGCTGCGGTGCGTCTGATTGGCGCCTATCCGTGGCGCGAGCTGGCGGCGATCCGCGCTGCCGTGCCGCGCCAGGGTCTGGGCGCCCCCCTGCGCGCCGGCACGGTGCGCGACCTGGCGCGCGATGCGGTGGCCATTGCATCCGACGGCTTGCGCGCGCGGGGTTTCGGCGAAGAGGTTTATATACAATCGCTGCAGGCCATCGTCGCCGGCGCGCCCACACAGGCCGAACACTGGCTGTCGCGCTACCATGGCGACTGGCAGGGCGACGCCTCCCGCATTTTTGACGAGGCCGCAATCTGATCGAGCCCCAGCTTTTCGGGCCGGCCGCCCCGCGCAGCCTGTGCACGGACTGCGGCATTTCGCGCACCGCGGACGCAAAAGCCTGCGGCCGCGCCTGCCAGTTCATCGCCCCCGATTATGCGGCGGCCGAAGCGCGCGTGCATGGGCGGGCGCGTGATCCGGCGCGGCCGGACGAGCTGCATTTCGGCCCGTTTCGCCGCATGGTCCGCGCCCGCCTCACGCCGCCGCGGCCCGGCGCGCAATGGACCGGCATCGCCTCGCGCATTGCCGAGCGCCTGCTGGAGACCGGCACGGTGCAGGCCGTCCTGACCATGGCGCCCGACCCCGCCGACCGCTGGCGCCCGATGCCCGTGCTGGTCACGGACGCCGCAGACATGGCGCAATGCCGCGGCATGCGCATGGGCTACGCGCCTTTGCTGGCTTTGCTCGACACGGTGCGGGCAAAGGGATTTACCAGGATCGCGGTGGTCGGCATTCCCTGCCAGGTTTTTGCCTTGCGCGCATTGGAGCGCGAGCTTGGCCTGGATGTGTACGTCATCGGCACGCCCTGCTCGGACAATACGACCACCGAACGTTTCCATGAATTTCTGGCGCTCCTCTCCGACGCGCCGGACACGATTACCTACCTGGAATTCTGCCCCGACTATCACGTGGAACTGCGGTTCTCGGATGGCCGCGTGCGCCGCGTGCCTTTCCTGATGCTGCCCTTATCCAAACTGGCGCCGGATTTTTTCCCGCTCACCTGCCGCACCTGCGTCGATTACACCAACGTGCTGTCGGACATGACGGTGGGCTACATGGCGGGCGAGGGCGAACAATGGCTGATCGTGCGCAACGCCCGCGGCGAGGCGCTGCTCGATCTGCTGGGCGACGAGCTCGTCGTCTCGCCCCTGCGCAGCAAAGGGACGCGCAAAAGCGCCGTCGCCGGCTTTATCGGCAATGTAGCGCGCGCCGCCGGCGGCCTGCCGCTGCGCGCCATGCCCAACTGGCTGCGGCCGATCATGGGCTGGCTGATGCCGCGCGTCGGCCCCCGCGGCCTGGAATTCGCCCGTGCCCGTGTGGAGATGAAGGCGGCCGAAACTGTTTTGCATCTACGACGCGAAAAGCCGGCGCGGGTCAAACACATGATCCCGCCGCATGTCTGGGCGCTCGTCGCCCCCTACGGCCTGACGCAAGCCGAAGGCGAGACGCGCGCCGTTGCCGATACACCGCCCACGGTGTAACTTTGCCGCCATGACCGAGACCCTGCCCGACCGCCTGTCCTGCAACCCGCGCAGCCCCTTCTACAACGAGGAGTTGCTTCGCCGCGGCGTGGGCATCAAATTCAAAGGTGTCGAGAAGACGAACGTGGACGAGTATTGCGTCAGCGAAGGCTGGGTGCGCCTGACCGTCGGCAAAACGGTGGACCGCACCGGCGCGCCGCTGACGATCAAGCTCTCCGGCGAGGTGGTGCCGTATTTCCGCGAGCCGGCGGAGGCTGAGGCCGCCACACCCTCGTAGGGTGGACGAAGCCCACCAAACAGCCTCTCTACCGGCGACGCGCCTGACATCGGGCGCCAGAAAATGGACTTAGCCCACCCTACGCTGACGCGGCACCGCCGCTTATTTTCTCCGCCGGACTCGGCCCCGAACCTTTCAGGCGCACAATGCCCTGCAATACGTCGAACCAGAAGGGTGCGCCGAACAGCGTGGCGATGGCGGTGACCAGCCAGCCGCAAACCGTGCGCACGCCGGTGCCCGTCTCCCACACATAGCTCCAGACCGGTTTGGCGGGATCCGCCGGATTGGGGGTTTGCAGCTGCATGAAATGGCCCGGCGCCCAGCCGAGCGGGAGTTTCTGGTCCAGAATGTTACCCACCGCCAGGGCCGCCGCTTCCATCTGCTGCGGCGTCTCGGCGTTGGCACCGGATGGCGCTGCGGCGAGAACGAGTTGCGCCGCGGCCGGCACGCGGAGCTGGGCCGACAGGGTCGGCTGCTCCCACAGCAGCGTGGCGATATGAAACGCATCAACGTTGAACAGGATGGCGATCACCAGGGCGATGGCCACCGACAGCCACTGCGTCCGGCGCTTGAAGGCGCCGCCGACCCGGTCCATCGCATTGTCGAACCAGGTGGCGATATCCTTCTGGACCAGCGCGATGTCACCGTTCGCCCGCTGCACCATGCCGGTCAGCATGTTTTGCATCTGCGGATTAGGGGCGCCGGCGGGGAATTTGGCCGAAATCGCAGCCGTCAGCGCAGTCACCGCCGCCGGGCCGGGCGCCATGCCGGCGCCGGCGCCGGTCAGGCCGGTGACATCGAGGAAGGCGGCGGCGAACTGGCCCTTGTCGATATAGGCCGGCTTGTTGCTGCGCGGCTGGCTGACCGAGCCGCGTGGATTGATGGCCGCATGCTCATAGAGGTCCTTGGCCAAGGCAGCGAACGATGGGTCGTTGACCATGCTCTGGATACCCGCCAGCAGCGTCGATGACCGCCATTTGAGCGCCGAGCTGAACGTTTCCACGGCGGCGCTGGTGATCAGGCTGACACCAAGAAAGCCGAAGATGACGCCGATGGCCACGTCCAGGACGGCGCTGTTGAACATCTGGGACCCCAAACTTTTCTTAGGGGTAATGATCGGCCAGGCGCGGCCGCGCGAATCACGAAGCCGTGAGAGCCTGACCGAAAATGCGCTAGGCCTCTGTCGGCTGGCGTGCGTTTGCGAGCACCGGAGCGGAGCGGCCTCTTGTGGCCGTGAGCCTCGGCGATCGCAGAAAACGTGCGTCAGACGACCGGCATAGGTGCATTTTCGGTCAGGCTCTGAGGCTGAATCCTCCGCTGTCCCGCACCTGCACCGCCAGGCGCAGGCAGATCTCGAAACCGTCCAGCCCGTCCAGGCGGCCGCCGGCATCGATGCGCACGATGCCGGGGCCGGCGGCGGCCAGACAGGCATCGATCATCAGATTGTCGGCATTATGGAAATCTTCGACCGTCAAACCGGCAGGGTCGCGCCAGAGCCCGTCGGCGCCGCGCATGGCGCCGGGCACGCGGGCGAGGATGTCACGGGCGTCATTTGTATAGCCGAACACCGGTTTGCCGAGGCCCGCCATCAGCCCCAGCTCGAACACGGTGCCGGGGTCCGCGCTGGGGCCGCGGAAGGGCGTGAGGTTGAAGATGCCGCAGGCGGCGGCCTGCATCATCGCCAGGTTGGCGGCATAGATGGCGCGGTCCTGACCGGGGCCGGGCGGCACTTCGTTATCGAACGGGAACAGGCCGGCAAATCCATAGCGTGTGCACAGCGCGCGCTTGCGTGCTCCGATCTCCGCGGCGCCGGGCAGGAAAACGTCGGGACCGGCCAGATAGATCGCGGGACGATCGCTATCACGTTCGCTATGATATTGCAAAATGCGTACTTTCTGTTCAACACTACGGTTCAGCTTCGGTGTGTGCCGCGCCGGCGGCGCCGAGATCAAGCGTTCCCCTGGCGATGAGGCAAACCATGGCAACACGCCCGGCCCACGATGTCACGCCCGACGAGAAGATGGATGCCCACAACCGCACCATCGACCATTTCAAGCAGGTCTATGCCATCATCGCCGGCCTGGCCCTGACCGAAGCCTGCCTGCGGGTGATGCCGCTCGTCAGTGCCTGGGATTTCCGGATCCCGATGTTCTTCACCCTGCTGATTACGGTGGTGCCGATCTTTCATGGCGGCGACCGGTCGCTGGACCTGAAATATCGCAACCATATTCCAAAGCGCGCGCGCGACCGTGCCGCCCTGCTTTGGGACGATTACATGCTGCTGCTGACGGCGATCCTGTTCGTCTGCATCGCCGAAGCCATTCCCAAGCAGCCGGAGGCCGGCCATGCGCTGACGGAGATGCATGCGCAGTGGTTCTATCACTGGATGGCGGTCATGCTCGGCTTCGACGTGCTGATTCTCATCGTCGATTTTCTGAAATCCCCGGTGACGGAGAGGGGGCAGCTCAAAGCCTATATCGCCTGGGTCATCGTCAATGCGGTGCTCGCCTGGATCTGCCGCAACGTCAGCTTCATGAGCGAGCCGGCTGGCGCCGGGCTGGCAGTCACGGTTCCCCTGCCGGGCGGCTGGTCCGTGGATGCGACGCTCTGGCATGTGAGCCTTGTCGTTTTCGTGGCTGCTCTGATGCGGACAGTGGCGGATTATGAATTTGAGCAAGGGTTTCTGCTCGCACGGGCCGATCGAAATTCCAGGGCATGACCGGCCCCAACATGTGGCTCGCCCGCCCTTGGAGCGAGCGGCGCTCGGGTGAGACGGACACACGCCGCGGCGACTGGCGGCGCTGGTACGAGCGCGACCGGGCGCGCATCATCCATAGCAGCGCCTTTCGGGGCTTACAGACCAAGACCCAGCTTCTGGGCATAGGCGGCAGCGATTTCCACCGGACAAGGCTGACGCATTCGCTGGAAACGGCGCAAATTTCGCAAAGCATCGTCGGCAAGCTGGCGGCCGATGCGTCCCTGCCCGAGGCGGCCCGCGACGTGCTGCCGCCCCCGGCGCTCATGGAGGCGATCGCTCTCGCCCACGATCTCGGGCATCCGCCATTCGGCCATGGCGGCGAGATTGCGCTGAACCGGTGCATGCGCCGCCACGGCGGCTTTGAGGGCAACGGCCAGACGCTGCGCCTGATCGCGCGGTTGGAAGCCCACTCCGGCCCGTTCGGCCTGGATCTCGCCCGGCGCACGCTGCTCGGCGTGCTCAAATATCCGCGCCCACGCTCGCGCGATCCGTGGCCGGCGGAGGCCGCCATGGACGCGCCGATGCGCGCCGCCGACTGGCGGCCGGTGAAAAGCCTTTTCGATGCCGACCTGCCGGTGGTGGACTGGATTTTTGCTCCGTTCACGCCGGACGAACGGGCGCTGATCGAAGCCAGCCGCGCCGACGGCACGGATTTTCGGGCACTCGACACCAGCCTGCTGGAGCTTGCCGACGACATCGCCTACGGCGTGCATGATCTGGAGGACGCGATTGTTCTGCGCCTCATCGCACCGGACCAGGTCCACGCGCTGTGGCACGACCACCGAAATGACGTCGCCGGGCTGGATGGCGCGCCCACGGACGCCGCCATCGCCGCCCTGTTCGCCGATGACAGTGCGCGCAAGCGGGCGGTCGGGCTGCTGGTCAATTTCTTCGTCGTCCATATCGGGCTGCGCCGCGAGAACGCCCGCGTCTGCCCGCTGCTGGCCTGGACCGGGGTTTTGGCGCAGCCGGCGGCGACCCTGCTGCGCGCGCTGATCGATCTGCTGCGCCGGCAGGTCATCGAACAGCCGGTGGTGCAAATGCTGGAATTTCGCGGCCAGGACATCGTCCGCCGCCTGTTCGACACGATCGCCGGCGACCCCGCCCGGTTTCTGCCCACGGTGTGGCGCGGCCGCTGGCGCGCGTCGGGCGACGAGACCGAAGCGCTGCGCACCATCTGCGACTATATCTCGGCCATGACGGACGAGCAGGCGACGCGCAATTTTGAACTCCTGTTCGCCGCGCGCGGCGGCGGCATGGCGTTTGGCGTTTTGTAGGGCGGATAAAAAATCCGCCCTACGACATGAGCCAAACCGTCCATATCGAGGCGGCAAGACACGGGCCGAACGGTAGCCTTGTGGACCCATCCACCCGCCGCCCAACCAGCGCCATCGACCCGGCGAACAGCAGCCCCGCCAGCGCAGCCAGAAGGACCACGTCGGCCAGCATCGCCGCGCCGACCCATGCGCCCGCCGCGGCCAGCAGCTTGGCGTCGCCCTGGCCCAGGCCGTCGCGGCCGCGCAGCAGGCGGTAGGACCAGGCGAGCAGACGGAAAGCCACATAGCCGATGGCGGCGCCCAAGGCACGGTCCATCAGCGTGTCCGGGTCGAGCCAGACCGCTTCGGCGAGGCCTGCCAGCACCAGAGGCAGCGTCAGCATATCCGGCAGGCGCATGACCAGGACATCGATCCAGGCCAGTGCCAGCAGTGTCCAGCCCAGCGCGCAGCCGGCCGCGAGCCGGGCGCCGTCCTGGCCGGCGAGCAGCAGGCTTGCCGGAATCAGCAGCGCGGCCATTTCCACGGCGAGATGGAATGGGCGGATCGGTGCGCGGCAACTGCGGCACCGGCCACGCTGGGCGGCGAAACTGAGAAGCGGGACGAGTTCCAGCGGGCCAAGACGCTTGCCGCAGGCCTCACAGCGGGAGCGGCCGGTGACGAAATTCTCGCCGCCTGCCGTGCGGGTGATCAGCGTGCCCAGAAAACTCCCTATGCAGGGGGCCAGCAGAAGTGCCGCCACAGCGTCACGCCATGGCGGACTCACTTCTCGACGAAAGCCTTTTCGATCACGTAATCGCCAGCCTCGCCCGAACTCCCCTCCCGCCAGCCCTCGCCGCGGAAGAAGGTGCCGAAATCCGCCAGAAGCTCGGGATTGCCACACAGCATGACCCGGTCATGCGCCCGCTCCAGTGGCGGCAGACCCAGCTCCGACGGAATGCGGCCCGAAAACATCAAATCCGTCACCCGACCGGTGTTACGAAAAGCCTCGCGGGTCACGGTCGGGTAGTAGCGCAGTTTCGCCGACACAAGTTCGCCGAGCAGCTCATGCTCGGCCAGGTCGGTGATCAGCTGCTGATAGGCCAGTTCCGCCACCGTCCGGCAGCCGTGCACCAGCACGACATTGTCAAACTTCTCGTAGGTTTCGGGATCGCGTATCAAACTCATGAAGGGGGCGAGGCCGGTGCCGGTTGCCAGCATATAAAGCGTCCGGCCCGGCGCCAGGCTTTCGGTCAGCAGGGTGCCGACGGGCTTGCGGCCGATGAGAACGCTGTCGCCTTCGCGGATGTGCTGAAGGCGCGAGGTCAGGGGGCCATCCGGCACCTTGATGCTCAAAAACTGCAAATCCTCCTGCCAATGGGCGCTGACCATGCTGTAGGCGCGCAGCAGCGGGCGGCCTTCGACCATCAGGCCGATCATGGTGAACTGGCCGCTCTTGAAGCGGAAGGCCGGGTCGCGGGTGCAGGAAAAGCTGAACAGCGTGTCGGTCCAGTGGTGAACGCTGAGTACGCGTTCCTCGAAAAAGGCGCTCATGCGGGAGGGGAAACCTGGGTGGGAGTTACGAAAGGGAGCCGTAGGGTGGGCTTTAGCCCACCACGGACTGGCACGCCGCTTAAATGGTGGGCTGAAGCCTGCTCTACGTAGGAGATGCGGCGGCGCGGGCAAGCAGCAATTTGCGCAAGGGTGCGGCGATG
>Ga0116227_10014111_pt1 | contig 12294 bp, 13 predicted proteins | sample S1TSphgellanicum_FD_89693 | JGI IMG/M metagenome (GOLD analysis project Ga0116227, IMG submission 89693) | Host-associated microbial communities from peat moss isolated from Minnesota, USA - S1T2_Fb - Sphagnum magellanicum MG | ecosystem: Host-associated > Plants > Peat moss > Unclassified... | reverse complement strand
TTATGAGGATTTTCGAGCCTGGTGGTATCAAAATGCGTCCCTACCGTAGAAACCAGGTGACCGCCTGCCGAAAAGCCCATGATCCCAACCTGGTGAGGATCTATCTGATACTTGGCGGTATTCTCGCGTACATATTGCAATGCCCGTTGGGCATCAGTTAACGGCACCCATTCTTTATTATCCATCATTAGAGGGTTAGGCACACGATAGTCAAGCAAAAAAGCGGTGATACCAGCAGCCGCCAGTTTTTTACAAGCCGGTATTCCTTCTACACCATTTGCCCTGCCGATATAAGAGCCGCCGGAACATACTATTACCGCCTTACCTTCTGCTACCGGATTTTCCGGTAAAAACACGGTTAACTGGGGTACTTCCGTATTAGCCTTTGCAAACGGGATCTTTCCCTGTGAGTATAAAGGGATCGTGGGCTGTGCGCTGCAAAAATTGGTTATCAATTGGAAAGCGGTTGCCATAAGTGGCATTTTAAACTTCATAAGCCTGGTTAACATTGTTTTCATAGGTTCATTTTGGATTCATAAAAAACGTACCGCGGAATATTTTGAGCTTGCCTTTCTCCCGTTTTGAAATAAGCAAGAGCTTTAAACGACGTCGACATTACCAAGCAAAATAAGCAAAACCTTGTAAGGCGATTCATAGCGGTTTATTATCAGCATCCTAATATAACAAATAACCGGCAATGGGTGCCCGGGCGCAACAAATATGTATATTGTAAAACTTTCATAAGTATGCATCAAAATTTCTTTTTTAATAAAAGCAAATGGTTTTGCGTGTTCACGCGTGTCTTCCTGTTTCGATTGGCCTTGCTTGCTCTAAAATAATCGGTAACTTGTCGCCAGTTAAGTTATCACAATTTAAGCTTTATGGAAACAGGGGTTAAAAAAGCCGGACATACGGAAACAGGGTATAAGAATGTTAGCCTGCTGTTTGCGGTCGTTTTCGGTATCGTCGTCTTAGGATTTTTTAAAACTTATTTCGGGCTGTTCCCGTCATTTACCAACGTAACGATGATCCAGCACGTCCACGGCCTGCTGTTTACCACCTGGTTCGTATTGCTAGTGGTTCAGCCCCTGCTGATCCGATACGGCAAATACCGGGCACACCGCATCATTGGCAAGTTTACTTACGTGCTTGTTCCATGCATTATTATTTCGATACATTTTATCGCCCGTGAGGCCTACCTGAACGCTGTGGCCGCACATACGCCCAGGAAAAATGTTCTTGCCAATACGTATTTCCAGGTCTACCAGATATTCGATTTTGCCTTGTTGTATTTACTGGCTATCATTAACGTGCGCCCAACTTCGGCGCACATGCGTTATATGATCGCTACCTCGCTGGCTATTGCCGGTGCCGGCCTTCGGCGTTTTTTTGGCCATGACTTCGGGATGTCTGGCGATGCCGCATTGCTGTACGGCTTTCTCGTGCCCGACCTGTTTTTAGTTGGATTGATTGTGTACGATAAGATCAAAGGGCAAAACAGCAAGGCGTATATTGTCTCGCTCATTATCCTGGCGATTTCGCATTACAGCTTTTATTTCCTGCCATATTCCGCATTATGGCAAGCCGTGGCCGGGTATTTTGTGCGATTTTTTTGAAGATAGTGACGACTACTGGCTACTGAAATAGCTTCTCCGGGAACAAATTCGGGCGATTCGTTATACAGATGCGGGCATCCTAAAATCCAGTGAATCGTTGATCAGGCAAAATTTTCCGTTATTTCTTAAAAACAAAAAGCCTCACTTTTCAAAGGCTTCTTGTTTTCTGCGGAATAGACGGGTCATGAAATTTGGTCACAAATACCTCATTTTCAATATGTTAAAAATTAAAACTTCAAGTACTTTACGAATTACGCAATGGATAAATGATTCTAAACCGTTGATGTAAACTTAATGAATAAACAGAAGAAAAAAAGAATTTCCTAAACAAACAACTGGGACATTACAACTTCATTTTGTATCAGACCAATTTTATTGCTATTATTTTGTGTGCCAAACGTTGTAATCATTACGATCATGATGGTTTTCTGCGTATTGGTTTGCTGTTTAAATACATCGGCTTTGTTCTTCAGTTCCTCTGCATATTTCTTATCTATACTAAACTCCGTAGTTGAAAATTTCATTTCGCAAATATTGATGCAAAAATCTGCACGGTCAATCAGCAGATCAATTTGTGCACCTGGCTTTCCTTTACCCGGCACATATCTCCAGGTAGATGGTTCCGACTGTATTCCGCTGATACCTAAAGCAATTTTGATTTCATTAATATGTTTCAAATAAACACTTTCGAAGGCTGTCCCGCTCCAACTTCTCCATGCAGGTGTCTCAGAAATTCTTAGCCATGTACCTGCTCCTGATGCACGGCTGCCATATATGAACTTAAGGTAAAAGCGAGAATATTCGTCTTATAATTTGTAAATGGTGTCACGAACGTTTTTCTTAAACGGCAGATAATATGGTATAAAACCAGACTCCGTCAGTTCCTCAAGAAGGCTGGTAACCCCTCCGCCTGTTGAGGCGCCGAGAACCTCAAGAATTTCTTTCCGGGTAAGTCCGCCTGGCTTAGCCGCCAGCGCTTTTAAAATAGTAATATGTTTATCAGCTTCGTCAAACAAAGACCGGTATAGATTTTCAAAAGAATGTGGCGGCCCTATAAACTGAGGCTGTCTCATAAGTAAAATCGAGGCTCTGAGAATCGCTTATACGAAAACGTTCTCCATCAGCTACCCGAATAAATGAAACAAAAAGAGGCTGTTCTCAGACTTATGAGACAGCCTCTCAAATCCAAGTTATAGAGTATACCACACTACCCAAGATCGGGTGCCGGGTATCCCGCAAAATGTCAACTATACCACACTTGATCTAAAGACAGGGCCGGGGGTTGAATATTGCTTCGCCAAAAAATTCATTTTCGGTATCAATGGCGGTCTTTTCAGTAATCTCTCGAGCAAGGCATATGACAGGGACTTGAAGGCCAGTCAATATTTTATGAACAATAAATTCGGTAATTCGAGCTACATAAACTTTACAATATCAGTATTGCCGTTTTTATAATAGCTTGGCGGAGAATCAACCAGGGATGTTGCATTAACTAAGTGTCAAGGCAGCAAAAGTCGGGAGCCCAAAACTATTGTATTGAAATACAATAGTTCAAACTAACGTGCCGAACAGGAAATCGTTATACAAACAAACGTCCAGTATTAAATTCGGCTGAACGGAAAATTATTAAAAGCGGCAGTGCCCGGCAAAAACACGATGTTCCGGGCTTCTACGCTATCTGAATTATAATTAAGCCCGGCAAAAACAAAGCGTCTGGTTGGGAACGACTGTACGGTATAAACCAATCATCAGGGGCGAACTGCAAGAATCACCTACAGCAAAATGGCACGATAACATGCCGCATATTGTTTTCGATACCGGAAACGGGAAATTAACTGTTGGGTTAAACTGCCTTGGAATATCCTCAATTACAATACAGCCAGAATAGTATTGACAAAAAAAAGAAAATGATAAGGTCTGTATACAAAGCAAACCTTTGATTGCCCCCTGGATCCTTTTTTAAACTATGTTGCAAGCCGGCTAAACCGTAGTAGATGCCGCTTCCGAATGCGCTGACCATCCGCCAGCCCGGCAAGAACAGGGATAGGAGCCCAATCAATCCAAAACAGAGATTAGCAAAACCCAGTTCACGGATTACGGGGTAACTATCATTACTTTCCATTTGGAAGACTGTTTTAGCGGTAAAGGCAGGTTTGACCAACTGGCGCATGCCGGCAAGGGTAAGCCGGAAACCTACAGCATGGAAGATAAACCATTTACCCAGTTCTAATGGTAAAAAGCCGTGTCGCGGGTAAATTAAGCATTCAACACCATAGGAGATGAACGGTAGCACAAAGGTTATTAAGGATACACCAAATACATATTGCTTATTGAGTTGATTATTTGTGGTTGCTGACATAATTGCTTGCTACTTATAGCGCAAATTTGCATGTTCCTGTCAAGACAAACCATTGACGATAGTTAATAAATTAATTACGCACTATTCTTTTACGCAACCGGCTGAGCGATTCGGGGCGAATTCCTAAATAGCTTGACAAATGCGCCAGCGAAACACGCTCAAACAACTCCGGACGGGTATCTAAAATATACAAGTAACGTTCTTCTGGCGTAAGGAACTGCATAAGCTCCAGTTTTTCATTTACCTGTTGGTAACCATGCTCCGCAAGCATCCGCCCCAGTCGCTCCCAGCCCTTACTTTGGTTATAGGCGAGTTGAAGGTCATTGTAGGAGATAGCTGTAACCTGCGACTCCTTCATGGCTTGTAAAAAATACCGGGAGGGTAATTGTGTGATAAAACTCTGAAAATCCACTGCAAACTGACGCTCGAAAGTGAAACGGCGGTTATTTTCTACCCCATTGCCATCCAGATCGTACAACCGGAATTGGCCACTATGTACAAAGTAAACCGTTGTGCATACCTCACCAGGTTCCAGCAGGCAGTTCTTCCTGGCAACATGTATTTTTTTCGCCATGACATCCAGCAACGACAAATCTTCCTCAGAAATGTTGGTTAACGATTGAAGATATGCCTTTAGCGAATCCATTGCACCAAGATAGTAAATCCCGGATATTACAAAAAAGACCGGAGATGAACAATAGATTAGTACAGATCTTTATCCTATGACTAAAAGAGTAGCCAACCTAATTAAACTGAATCCCTTTGAATAATAAATAAATTCATCTCCTAATACGATGTTTATCAATTCCAGCCTTCAAAATTAGTGCTGTTCAAGTTGTAATGGCAATATAGTAAATAGAGCTAAAGAATGTTTGCACTAACCCATTATATTTTGCGTCTTAGCCATAAAAAAGTGCCGCTTATTGATAAAAACCCAGGCAGCAACCCCAAAAAAACATAAAGCCAACGTATAGCATCCCCACCATAATCACCGATATGTAATGAATATACTTCTGCGTCAAAACGCTTATCAAAACTCTGCCGGTCAATATCTGCCAACTTTCTAAAATTACCTGAGACGGGATCAAAGGACAAGCTGCTGGCCTTACCCTGCAAAAGGAAAAAAGTAGTGGCCGGCATTCTCCCTCTTACAACGATATCCTGCCCGGGCAGTGATGGAATATTAACCGCAACTGGTAAAAAGCCCGGCACTATCTGTTGAGAGCGTTTAACCAGTTCATCAATGTTCGCTTTCACTTCGTAGTTGGCATGCGGTGCTGATAATTTCCATTGTGCGGGAGAAAATTCCTTACTGTTCATCCAAAATCCTGTAAAAAATAAAATGGCAGTAAAAACCATTCCCCAAACACCAGCAACGCGGTGCATAAAAGAAATCGCTGTCCTTTGATTCTTAAAATTCAATCCAGCTTTAAACCGTAGTGCATCCCAGAAATGTTTGCGGTAAACTATGGTACCCGTTATCAGCGAGAACAGCATTACCAAACCAACAATAGCTGTAAATACCATGCCTGGCATACCCATTTGCAGGCTGTAGTGAAACGAATACAGCCAACGGAAAAAGGACGGCTCCAATGTGTCATAACCGCCTTCTTTAATGATCCTTCCTGTGTAGGGATTGACCACGATGTAATACAGGTAATTCTCTGCCACATTTTGTTGATTATGGTACACCATGAACTCATAACTGTCGTATTGATCAGCAGGAAAATCATGTAGAACTATTTTTTTGAGATTGGGGTGCGTCCGGCTGATCATCCGGTAAATACTGTCGGCCGATACCCGATGTGATATGGGCGTAATATGGTGCACCTCCGGGTTAAAATAACGGTCAAGATCATGCCGGAACATCAGCATAGAACCGGTAAGGCCAAACAGCAGGAAAAATATTCCTGCTGTCAGTCCCAGCCAGCCATGCAGCTTAAAAGCAAGCTTGGTGAGTTTCCGCATCGTTAAAAACTATAACCTAAAGATAACCGGAACTCTCGTGGGGGATACGGTACATAGGCGTACAATCCAGTTGCCGGGTTAGCTGCCACCGGCGTCATCCAGGCGCTGCCATAATTGAACCGGTTTAGAATATTGTTCACAATTGCATTTACCGAAAAATGATTGTTCGACCAGCCCAGGCCACCGTCCACGCGGAAGAGCGGCGCGATATCCAGGTTGCTTTCCTGCGAATAGCGACCAGCCCGGCCTGTCTGTAACTGGTAGCCGCCGGAAATACTGAACCCTTTCAAATCGTCAAAAGGCAACTTATAGTTTAGCCAGGTATTCTGAATATGTTTTACCCGGTAAGGCGTTGGTAAACCTATCAGCGCTTTGTTAGCGTCGTCCGAAACGTAAGAGTCGGTATAAGCATAATTGATCACCGCGTTCAGTCCTTTAATAATCTCACCTTTCAGGTCGAACTCAATCCCTTTGGATTTAGTCTGCCCGATTTGCGATTGCAGGTTGGTGGCGGGGTCGGTCACGATACCGTTGTTCCTGGTGATATCGTAAACTGAAACGGTCGTATTCCATTTGCCGCCTGCCCAGTCCTTCTTCAGGCCCGCTTCCAGGTTGTTACCCCTCAACGGTTTGAACACACCACCGCTGGCGCTGATGCCGCTTTGAGGTGTAAAAGTTTGGTCATATAGTGCGTAAGCGCTAAAGTCACTCATGATGGAATAACTCAAGCCAAGCCTTGGCGTTACCACCACATTTTTTACACTCGAAGCTGCCGGAATGGCCACGCTGCTTTTCGCATCAGTCAGGCGGGTTGCAACAGTAAACCTCAACTTATCGTTAAAAACATTCAATTCGTCCTGCAAGTAGGCTGCTTCATATTGCACCTGCGATTTATTGGTCGCTATACTCGCCAGCGCCCCTTGTTTTACATTCGGGTCGAAACTGATCCCGTACACCGGGTAGTTCACATCGAGCGGATAGGTAGCCTGGTTAGCTTTTGGATCATTGTAGCCTGAATAAGCCAGCAAATTCTTCTGATTAAAATCCAAGCCACCCAACAATTTGTGGATAATTCTACCTGTGGTAACTTCCCCATTAACAAAAGCCTGAACCGAATATACATTGGTATGAAACTTTTCATAGGTTACCCGGCGATAAACCGAGTCAGGCGTTGCAGGCGTATATTTTGACAAAAAGAAGTAATTCCCATCCAGATCATCCTGCGCGTAAGCGCTTTTAACAGTGAATTGCCATTTGCTATTGAAGTTATTGTGATAGGTCAGGAATGCGTTATTCTCAATGGCGCTCACCGGTTGTTTATTCGGGTCAGCAATACTGAAATCTTCGGGCAGCGAAGCAAAACCCTTTGGTGAAAATACGGTAAGGAGGTACTGTTCAAAGCTTTGTTTCTGATAAATATATTCGCCGGAGATACTAGAATGGTCATTGATATTATATTTCAGTACAGGGTCGACAACCACTTTATTGTTGAAAGCAAATTTTTGAAATGATTTAGCGAGCTGCCCGGTGCCATTTAAACGGTATTGCCACTTCTTGGCTGAATCCAGGTTCCCGTCCAGATCGGCGGTAAAGCGGTAAAGGTTCCAGATGCCGGCAGTAAAATTGATCGTATTGGAATTAATGCCTGTCGGCTGCTTGGTCAGTATGTTAAAAGAACCTGCCGGATCGCCGATGGCATTCACGAAACCTGCCGGGCCTTTAATAAACTCTACACGGTCAATGATCTGCGCGTCTTCCGGGGTAGGGCCGTAATAGATCATGGATAAGTCGACTCCGTTACGCAGCGTGTTGATCGCCGCGCCGCGCATGTAAATAAAGGACTGATAAAAATCAGCCGTATTATTACGGATCGCGCCGCTCACGTTCCGGGTAACACTCTCATTGATATTGATCGCCTGTTGATCCTGTAAAATACTGTGATCTACTTCCTGAATATTCTGCGACAGATCTAAAGTTGGCGTAGTCACCTTTAATGTATTGGAGCTTTTATCGATCTTGTATTTTTTATAATACTTGGATGAGACCGTTACTTCCTTCAAATTACGGGTGACGGTGTCTTTTTTCGCTTTTATGGTATCTTTATTTGTTTGCGCATGCAGGCTGCCGGATAGGGATACGGCAGCTGCTGCGATTAAAAATTTATGCATTTAGTATTTGATAGAAATAATAGAAATATGATTTACACAGCTATGAAGCAACTTGCTTATTTTTTAACTGCGGATAAGGTTTCAACCACCTTACTGCAATTGTTCATGCCCATATAAGGGTCTTTTCCTTTGTCCGTTTCACTTAAATAGTACTGCTTATCCATGGTACAGTACTGCCTGTACAAGGTTGTTTCATTGAGCTTTGATTTTTTAATGAAAGTATACAGGTTGTTGGATAGACTTGCGAAATGTTCACGCTGGTGGGCTACACGCGCAACTTCACTAATGTGCCTGCTATCATATTCCAGCTTCGCCAATAAGGAAACCTGATCGGCACTCAGATTGGCTTTAGGTACCTCATTAACAGAAGCCAGTAACAGTTTACCTTTTGCCGCAGCCAGCGCTCCGTTGCCAGTTACGAGCGCATTTTTTAAAGCCAGGTAATTATCGATAACCGCGTTAACGGGCTTGCTTAAAACACTGTTTTGCGCAAATGCAGGCATAATAAACAGGATGGCCATTAAGGCTGATAAAATAATGTTCTTTAAATTTTTCATGATTTTTGATTTATAAATTTTTTTAAAATGGTATTCATTATTGTGGCGCCTGGAAGCGTTTATCGTTGACGAATTCCCGGTCAGTTAGTGTTTTCAGGAACGTGATCAGTTGGCCCTGTTCTTTAGCCGTGAGGGCTATACCCAAGCCGCCATTCTGTTGCAGCGCGGGGTCAAGGTTAATATGGTGTTTAACCCCCGAATTGTAATGTTGCAACACTTCCTTCAATGTCGCGAACCTCCCGTCATGCATGTAAGGCGCGGTCAGTTCTACGTTTCGTAAAGAAGGTACACGGAATTTGCCCCTGTCAGCTTCTATATGAGTGATACTGTCCCTGCCGATATCGTCGTACTTGAGGTCCAGGCCGTTATTGCGATAAGACAGATCCGTAAATAAAGGCTCCTGGTGGCAGGTGCTGCATTTTTGTTTGAACAGCATGTATCCTGCCATTTCATCGGGGCTAAATTCGCCGCCTGGCCCTTTCCTGGTGTATTTATCATATTTAGAATTAGCCGAAACCAGCATGCCCGTAAATTGCGCCATTGCCCGGAACACCCGTTGCGAGTTGATTTCTGCAGTACCAAATGCCGCCTTGAACAACTCCGGGTATTGCTTACTCTCCTGCAACCGGCTAACGATGGTATTCAGGTCCATCGCCATTTCGCAGGGATTGGTCATGGCATTCATGGGCGAAAGTTCAATATGATGTACGCCGCCATCCCACATAAACTCCTTTTGCCAGGCCAGGTTAAACAGCGGCGGTGCATTGCGGGTCCCCAAACACTCATCAACACCATGGCTCAACACATGGTCAAGATTAGCAAAAGCGGCGAAAGACTGGTGGCAGTTAGCGCAGGAAATGGATTTGTCCTTAGACAAGAGCGGATCGTAGAACAAGATCCGCCCCAACTTAAAGCCATTACCTGTTACCGGGTTATCCTTGAAATCATAAACCGGCTTAGGAAAGTTTGCAGGCACCACGAAACGGATGCTATCCGCCGGGATAAGATACTTCATTCCTTTGAATCCGTAATCAAAGGCCGAGCTGCCGATTACAAAAGTCAGCAATATACCAAATACCAGTGCCTTTACTTTCATATTAATTCCTGATTTTGCTAACCTGAAATAATCCATCCGCATAATTGTCAGCGACAATCACCGAGTTGGGGCCACCCATCGTAAAATTGAGTTTAGAAAAGTCAACAACTGTTTTACCTTGAAACAAAGCTCCGGCGTTTGCAACCAATTCCAGTTCCGGCAATTTTCCATCGATGATTTTTAACGTCTTTGGAAACCGCTGTGTAAATGAGCGAATGGTATTATTAGGATCTTGCGCGCCGCCGATGTGAAAAGTCAAACGATTTTTCCTGGCAGTTGACCTGGGCGACTGACCTTCAAACTTGACAAAGATATAGCCGGTGTTCCAGCTCCAAAACATTCCTTTGGCCGGGTCAAGCGCTCCGGTTTGCGCCCCGGCAAAATTGCGCAGGCTATCTACGCCAATGGTGAATGCTACACCGGTATATTTCCCTTCCGGGATATTGGTGATCTGCTGGTTCAAAGTGGCCGAGTCAGCGGCGTTCACTAAAAAATAAGAATCAGGGATCGCCACTTTGCCCCCGTCTTTAGCGATCAGGATCACGTTGCTGATGTAATATTTGAAGGTAGTTACTTTAAAATCGTCCCCGTTGGCATTTTTGTACATCGATACCGAGTCGTTCAGTCTGAGGTCTTTACCGTTGACTACGTTTTTGAAGTGTACGGATAAGTTGCCTTTTTTTGCATCCTTTATTTTTCCTTTTGGAGGATTAGCCAATGCAGTTGCTGCCAGGGCAAATATGAAGGCTAATAAAAGCAGGTTTGTTTTCATAATGAATGGATTTAGTTGAACAATTTATTTTCTAAAGTGATAATAAAATGATTGACAAGTTCCTTTGGGTATTTGCGCTCCGCGCTGATGACCAACCAGCCATCAAAAACTCTTTGAACACTGATGACCGGCGAATTGTAATTGATAAAAAAGGTGAAAGTATCGCGCCCACTTTGCCTGATAAAGCCTCTCATCTGCTCGCCACAGACGGTTAGCACCACCTGTTCCTTTAATTGCGCGTTAAAATACCGCTCCACATGGCGCTCTAATGCGCCCCGGTGTATTTGCAGGTCGAACGCAAACGCACTTTTGGTAAAGGAGAAATTCAGTTTGCTTTTATATTTTTCAATCCCCAGGTAACTAAACATAGCCGCCGGGGTAATGGCCGATAGCGCCATTACTGATGTTGCGATCTCTGTCATTTTAAATTTTTGCGATTAAAATCATTTCAAAGCCGATGGTTAGTGTACATGCAGTTCATATGCGGTTGGGTTACTCAGGAATCCGTTTTTACATCTCGCGGAGCAAAAACCGATTATCTTCCCCTTGTAGTGCACCGTATCCGCAAAGCCAAGTAATTTCATACCGCAAACCGGGTCTTTATCATTGTCTATTTTGATTTTCGACGTGATTTCGGGATGCAATAGAGGTTGTAGTGCACTGTTATACATGGAACGGGTGTTTTCAACGATTGCTTTATCGGTATTCTTTTCGCTGCCGCCTTTTACAGGGGGCTGCGGATCGTATTCCAGGTCGAGCATTACGGTTTGGGTATATTTTTCGCCCATAATGTCGTTGATCAAGCCTAAACTCATATCGATGCCGGCAGAAACGCCTGCACTTGTCCAATACTTGCCGCTTTGTACATAGCGTTTGTCTTCTGTGTTGATCCCGAACTGATCTTTCAGGATTTTCTTACCGAACCAATGGGTAGTCGCTTCATGATCTTTCAGTAAGCCCGTTGCGGCTAATATCCACGCACCCGTGCAAACGCTGGATGTATATTTGGAGTGGACATCGATAGCTTTTATCCAGTTCAACAAAGCCGTGTCTTTAGTAGCCGTATAGGTTTCGTTCAAACCACCCGGGATCACCAGGATATCCAATTGTTTCACTTCGTTGATTGAGGTGTCGCACTGCACTTTCAGTCCATCCCCGGTAGTTATAAGACCCTTATGACGACCCACAAAAAATACTTTGGCGCCCATCAGCTCGCTCAATACATGGTAAGGCCCCATCGCATCTAAAACCGCATAGTTATCATAGAGCAAGATCCCAACTGTTTTGATCTTCACTTTCGGCTCCGGAAACATATCAGCCATTTGCTGAGCATGGCTCTCTTTTTTCTTCTCCTCTTTAGTGTTATTATTGCACGCTGCCATCATCGTGATGACCAAAGCAGCCAGGATCAATTTCTTCATTGCTTGCTATTTAAAATTTTGCGATTAAAGTTATTCCATACGTTGCAGGACTACCCAAAAGGAATGTACCGAAAGAGCCATAAGCGACATATTTTTTATCGAAGATATTTCGCGCCCAAAAATTGAGCTCATAATTTTTGGTGGTTATGCCGGCCTTAGCGTTAAACAGGCTGTAAGCAGGCTGGCTTAAACCATTTACAAAATCAAAATAGAACTTATCGATGTAACGATATTCGCCCCGCACATACGCGGCCAGTTTTTGTTTGCTCCCCGCGAAATCATAGGTGTATTGAGCGGCCAGCATTAATGTTACAGGTGGGGTGTTAATCGGTTGGTC
>Ga0116227_10014110_pt1 | contig 12295 bp, 12 predicted proteins | sample S1TSphgellanicum_FD_89693 | JGI IMG/M metagenome (GOLD analysis project Ga0116227, IMG submission 89693) | Host-associated microbial communities from peat moss isolated from Minnesota, USA - S1T2_Fb - Sphagnum magellanicum MG | ecosystem: Host-associated > Plants > Peat moss > Unclassified... | reverse complement strand
ACGCCGGTTTCGGGCAAGCCGAAATCGCGCCACGCGAGAAAGGCCTTGAACTCGACGAGCAGGCATGTGCCGCGCAGAATCCTTCGTCTGTTTTCCGTGACGATGTGGGAGCCGCGCATCAAGAGCACGCGTCCGTTGAAAAGCGCCGGGCTCGCCGCGCAGCGTTTGGCCCAATGCGCGTCGATCCTCGCCGCTTCGTCGATGGCGAAGCGCCAGGGCCTCTCTTCGAGCGCATAGTCGATGGCGTCGACGGTCTCGATTCTTGTTTCGCCGTCGAAGCTCATAAATCGAGCGTGCCTTGCGCGAGGATCACGGCCGCGCCGCCGATCGATGCCGAATGGAGAACCCCGCCTTGCATGTCGAGGCTCAGGGTGATGAGGCTCGGGCGGCCCATCTCGAAGCCTTGCTCGATGACGAGCACATGGCTGCCGTCTTGCGGGCGCTCGAACGCGACGAGCGCGCCGGTGAGCGCGGCGACCGCCGATCCTGTCGCGGGGTCTTCCCTGATGCCGAAGCCCGGCGCGAACATGCGCGCATGCAGCGCGTGGTTCGGCTGCATGGTTTCGGCCGTGTAGAGATAGGCGCGGGCCGCGCCATAGGCGGCGAAGGCCGCCTCGAAATGGTGCGGGTCGGGCGCGGCGCGCGCGATCGCCGCGAGCCCCGCCACGGGCACCAGCACGAAGGGCAGGCCGACCGAATAGACGCTCGGGCGATGGTTCGCAAAACCTATATCTTCGACCGCGAGGCCGAGCGCGGCGGCGACCGCTTCGTCGGCAGGCGCCGTGTCGACCTGTTCCGGCAGGCGCGGCAGGATGAAATTCGCCGCGAGCGCTTGGCCTTGCCTTTGCCGCACGCTGCACTGCACCGGCCCGATCTCTTCTTCGAGGACGATGCCGACATCCTGGGCGCGCAAAATGTCGGGCGCCCGCAATTTGGCGATGAGCGCGGCGCTGCCGATCGTCGGATGTCCGGCGAAGGGCATTTCCTGCGCCGGCGTGAAGATCCGCAGCCGCGCCGTGTTGACCGGATCCTTGGGATCGAGAACGAAGACGGTTTCGGACAGATTGAATTCGCGGGCGATTGCCTGCATGAGCCCGGCATCGAGCCCGTCGCATTCGGTGACGACGGCGAGCGGATTACCGGCAAGCGCCTCATCGGTGAAGACATCGATCAGATAGTAGCTGCGGCGCAAGGCGGCCTCGTTGTCGCGGCGGATGCTAGGGTCAGGACCGAATTAGTGTAAGGTGAGCGAACCCTCTCCCAGGGGGAGAGGGTGGCCGCGTAGCGGCCGGGTGAGGGGTTACGATCTGAATTAGTTCTGAAAGATCGTAACCCCTCATCCGACCCGGCTTCGCCGGGCCACCTTCTCCCACAGGGAGAAGGAATTGCGCCCTACCTTTGAAGCCAACAATCAATAACCCAATTACCCCGGAGGGAATACGCCGGAGTCACGGAGAGTGTAGCTGCTTTTGTTGCGCGAAAATTCGCGCTTTGCCGTCGCACGCGGGCGGGTCTATTCTCCCGCATCACCCCCAACCCGAATGGACTTCTCATGGCCGATCCGCCGAAACCCTCCGTCGTGGAAAACGTCTCGATCGACGAGCTGAAAAAAGGTCTCGCCGATGGCTCGATCCTGCTGGTCGACGTGCGCGAGCCGAATGAATATTCCGCCGGCCATATCCCGGGCGCGACGCTCAACGCGTTGCAGCGCTTCGATCCGAAAGCGCTGCCAAGTGTCGAGGGCAAGCGCGTCGTGCTCGCATGCCGTGCCGGCGGGCGTTCGCTGACGGCGCTCGGTCTCGCCCAGGCCGCGGGGCGCACTGACATCAAGGCGCATTATCCCGGCGGCTTCCAAGCCTGGTCGCAAGCCGGCGAGAAAGTGGAAATCTAAGGTATCGAACCGAAGGCCGCGTTTTTCAGCGCGGCCTTCATAGATATCAGAAGATCGAATTCAGCTTGTTTTGATTCAGCCATGACGCAGTTTGGCCGCGGCTTGCGCGCGGCTGAGAATATCGCTCATTGTAGCCGTGCCGACAGTTGACGCTTTGGCCGTTACTGGAAACACACGCGTAGTAGCCTAATCACCGCGTAAAAGTGCACCGCCCTTTTCGATCAACGCGCCATTTTTGGTGCGCTCGGCATCGTGAGCTTCATGCGAAGGCCGCGCTTGTCAGCGCGGCCTTCGTTGTCGTCAGCGCTCCTTCAGCGCCGCCCAGAAGCGGCGCTTGTCGGACCGGCGCAAGACGTCGATCGGGATCGTCCGCGCGATCTTGTCCGCATCGAGCATGCGTACCAGATCGTCGGCGCCGCCGACGTCCTTGCCGTCGAGGCCGATGAGAATGTCGCCGGTGAGGAGACCTGCTTCATCCGCCGGGCTGCCGGCTTCGACGCTGGTGATCACCGCGCCTTGCCGTTGCGCGAGCGCGAGGCGCAGCGCGATGCGGCGCGGGAGCGCGATCGTTCCGGCGCCGATGCCGAGATAGGCGCGCCGCACGCGGCCGTGCCGGATGATCTCGCCGAGCACGAAATCCGCCGTATTGGCGGCGACCGCGAAGCATATGCCCTGCGCGCCGTTGATCATCGCCGTATTGATGCCGATGACCTCGCCTCGCGAGGAGACGAGCGGGCCGCCCGAATTGCCGGGATTGAGCGCGGCGTCGGTCTGGATCACGTCATCGATCAGCCGGCCGTTGCGCGAGCGCAGGGAGCGGCCGAGCGCCGACACCACGCCCGCCGTCACGCTCGCGTCGAAGCCGAGCGGATTGCCGATCGCAATAGCGATTGTGCCACGCTTCAGCTTGCGCGAATCGCCGAGCCTTGCGGCTGGCAGGCTCGTGTTTTCCTCGACCCGCACGAGCGCGAGATCCGTATCGGGATCGTCGCCAAGGACACGACCGGATAGAACCCGCCCGTCGAGCGTCGTAATGTCGGCGCGCTTGGCGCCTTGCACGACATGGCTATTCGTCAAAATGAGTCCGTCGGGCGAGACGATGACCCCGGAGCCGGAGCCGGCGCGCGTGCCGTCGGCGCGCCGAATGTCGAGCCGCACGACGCTTGGGCCGACCTCGTCGACGACGGTCGTCACGGTTCTGGAATAGGCATCGAGGAGCCGGCCGTCAGGGTCGAAGGAACCGTCGAACGTACTGACGGGGCCTGCGCTTTCGCCCGCACTTTCGTCGTCGAGCACGAGGATTTGAGATGTATCGAGCATGAAAAATGTCCTCAGCTTGAGGACCTGAACGACATAAGCCGACCTCACGCGCGGCAGGTCGCGAGCGGCAAAGCAAGCGGCGAGATCGCACAAGCAAGGTCCGCGCGCCGTGTCGGGCCCGAACCATGGGATTGGGATGTGATATGGGTGCCTGGGCTGCCGCATGGTAGAGGGTTCACGCGCAACGAGGATCGAACATGCAACCGATGAAATTCGGGATCGGCCAGGCCGTGCCGCGTGTCGAGGACAAGCGGTTCATGACCGGCGCGGGCCGCTATACCGCCGATATCGCGCTCGAAGGCGCGCTCACCGCGCTCTTCCTGCGCAGCCCGCATGCGCATGCCATTTTCACAATCGCCGACCTCTCGACGGCGCGCGCCATGCCCGGCGTCAAAGCCGTGCTGAGCGCGGCCGATATCGGTCATCTCGACGATCTGCCGTGCCTCGCCCCGATGCAGAATGCCGACGGCTCGCCCATGGCGTCGGTCGCCTTTCCGCTGCTCGCCAAGGACCGCGTCTGCCATGCCGGCGATGCGATTGCGCTCGTGATCGCCGAGACGGAGGCCGAGGCGCGCGCCGCGCTCGAGGCGATCGAAATCTCCTATGTGCCGCAGCCAGCCGTCACCGACCTCAAGGCGGCGGTCTCCGCCGATGCGCCGCGCGCGCATCCGACGCTTGCCTCGAACATCGCCTATGCGAATGCGATCGGCGATGCGGCGAAGACCGACAAGGTTTTCGCGAAGGCGGCGCATGTCGTGAGCCTCGACATCGTCAATAACCGGCTCGTCGCAAACTATATGGAGCCGCGCGCGGCGATCGCCGACTATGATGCGGCGACGCAGTCCTATTTTTTGACGACGGCAAGTCAGGGCGTGCACAGCTTGCGCGATTCGATCGCCGGCACGTTGCGCATCGCAGCCGACAAGCTCAGGGTCGTGACGCCGGATGTCGGCGGCGGCTTCGGCACCAAGGCGATCATCTATCGCGAATATCCGCTGCTCCTCGAGGCTGCGAAGCGGTGCGGGCGGCCGGTGAAATGGGTCTGCGACCGCAGCGAGCATTTCCTCGTCGATGCGCATGGCCGCGACAATGTCACCCATGCCGCGATGGCGCTCGATGCGCGCGGCCGTTTTTTGGGCCTACAGCTCGATATTATCGGCAATCTGGGCGCCTATCCGTCGCAATACGGGCCTTATATCCATTGGCTCGGCGCGACGATGGCGAGCGGCCCCTACCGCATTCCGACGCTGAATGTCTCCGTGCGCGGCGTCTATACCAACACCGTGCCGGTCGATGCCTATCGCGGCGCGGGACGCCCGGAGGCGGCCTATGTGCTCGAGCGCCTCGTCGATCAATGCGCGCGCGCCTTGAATATGAAACGCGACGAGATCCGCAAGCGCAATTTCGTCGACGCGAAGAGCATGCCCTACAAGACTTTGACCGGCCGCCGTTACGATGTCGGCGATTTTGCCGGGGCCATGCAGCAGGCGCTCGCCAATGCCGATTGGCAGGGTTTTCCGAAGCGGGCCAAGGCATCGGCCAAGCGCGGCAAGCTCGCCGGCATCGGTTTTGCAAGCTATATCGAATGCACTGCCTGGGGCGCGGGCGAGACCGGCGATGTCTCGCTCGAGGCAGACGGCTCGGTCACCGTGCGGGTCGGGACGCAATCGAACGGGCAGGGGCATGCGACCGCCTATGCGCAGGTCGTCTCCCAACATCTCGATGTGCCGCTCGAGCAGATCCGCGTTCTGCAGGGCGATACTGCGGCGATCGCGACGGGCGGTGGCACCGGCGGCTCGCGCTCGATCCCGGTCGGCAGCGCCATGATCTCGCAGGCCTCCGCCAAGCTCGCAGATCAACTGAAGGAACGTGCTGCCGACAGGCTCGAAGCCGCGGTGAAGGATCTCGAGGTGGCGGGCGGCGGCGTGCGCGTCGTCGGCACCGACCGGGCGATCAGCTTCGCCGAGATCGCCGCCTTGCCCGGCGCGCCGGAGGCGCTCGCGGCGGAAGCCTCCTACGTGCCGGCGGACGCGACCTATCCGAACGGCACGCATGTGTGCGAGGTCGAAATCGATCCCGAGACCGGCGAGCTGGCGATCCAGCGCTACACGGTCTGCGACGATTTCGGTCTCACGCTCAATCCGCTGCTGCTTGCCGGCCAGGTACACGGCGGGATCGCGCAAGGGATCGGACAGGCCTTGCTGGAGCGCACCGTGTTTGCCGAAGACGGTCAGATGCTCACTGCAAGCTTCATGGATTATTGTCTGCCACGGGCCGCGGATATGCCCGGCCTCGCGTTCGAGACCCGCAATATCCCATCGACGACCAATCCCCTCGGCCTCAAGGGTGCCGGCGAAGCCGGCTCGATCGGTGCCTCGCCGGCCGTGATGAACGCGGTCGTCGATGCCTTGCATCGCGCCTATGGCATCACGCATATCGACATGCCGGCGACGCCGGCACGGATCTTTTCGGCTATTGCCGCCGCGCGGGGATAACAAGGAAATTCGATATGGGGCGATATGCACCCTTTGCGCTCAGCCTCCTGCGGCTCGTGACGGCGCTGGTTTTTCTGGAGCACGGATCGGGCAAGCTCCTGGGCTTTCCGAAGCTGCCGGCCGTTCCCGCGCTGACATCCCTGCCGGGGATCGGCGGCGTGTTCGAGCTCGTCGGCGGCGTCTTGCTTTTCGTCGGGCTCTTCACGCGTCCGGTCGCTTTCCTCCTCGCGGGCGAGATGGCGGTTGCCTCCTGGACGGTGCACGCGCCGCGCAGCCACTTCCCCGTGCTGAATGGCGGCGACAGCGCGATCCAATATTGCTTCGTGTTTCTCTATTTCGTCTTCGCGGGCGCCGGACCCGCGAGCCTCGATCGCGTGCTGCGCCGAGCAGCTTGATTTCGGCTCTCTAGCGATCACACTCGCTCGAACGATTCGTGGATTGGATGAGCCCAGCATGTCGGAAATTCCCCCGCCCGAGGGCGTGAGCGAAGACGATTACGAGGCGATCGAGGCAGCCGTCATGGAGACGGTGCGCGGACGCTGGTTCCTGCGCGAATTTGCGCGCCGCAGCCAGGTCGCCGAGATGCGTCGCATGCTGGATGCTATGTCGCGGCTCGAGGAGATCGTCGTCGGCGGCCGGGCGCTGCCGGCCTTAAACGGCGTTTCGCCGCAGAGCCGGCTCTTGCTTCAGCGCGCCACGGAGATTGCTGCGCGGATCGAGGACCTGGCGCAGGAGCTTCGCTTCCAAGACGTGGAAGAAAGTCTTTGTGCGAGCCTCGAAGTGCAAGCGCGTGCGGTGGCTGGCCTCGCGCGGGGTGGCGAGGAGGGCGCGAGGGAAGTGGACCCGCCCACACCCTTCGCGCTGCCAACCTTGGCGCTGTCGGGACGCGGGGCCCCACAAGCTGAGGATCTGCCGATCCGCGGCGCGCATATCCCGGATGAAACGCGCGCGCTGGAACGCGCGGCGATTTCTCCTCCGGCTGAACCTCAAGCCGACCCTCGCGTCGCGGCCTTGGCGAGCCTCGATGGGCTTCCTATGATGGAAAAGCTGCGGCTTTTCGCTTAAAAGCCCACGGCAAAGCGCGATCATAAAGGGCGTCTCATGGATCTCGGACTGAAAGGCCGCAGCGCGATCATCTGCGCCTCGAGCAAGGGTCTCGGCAAAGGCTGCGCCATGGCGCTCGCGGAAGCCGGCTGCAACGTCGTCATCAATGGCCGTGATGAAGCAGTGCTGCAGGCGACAGCGGCGGAAATCGTCAAGGCCACTGGCGTCTCTGTGACGCCGGTCGTCGGCGATATGAGCAGCGAGGAAGGCCGCGCGCGTCTCCTCGCTGCTTGCCCGTCGCCCGATATTCTCGTCAACAATAATGGCGGCCCGCCACCCAAAGAGTTCAGCGAGCTGACGAAGGCCGATATCCTCGCCGGCCTCGAGGCCAATATGCTCGCACCGATCGCGCTCGTGCAGGCCGTGGTCGAGGGGATGATCGCGCGCCGTTTCGGGCGGATTATCGATATCACCTCGGCATCGGTGAAGATGCCGCTGCCGGGCCTCGACGTGTCGTCCGGCGCGCGCGCCGGCCTGACCGCGTTCTTGGCCGGAATCGCGCGCCAAATCGCCCAGCATAATGTGACGATCAATCATATTCTGCCCGGCGTTTTCGACACGGATCGGATCAAGCAGTCGAGCCAGCGTCAGGCGGAACGCCGCGGCATGACGACCGAAGCGATCATTGCCGAGCGTGCGGCGGCGGTTCCGGCGCGCCGGCTCGGCCGGCCCGACGAATTCGGCGCGCTCTGCGCCTTTTTGGCGAGCAGCCATGCGAGCTACATTACCGGCCAGAATTTTCTGATCGACGGCGGCCTGTTCAACTCCGCTTTCTGAACGGATATGCATTTATACATAAATTTAGCGCGCGCCGCGTGAGTCTGTCCCATTCTAATGCAAAAATACACATCTCATGCGCGCCGTAGTCGCACTGATCGCACCACGGGCCCGAGGATGACCACGCGTTCCCCGTCGACGATCAGCGGCTTGCCGTTCACCGCCGGGTCCATCGTGCGGGTGGTGAGGTAGGGCGGCTCATAAAAGCGGATCCGTTTTTCCGGAGCGTTGCGGTCGAAATCATAGACATCCGCAATGACGGCATCGCCGGAGCGTGGAAGTGCGGTTTTGTCGATGCGCAGCACATCGCCTGGGAGAAATCCTGCGAGCTCGAGCGCGCGGGTCGTCACCGTCCAGTCGGATGGATCGGCCGGAGACGGCTCGAGCTCCGCCGTCGGCGTCACGAACGGCTCAGTCGGAGCTTCCGAAAAGCCTTGTTTGAGAAGCGGCGCGCCTGGCATGCCGATGTTGAACGCGTCGGCGATGCGCTGCAGCGCGGAATAGGAAGGAACATGGGTAAATTGGTCATCGAACCATCGGTAGACCGTCGACGGCTTGATCCCCGACCGGTTGGCGACCTCGGCGCGCGAAACTTGGAAGCGCCGCTCGAGATCGATGATCCAATCCCGAATCCCTTGGCGGACGCTGATTGCTTTGTCGCTGATCGACGGAGGTTTGCCTTTTGCCATTTTCGTTTCGCAGAAATGATGGGTCTTGCGACGGATAGTCTGCAATAAAGCCCGAGTAGTTTCCGCGATGCATCTAGGCGAAAATGACCGCAATGTTGCGTCTATATAGGAAGCAATATTAACAATAAACCATATGTATTTATGCGAAATCAACGGAGCGGATCTTCGGTTGCCGCGTTCGATATTTCAAACGAAAATGGGTAGTATCTCAAACGAGCCATTCGACTCAGGGAAAAGCCGATGGGCGTTGAGGGCCGCGACAAGGCAAAAGTTCTGGAAGCGGGTGCGCTTGCTTTGTCCGGCCAGCTCGGCAAGACCGTCCAGCGGATGCGTAAAGCCCATAACCTGTCGCTTTCGGAGCTTTCCGAGCAATCCGGCGTCGCCAAATCGATCATAAGCCAGATCGAGCGCAACGAGACCAATCCGACCTTGGCGACGATCTGGCGCCTGGCGCAAGCGCTCAACGTGCCGATCGAGCGCGTCTTGCAGACGGCGGATGACGAGCCTTTTCTCGAAAAATCGTCAAAGGGCGATACGCCCTTGCTGGTGTCCGACGACGGCAAATGCCGGCTTTCCATCATCGGTTGGATCAAGACCGTCGAATGGCTGCAATGGTATGAATTTTCGGCCGATCCTGGCGGCGTTTTGGAATCCGAAGCGCATCTTCACGGTTCGGTCGAATGCCTCTCCGTGAGCGAGGGCGAGCTCGAGGTCGAGATCGCCGGCGCGCTCGAGCGTGCCCGCGCCGGCGAGACGCTACGCTATCGCTGCGACCGTCGCCATACGATCCGCAATCCGTCCAACAAGCCAGCCGCCGCGATGATGGTCTGCATCCTCAAGGCCGCCGCGATGGAATAGCCAGTTTCGATGCAATGCTGACGCGCGCGCGCGCCGAGGTGGCGCGGATCGGACCGGTGACCGCGAGGCGGCTGGCTTTTCTGTGGGCGGCGCTCTTCGCGACGGTCGGACTCCATTTGCCCTATTTTCCGGTCTGGCTGTCGGCGCGCGGCCTGCCCGACACGATGATCGCGCTCGTGCTCGCAGCGCCGATGATCCTGCGCGTGGCGATCGGACCGCTCGTCGCGACCGTCGCCGACACGTGCGGCATCGCCGCGACGCTCGCCTTCTGCACATGGATCATGTTCGCCGGCTATGCCGCGCTCGGCTTCGTCTCGGAGCTTTGGGCGATCGTCGGCCTCTCCATCCTGACCATCACGGCGCAGACGAGCACGCCCTCCCTCGCCGACGCTTTGACGCTGACCGAAGCGCGAAGGCTCGAGCAGCTCGGCCTGCATCGTCTCGACTATGGCCGCGTGCGGGTCTTCGGCTCGATCAGCGCTTTGGCGATGATGCTGCTCTCGGGCGCGGTCGTGCTTGTCTTTCCCGGCCAGCGCATCATTTGGGCGCTTGCGCTGATCGCGCTCGTGCCGGCCATCGCGGGCCTTCTGGTCACGCTGCGCGGGCGCCCGCTACGGCTCGTCAAGATGCAGACGGGGCTGGGCCTCATGGCAGATCACAAGGAGCTTCCTCTTGCGCTTCTCGTCATCGCGTCCGCAGCTTTGGCGCAGGCGAGCCATGCGGAAATCTATTCTTTCGGGACGCTGCATTGGCGCGCCATCGGTCTGCCGGCCAGTTTCATCGGCCTCGTCTGGGCCGCCGGCGTCGCCTGCGAATGCCTATTCTTCTTCACCGCCGGCCGCCTGCTCGGCGGCGAGCGCAATGCCGCGTCCTTCCTCGTGCTCGGCGCCGCGGGCGCGCTCCTGCGCTGGGTCGCGATGAGCTTCGATCCGCCGCCTTTGCTGCTGCTCGCGTTGCAGAGCCTGCATGCTTTGACTTTCGCGGCAACCTATACGGGCAGCGTTTTGATCCTCGGACGGCTTGCAGGCCCGCGCCATCGCGCCCGGATGCAAGGCTGGCTCGCCGCGGCGAGCGCGCTCACCATGGCCGGCGCGACGCTCGCGGCCGGCCGCCTAACGAGCCTTTACGGCGAGCATGCCTATCTCGCGATGGCGGGCCTCGCCGGCGCGAGCCTCGTTCTCGCGATCGGCGTGGCGGCGTGGCGCCAGCAGGCACGACATGAATAGGGGGAGGGGATCATTGCCTGATTTGCGGCTACGCGTGGGATTCGACCAAACGGCCAGAGTGTCGAAGCGCAAGTAAAGCAGCCTCGTGCGGCCGGAGCCGAAAAGATTACAAGGCGACTACGCGCAGCGCCGCCACCGGCGCGCCATGGTGGAGCCTCACCCCCAAAGCGCAGGCGACGGTGGCAGGATCAGCGAGCCTTGATAGACGAGCCCGTCGGCGCGGTCTTGCGCCAGCAGCAGCGGGCCGTCGAGATCGACGAAGCGGGCGCGCGGTGCGAGCAGCATAGCCGGCGCCATGGCGAGCGAGCTCGCGACCATGCAGCCGATCATGAGCGCGAAGCCGAGCGCCTCGGCCGCCGCGCAGAGCGCCAGCGCCTCGGTGAGGCCGCCGGTCTTGTCGAGCTTGACATTGATCGCGTCGTAGCGGGCTCGTAGCGCAGCGAGGCCGGCGCGGTCATGCACGCTTTCATCGGCGCAGATCGGCACGCTATGCGCGATCTCGGCGAGCACGGCATCCGCATCCGCCGGTAGCGGCTGCTCGACGAGCAGGACGCCTGCCTCGGCGCAGGCGCTGAGATTGGCTTCTAAGTCATGGGTGCTCCAGCCTTCGTTCGCATCGACGATGAGCGTGGCATCGGGGGCTGCTTCGCGCACCGCTGAAAGGCACGCCGCGTCCGCCGCGCCGCCGAGTTTCACCTTGAGGAGCGGGCGGTCGGATGCCCTGGCGGCGGCAGCCGCCATCGCTTCGGGCGTCCCTAGCGAGATGGTGAAGGCGGTCGTCGCGGGCGCCAGGCGGTCGAGCCCGGCGAGCTGGGTGGCGGGCAGGCCGAGGCGCTTGGCGTCAAAATCCCAGAGCGCGCAATCGAGCGCGTTGCGGGCGGCGCCGGGCGGCAAAAGCCCTTGCAAGGCGAAGCGGTCGGCACCCGCTTCGATTTGCGCGCGCACCGCCTCGATCTGCCGCGCCACGCTTTCCACCGTCTCGCCATAGCGGCCATAGGGCACGCATTCGCCGCGTCCGCGGGCATGCTCTGCCTCGATCGTGGCGACAACGACGACCGCCTCGGTCTTGGCGCCGCGCGCGATCCTGAAGGATCCGGCGATCGGAAAATGCGCAATCTCGACGCTCAGCCGCGGCATCGGCTCTGGCGGCGGCGCGGCGCGAGGCTCACGAGCGCTTGCGTTGGCGCGGCGCCGGCTTTTCCTTCTCCGGTCCCGAGTCGAAGCCGACCTTGATCGTATAGTCGTCTTCGGCATGTTCTTTGGTAAAGGGCACGTAGAGCGGCTCGGAGACGACCGTGAAGCCGGCGACCGTCTGGCCTGTGGGAATGCTCACCGACGCTTTGTAGAGCTTGCTGACGACGGGCTGCTGATCGCTTTCGCGCACGACGACGATGCGGACCGGTGGTGAAAAACCGCCGGGGCTGCCGGCGGGGCCGAGCAGGACCTTGCCTTCGACACCGACCTTCAACGCGATCTGGCCGTTTTGCACGGCGCATTCGCGGGCGACGTCGCCGATCGAGAACTGATAGCGTAGGCCCGCATTGCTGCCCTCGTTGCCGCTCGCGTAGACGCGCTGGGCGGCCGTTCCGTCGAGCACCATAATCTCGGGACAGTTCACCTTGTCGGCCGGTTTCGGCGGCAGGGCGGGCTCCGTCTTCTTGTTGAAGGCGAGCAGATTCGCGAGCCTCTGGCTGGTCGACGTATCGTCGGCATCGAAACTGCCCGGGCCGCGGACGGAGCTGCCTCCGCATCCGCCGAGCATGCTCGCCGCCGCAATGGCGCCTATCAGGGCAAACCGAGGCATGCCTTGCCGCATTCCAAAATACTCCAAACCTGAAACGAGAGCATCGGACCCAAAAGTGAATATCGATTTTGGGATGATCCGATGCTCCAGCTTTTTGAATCTAAAGCAGCGCGGCTTTATACCAGTTTTTT
>Ga0116227_10014109_pt1 | contig 12295 bp, 10 predicted proteins | sample S1TSphgellanicum_FD_89693 | JGI IMG/M metagenome (GOLD analysis project Ga0116227, IMG submission 89693) | Host-associated microbial communities from peat moss isolated from Minnesota, USA - S1T2_Fb - Sphagnum magellanicum MG | ecosystem: Host-associated > Plants > Peat moss > Unclassified... | reverse complement strand
GACGCGCTCCGATGCGGGGATCCAGCCAGGCGTGGAGGATGTCCACCGCCGCGTAGGCGGCGATCACCAACAGCGACGACAGCAGGAGAATGCCGAGCAGCACCGAGAAGTCGCGCGCCATGACCGCCTCGAAGGCAAGCCGTCCGAGGCCCGGCCAGCTGTAAACCGTCTCGACGACAACGGCGCCCCCCAGCATCGAGCCGACATGCATGCCGGCCATGGTGGTGATCGGGATCAGCGCATTGCGCAGGACGTGCCGGATGGTAATGGCGCTTGGCGACAGCCCCTTGGCAGCAGCGGTCCGGACATAGTCCTGCGACTTCACCTCGATCATCGAGGCGCGGGTCAGGCGGGCATAGATCGCGACATAGAACAGCGCCAGCGAGGTCGCGGGCAGGATCATGTAGCGGGCAGAATCGAGAAAGGCCGCCAGGCCGGTGAGATCGGTCCCGATGGTGCCGGAACCACCGCTCGGCAGCCAACCGAGAACGACCGAGAACAGCACGATCAGCATCAGGCCGACCCAGAAACCCGGCGTCGAGTAGAAGATCAGCGACAGGATCGAGATCAGCCGGTCGGGCAGCTTGCCGGCGTATGCCGACATGATCGAGCCGAGCACAACGCCCAGCAGGATCGCAATACCGAGCGCCACCCCCATCAGCACCAGCGTGCCGGGCAGGCGTTGGCCGATCAATGCGGCCACCGGCATATTGTAGCGCGGCGAGAAGCCCAGGCTGAAATGGGCTAGATTGTTGAGATAGTCGAGCAGTTGCACCAGCGTCGAATTGTCGAGCCCGAAGCGGTGCCGCAGGGCCGCCATGGTCTCGACGGTCGCCGATCCGGACTCGCCCGCCATCACGTCGGCAGCGTCGCCGGGTGCCAGCTTGAACAGGAAGAAGTTCAGGATGACGATGCCGAAAATCGTCGGTATGGCCTGCACCGCAGTGCGCCGCAGCGTTTTGCCAATGCGTGTGAGGCTTGCCGGAACGATCATCCGGCCGATCCGCGGCAGTCGGAAAAATGTCATCGATCCCTCTTTCAATCGACGTCAGCCGTCGATGAACTGTTCGTTGCCGACGAGGGAGAGTTTGGTGAGGCCAAGGCGCTGGGCATCGGCCATGACGGCGGCGACGTATTTGTAGGTGACGAGCTTGTTCGGCCGCAGGTGCAGTTCCGGCTGGACCGGTTCGGCGGCCGCCGTGACGATGCGGGCGTCCAGGCCGCCGCGGTCGACGACCTCGTCGTTCCACAGGATCGTGCCGTCGAAGTCGACGTCGACGGTGACGACCTCGGGCGGCGCCGGCGGCGGCGGCGGGTTGCCGGCCGGCAGGTCGAGCTTCACCGCGTGCGTCTGGATCGGGATGGTGATGATCAGCATGATCAGCAGCACGAGCATCACGTCGATCAGCGGCGTGGTGTTCATGTCCACCATCACCTCGGGATCGCCGCCCTCGTTGCCGGATCCGACATTCATTCCCATGGGTTCGTTCCTTCTAACTCTTGTCCTGTGCCGAGCCGTGCCACCCTCACCCCAACCCTCTCCCATGAATGGGAGAGGGGGACCCGCGAAGCGGGTGGGTGAGGGTCGTGCGACCGCTCGGTCTCAGCCGCCGTGCGGCGGGGGTTCGGTGATGAAGCCGATCTTGAAGATGCCGGCGCGCTCGCAGCTCATGACCACCTTGCCCACGAACTCGTAGCGCGCGTCCGCGTCGCCGCGGATATGCACCTCGGGCTGCGGCACCTTCACCGCCGCCACCTTCAGCCGCTCGACCAGCGTCGGAAAATCCGCCACCGGCTGCTCGTTCCAGAACAGATCCCCGTCCTTGTTGACCGACAGGTTGACGTTGTCCGGCTTGGTCTGCGTCGGGATGTTCGTTTCCTTCGGCAGCTTCACCGGCACCGTGTGCGTCACCACCGGGATCGTGATCAGGAAGATGATCAGCAGCACCAGCATGACGTCGACGAGCGGGGTGGTGTTGATCGCAGACACCACCTCGTCATCGCCGCCCCCGTCGGGCGAGCCGACATTCATTGCCATGATCAGGCGGCCCGAGCGGTCAGGCCCTTGTCGGGCTTGCTGCCGCTGAGCAGCACTGAGTGGACGTCGGACGAGAAGTTGCGAACCAGCTCCAAGCCCGACTTGTTGCGGCGGACCAGCCAGTTGTAGCCCAGCACGGCCGGAACCGCGGTCGCCAGACCGATCGCCGTCATGATCAGCGCCTCACCGACGGGACCCGCGACCTTGTCGATCGAGGCCTGGCCGGCGATGCCGATCGCGGTCAGCGCGTGATAGATGCCCCAGACCGTGCCGAACAATCCCACGAACGGTGCCGTCGAACCGACCGTGGCGAGGAAGGCCAACCCGCCCTGCAGGCGGCTCTGGATCGCCTCGACCGCGCGCTGCATCGACATCGTCACCCAGGTGTTGAGGTCGATCTGCTCGACCAGCGTGCCTTCGTGATGCTCGCTCGCCGACACGCCGCTCTCGGCGATGTAGCGGAACGGGCTCGTCGGCTTCAGCGTGCCGACCGACTCCTGGATGGAGCCCGCCTTCCAGAAGCTCTTGTTCGCCTTCTTGCCGGCCGCGAACAGGCGCGACTGCTCCCAGACCTTGACGATCATGATGTACCAGGTGCCGACCGACATGATCACCAGGATGATCAGCGTGCCGCGCGACACGAAATCGCCGCCCTTCCACAGGGCATCGAGGCCATAGGGATTGTCGACCGCCTCGGTCGTCGGCGCCGGGGCGAGCGTGGGTGCGGCAGGGGCCGCACTGGCGTCGGCCGCTGCAGTAGTCGCCGGCGCCGTCTGGGCCAGCGCCACGGTCGAGGCGAGAGGAGCGAACGCCACTATCAGGGCCGTCGCGAGTGCCATCAGGCTGTTGGTCTTGATCATGCTGTCTCCGATAGATCGGCTGCCCGCTTCGCCCCGATGCGAGGACGCGAAGGTCGCCTCTGTCTGATGGATCGTCGCGCCTTACTTCAGCGCGAAACCGATACTGAATGTGTGGTGGTCCTCCCGAACGGCGGCGCCGTTGCGGATGCGGGGCCGATAACGGGCGGCCTTCACATATTCCAAAGCCGAATCCGCGAAGGCCGGACCACCCGTCACGGCCGTGACCGTGCAGTTTGAGGTCGTGCCGTCGATTTCCACATCGCACGTCACGTCGACATGCCCCGTCCGCGCCTGGTCCAGCATCCGCGGCGGATATGCCGGAGCCCCGCCGGAGATCGGGCGAGCACTCACCTCGCTGTCCGGAACCGCAGGCGCCGGCGGGGCCACGCGCACCACGGGCGGCGCCTGAGGGGCCGGCGGGGCCACGATCGCGACCGTCGCCACGGGCGTCGGCGGCGGCGGCTGCGCGATCTGGATCTCCGGCGGCGGGATGAACGGCGGCGGCGGCGCCGCCAATGTCGGCGGTGGCGGCGGCGGCGGCACATCCGGCGGCGGCGGCTTGACCTCCTCGATGATCTTGGTCTCGAGCGGCGCCTTGATCACCTCGACGATGTTCGTGCCAAGGCCCGTCACCAGCGCGTAAATCAAGCCGACATGCAGGAGCACGACGACGACAAACCCAGCGGCCTGGCGTTCGGGATTCCTCTGCTGCAGGGTGAAACTCATCTCATTCTCCTCCGATCGTCGCACGTGGCTACCCGATCCCGGGCGTGATCGATCCCCAACATCCGAAGGTCCGTGAGGGCGCGACTTTCCCAGGCTGGTAAAACTTCAGCCTGACCGCCGACCGCGAAACTCGGCAAACAGAGGGGGTTCTGCCCTCTGGATTTTTTATCGAGAAGACCGCCTACACTGCTCGCCTGGAAACTGGCAAAAGCCGCGGCGGTCGCAATGGGAGGCCTTGGCTAGGCAAAGGCTGGAGGCCATTCTGTTCGTCTTTCCTGGCAGCGCCGCAAGGTCGTCCAATTGGCATCGACGATCCTAGACCGATCTTTGCTGCATGGCAATATATCGTCTAAATATCCGTTATGTTGTACAGTCATTGCACCTATCCGGATTTCCGCCAGCTACCGTGGCGAACATCCGCTCGCAATGAGCCCGGCTTGCGCCTGTTGTGATAATTGACGCGCTCAGCCGGGGTAGTTCACTATTATAAGGTGGGATAACTACGAGTAGTGAGTCCAAGCAGCGACAGCGGCACGTTGATAGGGTCGCGCAGTTCAGCCAGGTTGCCGGGTGAGGTCATTGTGATTGCGAAGAAAGATAAGGCCTCGAGCCAGCAGACCGAAGCGCCCTCGTTGCCACCAAACAATGCCCTTCATGATGAAGCGGGCGAAATAGCCACTGTCGTCAGTCAAAACCTCAAGAAATTAAGAACCCGGCGCGGTTTTTCCCTTGAGGCACTCGCCAAACTTGCCGGCGTAAGCCGCGCGATGCTGAGCCAGATCGAAATGGGTCGGAGCGTTCCGACAATCTCGCTCCTGTGGAGAGTGGCACGCGCCTTGGATGTGCCGTTTGCCGCGCTGACCAGCGGCGGCGACTTGAACGGCACGATTCTCATGCCGGGCGAGAAGGCAAAAACGCTGAGCTCCGCCGGTGGGGAGTTTACCTCCCGGGCGCTGTTCCCGTTCGGTGCCGAGCGGCGGGTCGAGTTCTACAAGCTCACGCTCGCCGGGAATTGTATCGAGATGGCGGACCCTCATCCGCCGGGAACCATCGAGAATCTTTTCGTGGCGAGCGGCCAAGTCGAGATCACGGCGGCCGACGTGACTTATGTCTTGAAGCCGGAGGACGCCATCCTGTTCGAGGCCGATGTCCCGCATATCTATCGGAACCTCGGCGCCCAGACAGCCGTCATGTTCTTAGTCATGACCTATGCCAACTCGGTAGGTTGATGGGTTTTCGCGGCCGTCAAAAGACCCGCCCTTCATCGAAATCGTCTCGCACGCCGTTCAAATGATAATCGCCGATCACCCGCCCCTTCAGCAGAAGCGGATTGTGATTGAGAATGGTCCGGATATTTCGCCAATGGCGGTCGAAGTCGTATTTCCGCGAGGTTGCTGAGCCGCCTCCGGTATCGAAGAGCTGCTCGGCCGCGCGGATCGCCAGGCGGCCGACAATGATCTGGGCCTTGGAATTGGCAAGCGCGCTGTTCATCACAAGCTCGTCCAGAAGGTCGGCCCCCGCGACGATCCCGTTGGCCGCGGCATCCAGCTTCCGGGCCGTGTCAGCGATGATGGCGTCGATCGCATAGGAAGCGGCGGAGATATCGCCTACGACCTGCTGTACGAAATGGTCGCCCCGCGCCGTCTCGGAATGGCTGTGTTTTGCGGCGCGCGCCTGCCTCTGCACATAGCCGATGGCATCGCTGACGACGTTGCGGACAATCCCGCCGATGCAGGCCATCAGATGCAGTTGCGCCCGGGTGGCGTTATGCCGCCGCGCAAAGGTGGAGCCGCCCTGCCGCCAGCCGATCTCATCTGGAAAGACTTCGACATCCTCGAGGTCAATGCCGCCGCTCGCGGTCAGCCGCTGCCCCATCCCGTCCCAATCGTCGAGGATGCGCACACCCTTTCGATCGGCCGGGACCAGGGCGCCCGTCACGTTTCCGTCTTCATCCAGCGCGCTGAAGCTCGTGTAATCGGCAAAAGCAGCGCCGGTCGCGTAATATTTCTTGCCGTTCAGCACGTACCGATCGCCGTTCCTCACCAGCTTCGTGCGCAGCATGTTCGGACGAGGCGTGCCAATCTCCATATGCGCGCCGCCGAAGATTTTTCCCTTCAGCACCTCGCCGACGAATTTGCGGCTGTTGGATGAAGTCGGATCGATCGCGATCCCCTCAATGAAACCGAAATGGCTGCGCAGCGCATGCGCAACATTTGAGTCGGCAGCCGCCAGCGCGCAGGTCACCTCGACCTGGTCGGAAAGCGAACCGCCAGGACCGCCGAGGCTCTTCGGAATGCGCAGATAGGTCAGCCCCGTAAGCCGGAGCATCCGGAAGATCTCGTGCGGGAGCTCCCGGTTCAGCTCGCGCTGAACTGACCCTTCGGCGATCGACGCGACCACCGACGGCAAGTTCGCCAGAATCTCCTCCCGGCTGCGTATCGATGCATGAACCGAAGGGCCGGCGGCCGATAAATCCCTCTTGAACTCAACCGACATCGACGCGCTTTCCGCTGGTAGCCAGGTGCGGCATCCTCAGATGCCGACCCGCGAGGACAGCGTCGGCATCTGAGACATCCGGCGCCAGCTGACGGTATATTGGAATTTTCGTCAATATGTTAATCTGAAATGGCATTGGGTGCTGTCCAATAAATTGTCATTTTGTAAAATATATTGACCGACACCTCGCTACGAGTCCACCCTGCCCGTCGTTCTGATGCAGGGAGATGCACACCATGAGTATCCGGGAAATTCATCGCGCTACGCTGCAATCGTGGTTGACCGAGGGCTCGCTTGGGCAGGGAGAGGAACTCGGCCTGCTCGATCTTCGCGACGAGGCGGCCTTCGCAAAGGGGCACCCGCTGTTCGCGACCAACCTGCCGCTTCGCCGCCTCAAGGCGGAAGCCGAGGCGTTCGTGCCGCGCAAGACGGTCCGGCTGGTGTTGGTCGACGGGGGCGACGGCGTGGCCCAGGAAGGCGCGCAGACTCTCGACAGTCTGGGCTATACCAACATCAACATCCTCAAAGGCGGCATCCCGGCCTGGCTGGAGGGTGGCGCGAACGGCTTGCCGACCTTCGATATTCCGGGCGTGATCTTCTCGGTCGGCATCGAGGATCAGCACGGGACGCCGGCGGTGACCGTGCAGGAACTCGCCAAGCTCTATGAAGCTGGGGCAGATGTCGCCGTCCTCGACACGCGCACGCCGCCCGAGTTCGAGCAGTTCCACGTGCCACGTGCCCGTAGCCTGCCAGGTGCCGAGATCGTGCAGCGCTTCCTCGACTACGTGCCTTCTCCCGAGACCTTCGTCGTCGTCTCCTGCGCCGGTCTGCCGCGTGCCATCATCGGCGCGCAGAGCCTGATCGAGGCCGGCGTGCCCAACAAGGTGGCCTATCTGGTCGACGGCACCAGCGCCTGGAAGAAAGCCGGATGGGAGTTGGCCTCGGGCATCGAGGAGACGTTCGAGCCGCCGAGTGCCGCGGCGGTCGCGTTCGGAAAGTCCCACGTGAAGGCGCTGGCCGAGCGCTCGGGCGTCAAGTCGATCGACAAGACCGGCGTCGAGGATTGGCTCACCGATCAAAGCCGGACGACCTACCTGCTGGACGTCCGGTTGCCGCACGAATATGCGGCCGGCCATCTGCCCGGTTCGGTTTCGTCACCGGGCGGCCAGCTCCTCGCCGTCTCGCATCGTACGGTCGCGGTGCGCGGCTCGCGGCTGGTGCTGATCGACGATACGGGGACGCGTGCCGCTACCACGGCCTTCTGGCTGCAGCAGCGCGGCTGGGATGTCCGGGTCTATGACGGCGCTCTCGCCGGTATCGCCAAGCCAGCGGAAGCGCGCGTGCTCGAGCACGCCTGACCGCCATTCACCGTTTCCATGCCCGCCGACCTGGGAAAGGCGGCGGGCATGGAAACGTCTCTCCAGTTCGTCATCAATCCGGCGCCCTTAGCGGCCACCCAACCTAGTCAGGATACGCAGCAACCCTTCCTCCGCTGCAAATCTGCCAAGCCTCCGTGGCATATCCAATATATTGGTCGTTACGTCCAATATAACATACGATTTCCTCCGAACTGCTGATCTGCCGCTTGAGAGAGCGGTGGCCGGAAAATGGGGGATCGAATGACTAGGGTGGTTGTGAGAACGTTATCCAAGAGATCGCCGCGAGCGCGTTGGCGGGGAATAGCAATCGTTTTGGCGGCTTCGTCGGCGCCATTGGCTCTGATGTCGAGCGCCTCGGCACAAACCGCTGAATCCACAGGGACATCTATTGCCGCGGCGCCACCATCCGCGGCGTCGACGACGACGTCGCAAACCGAACTCATTACGGTGACGGGCGGCCAGACGCCGGCAAAGACCGACCTCGGCAAAGCCCCGACGTCCGAGATCGCAACGACCTATTCGCTGAACCAGGCCGACCTTCAGGGCTTGGTGACGGAATCCACTGTCGATCTGATCCGCAGCATTCCGGGCGTCTATGGCGCGAGCTTCGGCATCGGCGGGATCGCCAACGGCATGGGCCTGCGCGGTTGGGCCGGCAACGGCGACGGCAACAACATCGCCACCTATATCGACAACTACCAGCGCAACAACCTGTCCGGCGGCAACAGCAACGGTTATGACGACCTCAACCCGCTGATCCCCGAGACGGTGGGCTCGCTCGATCTGGTCAAGGGTCCCTTCTCGACCCGCTATGGCGGCCCGTTCGCCTTCGCCGGCTCGCTGATCATCAACACGGCCGACCTGATCCCCACGGGCTTTTCGCAGGAATTCGGCTCGTTCACCGAATCGCGGTCGCTCGCGACCTACGGCTATCAGGGGACGAACTTCAAGTTCTACACGGCACTGGAAGGCTATTATCTGGGCGGCTATCGGCAGAACTCGACCTCCGACCGGATCAACTCCTTCTCCAAGTTCACCGCACCGGTCGGCGAAAACGGCACGCTCCGCCTCACCTTTCAGATCTACCAGGCCGACTACGGTCAGGCGATCTATCCGCGCCTGACCAATATCCAGACCGGCTCGACGCTGCAGGCGACGAACCCCGACGACTACGGCAACAAGTCACAAGTCACCGCCACGGCGAACTACACGCTGAAGGAAGGCGACTTCAATCTCGACTCGAACCTCTTCATCGACAAATCCTATGTCCATCGCTCGGCGACCCGCGACACCAACACCAATCCGGACGTGTCGCCGCTGCTGCAGAACATCTTCAAGGACGATCGCTGGGTGTTCGGCGGCAATGTCGATCCTTACTGGCAGTTCCAGCTGCCCCAAGGCGTGACGGCCGCGATCCGCACGGGCCTATCGTTCGAGGACAGCAGCGTAACGCAGGACCGCTTCCCCGGCCTGGACAATCTGCCGGTCTCGCAGCCGAACTATGTCAACGCCGCCAACCAGATCAGCGGCGTCACCTACTGGGGCGATTTCAACGAGATCAACACCGCCGCCTATCTCGAGGGCGAGGTGAAGCCGGTCTCCTGGTTCAAGTTCACGAGCAGCGCCCGGTACGACTACTTCAACTACAACGTCGATGGCATCTTCCCGAAGGGCGCCGCTCTGCCGGTGTTCAACGGCGCCGGAGCGCTGGTGACTGCCGGCAAGCCAGGCACGCTGGTCGGGGAGTCCTATGACGACTATACCGGCCGCCTGACCGGCCGCGGTGGCGCCGCGATCCTGTTCAACGACTATACGACCCTCTACGCCAATATCGGGCAGGGCGTGAACCCGCCCGCGGCCCTTGCCGATCTCCAGACCAATCACAGTCTGAAAACGATCGGCATGACCAGTAACGAGACGGGGCTCACCTATGACAACCCCGAGCAAGGCCTGCATCTCAGCAGCGACATCTATTACACGATCAACAACGGCGAACTTTCGTCGGTCGGCGGCATCGAAGAAAATGTCGGCAAAAGCCGGCGGCTGGGCGCCGACGTCGATGGTTCGGTCTATGTCTTCAGGGACAATGGCAACAGCCTGAAGCTGAACGCTTCCTATAGCGTGGTCCGTGCGCGCGTCGTCGGCAATGACGCCGCCCGCTATATTACCGGCGTGCCCGACTATGTCGCCAGTTGGGGCTGGGACTACAACGTGCCGGTCAACTTCCTCGGCACGGAAGGTGAGGATCTGCGCTGGACGCTACAGGATCAATGGATCGGTGCGCAGAAGATCATCGCGTCCGGTACGCTGCGGGCGCCGGAATTCAGCCGGATCAATACCAAGGTCGCCTACGACCTGCCCTCCTATCACAATCTGGAGGTCTATCTGGGCAGCATCATCTATCCGGGCAGCACGATCTCCGAATGCTGCTCCTACACCACGGTGAGCGGAATTCCGCTGGTGAGCGTCCAGCCGACCTTCCAGGCGGTGGCGGGCCTATCGGTGAAGTTCTGAGTGAGCGGGCGGGTCTTATCGAAGGACCCGCCCGACAATCATGGGATAGGCTATCCTGTGTCAGGCAACGGGACCGGCCAGCAACCCATCGATCTCCGCCAGATCCTCGGCGGTGAGTTTCCAGTCGATGGCCCGGACGTTCTGTTCGACCTGCTCCGGCTTCGTGGCGCCGGCGATGACGCTCGCGACCTGCTGATTGGCCGCCAGCCAGCCAAAGGCAAGCTCGAGCAGGCCACGGCCGCGGGCGGCGGCAAAGCCGGTCAGCCGCTCGACCCGCCCCCAGTTCTCCTCGGTCAGGTACCGGTCGGCCAAGGGCGATGCCTTCGTCAGGCGCGCGCCCTGGGGCAGCGGAGCGCCCTGGCGGTATTTGCCTGACAGCAGCCCGCCCGCGAGCGGAAAATACGGCAGCAGGCCCAGGCCGAACCGGCGGATCGCCGGCAGCAACTCGCGCTCTGCGCCCCGCTCGAGCAGGCTGTATTCGTCCTGCGCAGAGATCGGCGCGATCAAGCCGCCGCTGGACGCGGACCAGGCCGCATCGGCGAGCTGCCAGGCCGGCAGGTTCGAGACGCCGACATAGCGAACCTTGCCCGACCGGACCAGATCATCCAGCGCCCGCAGCGTCTCGTCGATCGGCGTCAGCGGATCCGGACGATGCAGCTGGTAGAGGTCGATCCAGTCGGTCTTGAGCCGCCGCAGGCTGGCCTCGACGGCCGTCACGATATAGCGCCGCGACGCGCCCGCCAGCCGCTTTTCAACATCCATCGGCTGGCCGAACTTGGTCGCCAGCACGATGTCCTTGCGGCGGTCGCCCAGCACCGCGCCGAGGATCGTCTCCGATCCCCCGCGCTCGCCGTAGACATCCGCCGTGTCGAACAGCGTGATGCCGAGATCGAGCGCCCGGTGAATGACGGGCCGGGAGGCCTCCAGATCGATGCGGCCGCCAAAATTATTGCAGCCAAGTCCAACCGCGGAAACCCGCAGGCCAGATCTCCCGAGCGTGCGTTCTTCCATTGGTCTACCCAGTTCCGTGAGGGGTCAGAGGCGCAGCCCGGCCTGCCGCATCAGCGGCAGGATGCGCTCGCCGAAATATTCGAGGTCGGGCAGGAAATCATAGAAGCCGAGCTGAACGCCGTCGATGCCGATCCGCTTCAGCGCCAGCAACTGGTCGACGACCTGTTCCGGACTGCCGATGATCTCGATGTTCCCGCCGAGCCCCAATCCCTGCTTGTGGCGGGGATCCTGCCGCCCGCGCCAAGCCTGGGCGTCGCTCTTATAGCTCCGAAAGCCGCCGCCGCCCTTCTGCTCGGCAATGGCAAGCGCGTAGGCCTCCGCTTCCTCCGGCGTGTCGCGGCTGACGATGATGGGATTGATCAGCGTCTTGACTTCGCGCCCGTAGCCGGCCGCCGCTTGCCGGATCTGCGCGATATGCGACGGCAGGGTCTCGAGCGCGCTGTCGATATGGGCGCCGCCCGGGCTGGTGATGAAGATAAGGTCGGAATATTGCGCCGCGAAGTTGATGCCGGCCTCCGATCCGGTCGCGTTGACCAGGATCGGGCGGCCATAGAGCGGCTTCGGCGTGATGTAGCCGTCCTTGATCTTCCAGCTGGAGTGCTGGCTCGTGTAGGTGAGGTTGTCGTCCTCGGCCCAAAGCCGCTGCACCACGTCGAAGAATTCGCCGGCCATCTGGTAGCGGCGATCATGTTCGATCTGCGTCCAGCCGAACATCTCATGCTCCACCGCGCGGTGGCCGGTCACGATGTTGATCCCCCAGCGCCCCTTGGAGATATGGTCGAGCGTGGAGCCGTATTTCGCCAAGTGCAGTGGATGCCAAGGCCCGTACAGCACATGGATCGTCGAGATCAGCAGCATACGCTTGGTGATCGGCGCGAAAGCCGCGACGCCGATGAAGGAGTCCAGCGATGCCTCGCCATCGTAGCCGCCTTTCGGCAGCCATTGAGTGCGGCTGAACGCGAGCTCGAATCCCAGCCGGTCGCCCAGCTTCACGACCTCGACATTATAGTCGAAGGTCCAGGTCGAGGTCGTCGGCAGCGACGAATGGCGTATGTCCTGAAAGTTCAGGAACAAGCCAAGCATCAGCGGTTGCTGGGCCGCCTGGGACAGGGGGCTGTCAGGAAAATCGAACGGAGAGGCGGCAAGGGGGACGAATTCAGATCGCAATATCGACACGGGGGTTGGCCTCTCTTTTTGGGACGCCGCGGTCTATCGGGCCGGTAGCGCTTCGGCGTTCCACAGGGCCGGCACGGGTTGCGCCCGCTGGTTCG
>Ga0116227_10014108_pt1 | contig 12298 bp, 7 predicted proteins | sample S1TSphgellanicum_FD_89693 | JGI IMG/M metagenome (GOLD analysis project Ga0116227, IMG submission 89693) | Host-associated microbial communities from peat moss isolated from Minnesota, USA - S1T2_Fb - Sphagnum magellanicum MG | ecosystem: Host-associated > Plants > Peat moss > Unclassified... | reverse complement strand
TGGCAACAAGTAACTTTTTTTTTCCCTTCAAAGTAAGACCACTTGTGCATTATTTTTTTCTTTTAGAAAATCCTTGGTACAATTAGCACAATTTTTTTTTTTTATTTGTAATTTTATTTATTTATTTGTTGCCAAGGTGCCCCAAAAAAAAAAAAAAAAAAAATACTGTTCAGATTACTTAGAGAAATTATTTTGTGATTAAGTTTCTTTTGTGATGAATAAACAAAGTTGTCTTTTGTAATTAAGCAATTCTTGTGATGAATGAAGTTTTGATTAAAGAAGCTTATGTTGTAATTAAGCCATGGTAGTGATGATTAAAGAAGTTTGTGTTATCGTTAAACCAGATATTTGTGACCATTAAATGAAGTTTGTATTGCGATTAAGCCACATTTATGACGATTACTGAAGTTTGTGTTGTGATTAAGCCATTATTTGAGATGATTAAATTAAAGAAGAGTGGGTTGTGATTAAGCCACATTTGAGATGATTAAATTAAAGAAGAGTGGATGGTGATTAAGCCACATTTGAGATGATTAAATTAAAGAAGAGAGGATGGTGATTAAGCCACATTTGGGATGATTAAATTAAAGAAGAATGGGTTGTGATTAATCCACATTTGGGATGATTAAATTAAAGAAGAGTGGGTTGTGATTAAGCCATATTTGTGATGATTATATTTTTTAAAAATTGGGCTGTGATATTAAGCCACATTTGTGATCATTATATTTTTTTAAAATTGGGTTGTGATTAAAATTTTTAAAAAAAGATAAGGCACAAATCAAACAAATTTCATTGAAGACAAAAGGGTAATTAAGCTATATTTGTGATGATTAAATTAAAGGCGAGTGTGGGTGTAATTAAGCAATTTTTTTGATGGATGAATAATTGATGAAGTTGGTGATTAAAAGTTTAGGGTAAAAAATCAATCAGATCCAAGAAACTTTGGAAAGGAAGTACCTAATAAAAACGAATAATTCCTAAAAAGGAAATCAAAGCACTTGACTCTTGAGAGATAGTGAACAAAGGAAGAAAAATAGAGAGAAAAAAGTAAGTTAATTTTAAAAACTTAAATGTGTGTTGTCGTGTTGTGCGAGGAGGAGATGAGAACAACCCAAATTTTTTATTAAATTTTAAAAATAAAATTTAAAAAATCAAAGCATTTTGACTCTGGAGAAATAGGAAGAAAGGAAGAAAAATAGAGTGAAAAAAGAGTACCTCAGCTTACTTTTTTAAAAACTTAACAAAAAGTTTTTTTCTATTTTCTTTTGTTTTTGTGGGGCGTCTCTTTCTTTCAAGTACTTACAAAATGTTAGTACCAACTTTTTATATAAAAAATAAAATAAAATAATAATAATAATAAATAAAATAAAAATCAAAGCACTTGACTCTTGGAGAGATGGAAACAAAGGAAGAAAACTAGAGAGAAAAAGAGTACCTTGAAAATTGTTTGTGGTGTTGTGAGGGGGTTTGTGTGTGTTTTGGATTTGCTCGTTGCTGGAGAAGTAAACTACAGTTGCTAGGGAATTGTGAGTGTAAAGCGTTGTGGCGTGTTTGGGTTATAAGGACTTTCTTGTACAAGAATCCTTAAGAACAAGCTGAGCACTGCTGCTGCAGCTGCTTGTCTTTTCAATAGATCAGTGCTTGAAGTCTGGTTCAGATCGTTGTGGTCTTTTTTATATTTTTTACCGGAAATTACTTCTTCAGCTCTTGCAGATGCGATCCGGGTGGTCTTGTTGTGTCGGTCTTGTTGTGTTTGTTTTTGCGGATGATGCTGCAAGCGCTTGTCTGTGAATGGGATCGACCTGCAGTACCTTGAGTTTTGGAAATAGCTGGCTAGCACCTGCAGTAGTTGTTGCTTCATGGAGCTTGTTCGCAGTTGCCAAGACTAGAGAATCTAGTGGAGTGCAGCATAGCTGCTAGCAACTAGTGTGTGCAGCAGGCGTGAAGATCCTGTTGCCAGCTTCTTTGAGAAAAGCACTAGGATTTATCAGGGGGGGAAGGAGGAGCTGCTGGAGGAGGATCTGGAGGAGGAGCAGGAGGACAAGGCAGGGCTAGCAGCAGAAGAAGGAACTCAGAGATCAAAACATGGCGGCAGCAAGCTCGCTTACCGTGACACGAGGACGTGGGGAGGCGCATCTCTGCAAAGCGTCGTCGGAGGCAACCGGCATAGCGCAGATGGTGGAGAATTATGGAGACTGGGCAGCAGCAGCAGCAGCAGCTTCGACGACCGTGAGTAGTACTTTGGAAGAGGAGACTGAGGAGGAGGCGGCGGTCGAGACTTGCTGCAGTAGTTGCTGCCTGTACGAGACTTGTGAATGCTGCGGACTCAGGGAAGAGTGCACGCCCGCGTACGTGGAGCGCATGAGAGCAATCTCTTGTGGAAGATTCGTGTGCGGTTTGTGCGTGGAGGCTGTGAAGGAGGAGATGAAGCGAATGGGAGAAGGTACAGCCATGGAGGACGCGCTTCACGCGCACATGAACATGTGCGTGCAGTTCAAGAGTGCTCCCCGACTCGACCCCGTCGTGCATCTTGCCTCCGCTTTGCGCCAAATTCTCAGACGCAGCGTCCAGGATTCCAGATCTCCCAAGACTACCAAAAGAAAGCCGTGGCCTCGCGCAGGCCTCTCCCGCAGCGCAAGCTGTGTGGAAATCCGAGCCGCACCTGTTCCGTCTAGCGAGACTTCCGCTAACTGAAACCTCTAGTGCTCTCTCTCTGTGTCTTGCTTGTTCAGACCATGCAAGCAGATGGAGCTTCGACAGAACTAGGTCTAGTGCTAGCATAGTTGATCAGTTGGGTGCTTGCAAGCAAAAACTTGGAGAGGGGATTTCACGCTCACAATAGCTGGAGCAGTGATGAGAATTTGCATTAGGAATTACAGCTTCCGAACTAGATGGATCAATATGTCTCAGTGCTTCCATCTAGCTTTAGCTGCAGCAAAACAAGACAAGACGTTGCTGCAAACTGATTGCAAAAGACTATTGTTGGAAACCGCGAGCCCGGAGGCAGCTGCAGGTCCATCATCATGTTCTTCTAGACTATGTACTTTGCTTGCATAAGAGACTAATTTGTGATGGAAACTTGGATCATGCCTGGCTGTGCAGCTCCTGTTCTATTAAACTAGTTTGCAATGAGAGACTTCGTGCTGCAGAGGATGCACCTGTTGTTCTTCTTCTAAACTAGTTTTTGCAATGAGAGCCTTTGGGCTGGAAAACTCTGCTCATATTGTTCTTCTAAACACTTTTTTTGCAGCTCTGCTCTTTGTGGTGGAAAGGATGCTGCTGCAGCTCTGCTCTTCTTCTTCTAAACTACTTTGCAATATGAGACTTTGTGCTGGAATTAAAGGATGCTGCAGGTGCTCTTCTTCTAAACTACTTTGCAGTGAGACTTACAGTGAGCACATGATCAGACACAAGAATGGATCATCATGAGATACATACTTACATACTTGGCAGCAGGTAAAGATGAGAAGAAGAAACATCAGCTCCAGGTTTCCCAAAATGAACAATCTTGAAGATCATGCAATTGAATTGTGATCATGTGTGATGATGATACTACTGAAAACCACCAAAATGCAAATGTTCTTTGGGGCGCAGACAAAATCAAACTGTTTGTTACAACAATTATGAACGTAGACTTAGTTGGGTAGTAGACAGACCTCTTGAATTGTATGTAATTGTAGTCTGACTATTTGAAGCTTAAATTCATTGGATGATGCATCTGTTTGCAATTCTTGTGCATTGGTCATTTCCGGAGCTAATGAAATCTTCTTTGGATCACTTCCAAGCAGAATGAATGTTTTCAGTTGGAGCTTGAAGAATGTAAGCGAGAGTTTTTACAGCAAGGAGGTTCAAACTTTTGTACTATTTATCCATTGCAGGGCACTGTGATAGAAAAGAGTTGGGACTCTGGGAAAGGAGGTTGTTTTCTGCAATGCACATATTGATTTATAATATCAGGTTTCAAACAATGAAGTTACTCTTTTGAGCACACACAAGAGTTGAAAAAGTTTTCATTTTAGTAAAGCCCGACATCATCACTAGTAGCTGAGCTCAAGTGTTTGTGACTATTCACATGTGTATTCAACTTTGAGGTCAAGCAATATTAGTTAAGACTTGCTCACATAAAAGTTTTAACCACCACCCAAGATCTTCAAATGCAAAATTCACACTTACAAACATATATTGTCATGTCAACAGCTCATTTATCAATTCACCTGATTTTTCAATTATGAGTGTTAATAATCATTATGGGTTGAGTTGCACCTTGATGTACTGTGCTTGTAGAACATACCCTCAGGAAGGTCACTCTTTGTATATTATTTTCTGCAACACATGAGATGAAGATGAATGTTTTGTGATATGCTGCTATGAAAAAATGGAACTTTGAATGAATATTTCATTATAATTAAAAATAGTCTAAAAATATTTCAAATTCGTTTTCATAAATGAATTCTGGGCTCCCTATTTACATTTAAGTAAATTACAAAAAGTTCCTTCAGAATGAATTAGTTGCAAGCTACATCTTTTTTTGCAAGCTATTTTGATAGGAAAAAATGGAAGTGACTTCACCGGGGGACTGACTACTTGTGAGACTGACTACTTATGAACTTCGAAACAGTATCCAGGAATGAGATGAATATTGAAACTCTTTCAAAACATGTAATTGTGAACAAATTATGATACTTAGACAATCTTCCACAATGAAAAAAAAATGCGTGTGTTAAGAAGGCCCATGCCTCACTATCATAAACCTGCCATCCCTAAAGAGTAAAGATTACATCACAGTTGAATCTGTAAACCAACACCTAAAAGATCAAAGTTGCAGTGTGAATTCCAGCATCCAAAACTTACCCATTATTCTGCCAACTATTAAAAACAACTGCAAGAAGAAGACAAAGCTGTATAAACCTTGCCTAATGGAAATTTGCACATCAACCATTCTACCAAGAGCTTGTATAATGACACTCTGTCAATATAATCTCATGAATAAAAACCCAAGTAATAATCTGCCATAAGATCACTGGTAGCGATAGCTGAGTATAAAGCCAATTGCTACTTATCCTCCCTCATGGGAAATTCCTTATTCATAATAGCTGCTGTTGGCCAACAACCATAGCACTGCTCTACTTTGATGTGTGGTCAACAGAAAAAGAATACAGTATATGTGCCAGCAGTATTAACATGCAATTTTATCTAGCAAAGAAGTCTGAGCATGCATGAAGCAAGAAAAAGCTTCTTGTGTCCCACATGATGCCCCATCCTTCTTTCAAAAACAATGAGAAAACCCTAAACCCTAAACCCTAGCCCTTAGCAAAGAAAGTCCAAAATGCAGTCTCACTGCTACAAGTCAAAAAGCCCATTGCTAGAGGCTTGTAAAATGGAGAGCCCTGTGACAAAAAGCTCTGACACTTGATGTCAAATTGCAACTGCCTCAGTTTGGAGTGGATTGAACTTGGAGCTCAGACCTTTCATGTAGAAGCTCTTCATTGCTCAAATTAGGAACACGCTGAAATAGCTTGTGTTGTGTGGAGGGGCAATGGGGAGTTTGCAGGTGGACCAGGGCCAGGGGTTGGAGTTCCAAAAACAAAAGAAGGAATTTGGAAAAATGATTTATACAAAGACTAGACTTTCTGTTCCTTGGAAATTTTCATGCGCTCCAATTTTGTGCATTCCAGCACAATCTGATAATCTGAGGGGTAAACAGCCCAGTGAAGACTGCGGTAGAGAAATTCAGGCAACAAGCATGCCACAACTACAATGGCTTGCAGAAGCCAGTAAGAAGGTGAGGGAGCCAACACTTCGATGAACTCCTTGTATGCGGTTGTAGCGTCCAAAGGTGGCAGAGCTCCATAGACAAGGAGAAAGACAAACCAGATAACAATGCTGGCCCAGATGGCTAGATGATGAATCCATGTGAAGTACTGAACCATCATGTAGAGCTGCAAGTTTGGTACAAGCACCAGTGCGGTAAACATGGCACCCCCAAAATCTTGTACTGAAGATACTTCACCGCCACTGCGGAATGCACTCAGTCCTGAGTAGATTGCCAGTGTGAAGAAGAAAATAACTGCCGAGGTGTATAAAGAATATATAAGCCATGCAAATACACTCCTCTTGTTGAACATCTCACCACGTTGCCCAGATTTATACAGCTCAGGATAACGAATTGCCTCATCTGCAGATACATCTTGGTCCAATACGCCTATGATGCATATTGGCAATGCTGTAAATACTGTGTTGTAGCAGGAAGCATACCAAGAGTTGTAGAATGGGCTCCCCGAAAAAAATGCGAAGCAATTGCAGTAGAATGCAATAAACCCAAGCATGGATACTTTGTAAAAGAAATACAGCATCTGCAAAAAAATTGCACATTTGACTCATGTCAGGGAGACAGAAATCATACCCAGAAGTCTCAATTTCATATGTTATGCTTGCGATATTAGTATCATCAGCATTTTGTCGAAGGAGTTTGAGAATGTACCATCAGAGAGACACGACGATAACACCAGTGACCATGAACCAGAAGCAAGTGTTCCAAAAATCGGAATTGGGAAATGGCATAGTCAGCAGCTGCTGCTGCCTGCATCCACCAAGATCCCAAAAGCAATTTAAGCAATATAAGTCATAACAGCTGAATCCTTACTCAGATGCATGCATATAAACCCACAGGAAATCACTCCTTTCAACAACATCATCCACAATTGACTATTTTTGTGACTACAATCACTTTTGTAACCTAGAATACTAAACAAGAAAACTTGTCCTGAAACAGAAGATTTTATGCTGTAGGTTGATGACCAGCCATAGATTGATAATCAGATAATGTGTGAATTTTGTCACCCAATTGTCTTGTTTTTCTTTTCAGCTGGAATTTGACAAATGAAATTTTTTACATTACCTGAGCACCTTCGACGCCTGAGATGCCAACACCAACATCAGCAGATTGAATCATTCCAACATCATTTGCACCATCGCCAATTGCCAGGCACAATCGGTTCTGGCCAAGCCCCTTTCTTACTAGCAGGGTAACCTGAGCTTTTTGGCGGGGTGATACCCTGCAGCAAAGCACAGAAGAGCAATTGATGCACACTTGCAAAAAGCGTTCTTGCAGCTCTTCATCTGCCAAGATGAACCCCAAGGATTGACCATCAATGATCAGTGCATACTCCACAGCAGTTGTATCTGAATCTGCTCGTCGCAAAGGCCGATCTATAGTGGACTCTTCTAAACCTCCTCCTCCTATTGGGCTATCATTGGATTTGAATGCTGTCATCTCAAACCCATTTTGTGCACTAGAGCTTGGGCTACCCAAATGACGGCCACTCCGTTTACTTACATTACGTGACAAGGTACTATATTGACTTAAACTACGTGATAATGTCCTCTGTGAACTCTCATTAAAATTAAGTGCTTGTGCATTGTTCAATGTGGACTCTCGAGGATTTTCATGGCCAGTTAAAACCAAATCAAGGGCCTCTGAAAGCTTGTGGCCCACAAATGCCTTTTGCTCCTGCAAATTCAACATGAAACCTGTGTACATGAGCAAAATGCCAACAAATAAAACATAGACTATAATGCCTGGTTCAAAGAACTTCATCCTGTGTATAGCTTCAAGTCAACAACAAATTCATTCATTCTTTCTGTGGCATGTCTGACATTCTTCTGATAGTTACAACAAAAGAGCAAAGAACCAACCTCTTCAACAACGTTGTTAGGAAGATTATCCCTTGTAGCTCTTTCTTCAAGAGCATGCGCTTCAGGACCATCTAAACTCACTAGCAAATTATCCATGCCCTGACGAAGCAAACTGCATACCATCACATCCGAATAGCATGGTGAATAAGACACAATAAACGAAGAAAAAGGAAAAAATTCCTCAGTAAATAGATTAGGTGAAATGAGTATTCATGCATATGCTAAACCCGTGGTTCTCTTTGCAGAATTCCTGTTTCATTGTGGAGGTCTCAAAAGCATACAATACTATCACTTGGTTCAGAAATCTGATCTCCAAATGATCGTTGAGCCTTGGAAACAATCAAGAGTTCTTTGATACCCAAATCATGTTCCACAAGATTCAAGCATTCGATTAGCTTGGTTTCAAGGGGCTCTCCTGTGCTGGGCATGCTACAAATTCTTAGCATGGGTGCAAAGGACATAAAAGAGCACACTTAGTGCAGCTTGAAGCCAATTAAAACTGGGTCATCAACTGATCACGGGCTCACATGGACTCAACCACAACCCAAATTCCTATGAATGGGACTATCTCCCATGGATTTAATCATAGTCCCAACTCCTATGAAAGGCGCTAGTTTGCTTATAGTATACTTTGTGCGTCAACACATTAACTAACAAAGATTGAAAAGAAAGCACTCCTCCCTTCTTTATAGTATCCTTTAGCATCAACACAGTAAGTAGGCACTACTCTCCTCCATATAATATACTTTGTATCAGCACAGTAAATAACAGACAAATAGAGATTGAAAAGTGGGAAGTGTGTGCAAAATGTCTACACACCTGCAAGCGTATCCAATGTTAATGGCAGTTTCAACCTTGTCTCCAGTCAAGACCCAGATGTTAATACCAGCTCGAGCCAAGCGATCAATAGTTTCAGGAACACCATCTTGAAGTTTATCCTCAACTCCAGTACCACCAACAACAGTAAGACCATGTTCGATTTCTTCTGCAACTTCCTCAGTACGAAGCTCCCTATCACGACCGAGAGTAGCTTGAACTTCAGCATACTTGGATTGCCATCTTTGGTACTCGTCTTCACTGAGCTCTTTGTAAGCAACCACAAGAGTGCGAAGCCCAACCTGCCCAAATTCCTTCAAATCCTTCTTGGTTTCTTTCACAAATCCACTCTTGTTTCTGTCCACTCTCTGGAGCATCACAGAATCAGCTCCTTTGGAAAGAAGCAGCAAGCGACCATCCGGGAATCGCACAATCACTGACATCCGCTTTCGTGCACTGGTGAACTCCAACACATTCAACAATTGGTAGACTTGCTCCACAGGAGCTGCGGTGGGACTTGGAGTTTCTCTGACATACAGAGCTGTGGGAGTTCGCTTGCAGAAGAAGAATCCAAATTGCTTGGCAGCCACAACCAGAGCAGCTTCATCAGGAGATTCAGCTCTGTAGTGCATGGTATGTGGGTTGTCTGGATTTCCATCAGGAATCGCTGTGTGACAAAGTGCAAGTATCTGGAAGAAGAATCGGATGTTGTCAGCATTGGGTTCATGGATCCAGTTCCCACCTAATAGCCTTGGATCATAGAAGTTGAACCCTTTCTCACGATATGGGTTGTTCTCAGGACCATAAGGTCCATTACTAGCATCATCAGGCAGCTGCACCAACATGTTGGCGTTGTTTTCTGTTGTCAAAATCTCCGGCTGTTGATCAGCAACAACAGCAATGTTCTGCAGCTCTTTGGAGGAGTGCCTAGAAGCTGAATTCTTCTTGTAATCTTCTTTTGGGTCATGGGGATGTGATGGATCTGAACCATGATCATCATCACCGAGAGCAAGGCCTAGTACCTTAGCAGCTCTTTCGACTTCTGTAGTACCCATTCCATAAGCAACTCCAGCAATGGAAGCACGAATGAAGTCCATCTGATTGCTGGTAAGAGTACCAGTTTTGTCAGAGAAGATGGTATCGACTTGCCCTAATTCTTCATTCAAACCTGCAGATTTCACTCTAGCACCTTTCTGGGTGATGATGGAGTCATACATGTGGAGATCTTCAGCTATGAACTGGGCTTGAATCCCACGAACAATTTCTAGCGAGACATACAAGGCAATGGGCACAAAGTAGCCATAGAGAATCAAACTGTTGAAGAAGGAAAGAACTCCTACAACTGCATCTTCGTTGGGATTGTAGTATGTGGTATAGTCTGTGTCACCGATGGTGGGCAACAAGTACCACTGATTGCTTCCTGCACCTTTGGTACGAACTGCCAACAGAACTGCAGTCAAGATGCTGACGAAGAGCAGCAGACCGAACATGATCCAGATGATCTTGTCCAGAGTCTTGTCGAGTCTACTGCGCTTGGAAGGAGGAGGCAACGAGTTTTGCATCACTTTGGTATCATGTCCTGTGTACACAACTGCTCCCACTATGCTCCCCGTGTTCTGCAGACTAGAGTCGCGTAGCAGTAGCTGTGAAGGTCCGATCGGAAACGATCTTCCATCAGGAAACTCAAGCACACCTGCGAATGTGTACAAAGAAGCATTGGGTGGTTCGCATCGCAAGACCGCTTCAAAATTCTTCAGCACTTGTTTTCCTTCGTTGTTGTTCTTGCCAGATTCTTCTGCAGCGCCGCCATCATCATCATCATCATCCACAACACCCCATGTACACTCTAGCGATTGTCGCACTTTCAAGTTGGTCTCGCCGTCGAGATTCATGGTCTCGACGTAACAGATCCCATCAGGTCCGGTCGACGACAACAACAGCAGATCCGCAGGAAAGTAGTTGCCATCACTGACTTTCACGAGATCGCCCACTCGCACATTTCTCCACTCCTTCTCTTCGAACTTGCCTTGAGCCTCGGAATATACAAGAATGGGTCGAGAGTTCACCTCCCTGTCGCCTCGAGAGCGGCGTACATCTTCCCAAAGGTCGCGTACGAGGCCGAGAACCAGGACGAATGCCAGAGGTACCCATAGACTGATTGTCCCGTAAGGACCGAATCCCGCTGATGCGAGAATTGCGATCGCTGTGAAGTACCAGTATGCTGCTCTTCGGTACTGTTCGAAGAGCGCCATTGGTACGAAACTGTACCATGTATACTTGGTTGTCGATGTGCGATTTGACGCATACCTGCAGCAGCCAAAATTCCCCCCGGACCCCGATCGTCAAATTCTTCACAATCGAACATGATCTCATGAGCTTCGAGATTCGAGTTTTTCTTTCTTTCTTTCTTTTTTGGGCCTTCCAGGTGCAACTTTGTGAGCAGATTGAATTCCTCGACATGAGAAGAATCAGCAACGGCATATTGATATGTGCGTGGGTGCACCCACAAAGCAAGCGAGAGAGAGAGAGAGAGAGAGAGAGAGAGAGAGAGAGAGAGAGAGAATTTGGTGAGAATTTTCAAACCCGGTGGAAGAATTGAGATCGGGTCGATTGCAGTGTACAATACGAGAATCAGCTTCTTCAGATTCTTGGTTGCTGTTTCCACCACGCCGCCACCATCTTCCCTTCCACCACTTGAGTCGATCATTCGCCATGATGTCTGCAGCTTGAATTCCTCTTTTCCTTCCTCCCCCACAATCTCCAACTTTCTCTTCTTCTGCTCCTGCTCAAGTCTTCAAAAAAAAACCACCAACTCTTTTTCTTGTGCAGTTCCAGCGACCTGACTGATGAATTTCACAGCTCTACTACTAAGTCTCAACAATTGCCTGCAACTTCCCGAGGGAAAAAAAAAAAAAAAAACTGTTTTGACACTCTTCTGCAGCAGCTTCTGTACAACAAACTCCTGCCAAATTTTGGGATTCACGTGATTGTAATAATCCACCTTGAATCAAACCCATGTCCAAAACCACAAGCTCAAATTTTCACCACTACACAAAATTTGGCACTTGTGAACCATTCAGCAGCAGCAGCAGCAGCAGCTCCAAAACATTGAGGACCAACTGCTGAGCTGCTGTGTGATCAAATTTTTCATAAAAACCAAACCAAGTCTAGACAATTTATATGCAAGTACATACATACAGCTTCTTCCCAAACCCAGCTGAGGAAAAAAACAACAAAAAACATCTCCAAAAAAACCGCAAGGTGCCAAACAAAAGTTTAACCTAATTTGTGAGTGCTTGCCACTTTCCCTCTCCACCATTTCAGCTCTTCACTCACCTCCTTCCTCCTCAGACGACAAGTGCGTAATTACACGTCAAAAGCAGCAGGCGCTGTAAGAAGCCAAAGGCGAAGGAACGAAGCAAACACGGAAATACATACGCGGAAGCACCTCGGGCTCCACAGGACGACGACGATGACGACACAATTCCATCCCCAGTTCCATCCCCAGTTCGTCTATTACCCCGCCCCTGACCCCACCCCCCCCGGTATCGTCCAGTGTCCAGTGTCCAGTTCAGCCTTTTTTTACTGGCGAGAAATTCGGGCAAAAAGAGAAATTAAAATTTATTTATTTTGAAAATGAAGTGATTTTCGAGGTTTTCAAAATCGCCAGAACTGAGGGAAAATATAATTAAAAATCGCCAGATTATATATATATATATATATATATATATATATATATATATATATATATATATATATATATATTTATTTTTTTTTTTTTTTTTAT
>Ga0116227_10014106_pt1 | contig 12300 bp, 4 predicted proteins | sample S1TSphgellanicum_FD_89693 | JGI IMG/M metagenome (GOLD analysis project Ga0116227, IMG submission 89693) | Host-associated microbial communities from peat moss isolated from Minnesota, USA - S1T2_Fb - Sphagnum magellanicum MG | ecosystem: Host-associated > Plants > Peat moss > Unclassified... | reverse complement strand
CAGAGTGAGTGTTTCATTTTTCAAAATGCCTCTTCTTTTTGCAAAGGAAAGATTCCATTGAATAAGGTAGACTATGAATACACCAAAAAGAACTTCTTTTGGTGCTTTATAATGTACTCAATTCAATGGGGCAAAATTTTTGGTTAAGGCATTTGCAAATGGAGAAGGATTATAAAATCAATCAAAAGACAACATCCATCCTTTCAAGCTATATTTTTCAAAAGACTCCATAATTTAAACATCCAACACAAATTCCATTTCCAAACATCCATACTTGGGATCTATTTTATTTTACTTTCAAATTTGGCATGTAGCTCATGTTGCAATCATTCATATCTTGCTACAACCAAATTTGGCTAAACATAGAATATGATAATAACACAACATTTAAGGACCATTTTATTTTTTGGCTACTTATTGAAACTTGTTGTAGAATCTTGATGGAATCCTTTTGATAATTCTTAAATTTGGTGAACTTTTTCCAAAAAAAGGAATCTTAGGAAAGAAAATTCTTTTCTCTATGGTTAGGTGTGAAATTTTGAACCAAAAAAAAATGGTTTTGTAATATATGCCAGATGTTTAAAAATTCAAGGCTTTGAGGTGATATTGGTTGCTATTATGATTGTACAAGTTTGTATGAAACATACACAAAATATATATTTTTTACAATACCAACATATGCCATTGTATGAAATTTCATCCTTTGGGCTTATATTAAAACCCTTTTATAATGATCACATTAAAAGGATGAAAATAGCGACAAAGTGACCCACATTTTAATTTAAGAAATCAAAACATGACCTCTTCAAAAGTTAATGATTTGTCCTAAAACATTCTGGCAAATTCATAATTTAATCTTGCTTACACCCATTAAGGAACATACCACTATCGCAAAAGGGGGTAATGAGTAAGAAATTTATTGGATTGTCTTTAGAGCTTAGAACATTTCAACAATGTGCACCAACCTAGGCAAGGTTTTTCATTTTCATTTATTCCAATGTGAGCTCTAACTTTTTCTTTCCCTTGGAATAAGCAATTTTGTTGAAGATCGTCACAAATTCATTATTTTGATGTAAGCTAGGTATGGGTCAAGTGTAGATGGGCTATGTTTTTCTATTCTTGGATATGAAAAAGGAGCAACTCATTCATTCTGTAATGACTCAAGGCTCAAACTTCAAATTTAACTTCCCTTACTGGGTCTAGAACTTCTCATCAAAATGCATATTTACATTTCTATGGAACATACACATCCATCATATGCACACATAATATTTCAAATGTCACTCACACATTAGAGTTATCTGTAAAGTAAGACAAACACAGCACCAGAACCCTGCGTTTCATCATACACAGGGTGAGATCAAAAAAAAGCCTGCAAAAAAATACATTAGCATTCAAAGAGGGTGAAACAGAAAATCATCAAGTTTATTTGTAAACTGAGTTTCATCCTGTCCTTCCTTTTTCCTGAGCGCCTCCACTGCTGCTACATATATTTTCATCGCTCTTACCTGTCCAACTATTATAATTAGTCGCGAACCTTGTGCATCAAATTATGATAATAATATAATACACTACGAATGACCATATATAATTATACAGGTTATATATCATAATTACTATGTAGGTTAGATAGTCTACACAAATGAAAAAAACACGTAATTATAACAATTTTATCCAATGTTGAAATCTTTTTTGTATACTCCATTTTAAAGTTTCCATTGTTAAAAAGATGATAATCATGCTGATGACCTTTAACTTTTAATCAAAATTTTAGATTAATTAGAATTAAAGTAATCAAATTATTACAAATTCTAATTAATCTCCTTTTTATTATCTCAGAATTCCATGTCACATAATCAATGTATTCTTAAAATTGAGTCAGTTGAAATAAGGTGAAACTATATATACAATTCTAATATTGTACAAAACTTGCAATGGGGAAAGAAGTGAATTTTTCATAAAAATTAACATATTGTTGTTAAAATATTTCATCATTGGATTGTTACCCAAATTTAAATAACATGTGAAGTATAAGTTTTAACAAAAAACATTTGATAAAATAATGGTAGTGGTTAAAAAAGCATGGAAATATTTTATAATCAATATGCTTTAGTTCCTATTTAAACTTGAATTGAAAAAACATCTAATATTTTTTTAATTAGATAATAAATTTAATTGTAAATGATGCATTGCAAGTGATCAAATTTATATTCCAAAGGGATAAGGTTCATTACAATTGATTATAGCTTCAAAGTTTGATTATATTACAATTTTAGTGGACTTGATTTTTGACAATGATGGACACAATTATTTTTTTGAATGAGCTAGTGAACTTTTTTTTTTTTAAATTATTAAATGGTTTTGGATGTGCATGTTTATTCTCCTTCTTGAAAGTTGAAAACATTATATGCATTACCCAATTACATAAACACTTGTAAATTGAAAAGGAAAGGAGAAGGGTCTGAAACTTATTTAATTCATTTGCACCATATGATGGCAAATAATAAAAAATATTCATAAGGGCATCACTTTCTACCTAGCTTTTGGTACCTTGAAAATTAATAAATACATCCAATTCATAAGAATATTTGATTGCAAAAAAAACATAATTTTTTATTCAAATTGAAAATTAATTAAAAATAATTCAAACCGTTATTTTTTTATAAACTAAAAATTATCAACACATCATTTCAAACTATTATAAATAATACATGTCAAAACAAATGTTGATTCAAAATTTACAAATGTCATGCCAAAAAAAATTGTATTGAATACACATTTGTTTGTTGTGATCGAACATAAATTAAATATTACTAATATTTTACATACCTTCCTACACATCAAAATAAAATAATCCAAATGCAAATAATGAATACATGATAACATAAATACATTTTGATAACTCATCAAACCTTTAAACATAGAAAAACACTAAAAAATCATTTAAATAAAATTCTTGCCTAATTTTTTAAATAATTTATAAACTATTTCACACGTCGTTTGACATAATTATTAAATTTTGTTACAAAACTTATTAATAAACTCAAAGATATTTTTTAAGATTTTCATCCCAAGTTATTTTTTAATAATAAAATTCTAATATTCACATATAATAATAATGAAGACTTACATACCTCTTATACATGTGAATAAGAAATGAAAAATTCAAATAATGAATCTTCCATAATAATTATTTTTCTTCACGCCCACCTTGTTTAATAAGTAAAAATATATTTTTATTTTACCCAAAAACATGTTCCAACCATCAAAAATGCAAAAATGAATTAATAAAAAAATTGAATGTGGGTCATAAAATAAACCTTGTGGTGTGATTAAAATATTTAAACTACCCAAAAGGCAATTAAACAATTAAGATTTAACATTCATTCAATTCTAGGTATTTTTCATTTTTTGGTTCCAAAATTTCTTGGCATATGAAATAAGCCTTCTATGTTCACCCAATGTTTTTTACCTTAGCTTAAATTTACTATAATATTTGGGAAGGTAGAACCTCCCAAAAGTGGGAAAACCTCATTCCATGTACAAAAAGTTTTCACATATGTTCACCTTACCTACAATGTCTTACTACCCACAAATGAATAATTCTAGGTAAGCCACATCCACCTCTCAATTCAAGTAGTTGCAAGTCAAGGTGGATCATTTTTTACATCTTTATGGACTTTTTGCAAAGTGTATTTTATTTGAATGCCACAAATGCAACATAAAATCATTAATCTGACAAAAACATTTTTAGATTACGATTGCCAACTTGAATAAGAATATTTATAGAGGGGTGAAATTCAATAAACATACATAAATCGTATAGTAATGGACTTTCAAAGTGGACATATAGATTCTGGTTTGGATTCTTCATTAACATTCAGATGCATTTTTTATTATGATTTCATCTCAATATTTTTTATAGGAACTCATTATATGATACATGATGGGAAAAAATGGGTTGAAAACCTCACAACAAAAAATTTAACCACAAAATAACTATGGACTTTTGAATGACAAGATTTGAACTTTATTTTCAAAAGACCCTATCTTAGTCATTTTTTGTTGGATGGATATTTTTCCCGTTAACATGTATGTCAAAAGAGTTGTCTAAATGGGCATCCTTTCTTATGGACTTTATTACTTAATCAATCACCACATAAGGCTTACTAAACATTGATTCTTAATTGTTTTTTTCATTTTACTGTTAAAATATAAACTTTTGCGACTAGGACTCTTGTCACTTTTGAGCCACCCTAACTTGCATCTACCCACTTCATAAGTTAATTTGAAAACCATGTTTTTTTAATTTTGATGTGCAATTTATTTAATTTTTTACCTATTTATATTCAATCAATGTTCACTTAAAATTAAATTGGTCATGAGGGCATTAAAGGTTCAAACAACCTAATTAAAACATGTTTTGGAATTCCAATTCAACGAAGATGAATCCTTGAATATCAATTTTGTTTCTTCTATTCAAATATTATAATGTGCTCACCCTTTTACCCTCCCCACCTACCTTTTTCTTTCATTTTTTCTCACTCCTTTTGTCTTTCCTTCCTTCCTAGTCCTCATTCTACATTGCATACCCCTAGAACCCCCATCCAATTCATGTTCACTGTCTTCATTGAACTATATGGTCTTCACAATCCTTGAACCCTTTCCCTTCATATCAATTCATGTCAATTGTACTTTAGTACGGTACATGCCCTTTCATTGCATCCATGGGAATTCTATTTTTGTTTTGGTATGTGCATGTTTTGTTCATGCCTTTTGTATTTTTGTGTTTTTCTTAACAATTTTCTCCCCCTTTTAGTTTTAGGTTAGTAATAAGACAATCACTTTGTTGTGGTGAACATTGTATGAATGTGGACTTGAGTGTGAAAGGTGTGCTCTACATAAGCCAAAATGTTAAAAAGTATATTTAGACATATCATGAGATGTATTGAAATTGGTGTTAAACATTTAAGTAAATAAATTTGTTCATGGATGTAATTTGTAGGAAAGGAAGACAACTTTTAAGGAGTTCAAAGATCTAGAGATGCTATCCCTTTCAAAATGCATCAAGTTTCAAGATAACAATGTGTTTTGTTTGTGGTTTAGGGGTGACTAACATGCACTTTGCCTAACTCATGTGTTTAGCTTATAACATTGATCCTTTCGCATTAATAAAATGTGGATAGTTGTTGGAATTTAATGTTAAAAGAACATCCCAAACCTTGTGGCATTTGTGAAGGGGTACATAAGAATTAATTAGTGGATAGATGATGAGAGAGACTAACTATCTATTCAACATAGCATCAAACATGCTACTATATTAAATGGTTAAATTGATTTGTAACAAAACTAGTCAGAACTTCCACATTAGGATTTCTATCTAATGGGATTGATATGGCCAAACTTTCAACTCTTAGCATTGAAATTGTAACATATGAAATGTACCCTAATATAGCATGTAAGAATATTGACATGAATTAATAAGAAAAGCCACAACTAATCATTGTTGGACATGGCCTTGTATCTCATTTTTGGAATTGGTGGATAATTAAAAGTACAAAATCTAGCCAATTTTTAGAAGTAATAAAAAAATAGGAGAAGGAAATAATGATTTGTGTATGCATTAAAGATAAAACTAAGCTCAAATAATTTAGAAGAAAACAAAAATCCCACAAATTTTGTTTTATGGTCATGAATTTTGCAAGGTTGGATGTTCACATTGGCCACCCATTGAATGTTTTTTTCATGCCATGTTTTATTGAAAATTGATTGTGGACATTGGCAATTGATGATTGTTTACATTAATGATATATTTTTTACATTCCATGAACTACAAGCTAAGTGTTCGCCTTCATTTTACTTATACCTAACATGGAATACTTTTTGCATAATTGTTTTGTTTGTTTTTATTTTTATATGATTTTTGTCTCATTAAATATTTCTATTAGGGATAAAGACACAACCCTCCCATCCTATCCCATTCCATCCTTGGGTACATTCACATTTCACACATAGTTGTACAACATTGAATCTTGTTTCATTAGATAACATGACTTAATTCCAATGGAGTCTCACCACATAAGAGTTATTGTGTTTATGCCATTGGAGGGTTAGGGAAAATCTTACAAAGTTCACATCATGTCACACAAAACATGAGGTAGAAATGTTAAACAATTGCAATACACCTAAAAGAAACATGGACTAAAGACATTGACTTCATCTTGGGTTCTTCATGTTTCAATCAATAAAACAATGCCAAATATGCTACAATCATAATGTGAATATCATGTTCATTTCACAATTATCTTGTGTAATTGCAAAGCTTTGGAGAGCACCTTTAAATGTTTAAAACCAATCTTGGCTAGTTTTTTGGTTTTAGGGGGAACCCTTGGTTCTAGTTCCTAACATTTTTAAAGGAATGGTCTAGGTTTAGTTCTAATTTTGATTTATTTCAAATATGGGTTTAGTTCCAACATCCAAGATATCAAAATGGATAATGCAATTTTTTTTTTTAAACTTAAATTTATCCCAAGGAAAAAAATTATATTATGTGTGTTATGTGAGTTATATAAATAAGTCATAGTTAATATGGTTTTAAGTTCAGTTAATTTAATTACTTTGGTTTATTGTTGATTACTAAATAACCAATTCTGGTGTGAACAAGTTTTTATTATTTTATTAAGGGGGATCAAAACCTTTTTCAATGATTTGAGATTTCAACATTTTGCCCTAATTTTTTTTCCATAGTTGTTGTGTGTTTATGCATGTCATAATTTATATGAACATTGTGTTTGGGCTTGAATTCTTGTGCATTATAAGTGAATATATCTTTTTAAATCACCAAAAGTGATATTTAGTTTTGTGTTGTAACTAGATTCAATTTTATAAGCACTAAGTTTTGTAATTTATGTTTTACATTGCAGTTATTTCTTGAAGGCTAAATGGTGGGTATTGTTTTTTTAATTTTGGTTTGTGTTCACAACATTCTTTGAGGATTTAAATCCTAGTGGGGCCTATGTACCTAAGGTGTGGATGGAAATGTTTTGTTTATGAAAAAGAAGGGAAAAAAGTTTGTATGAGGCAAGCAAGGAAGATGGTGCTACCACTAGGGCACCCCATTTGCCTTTCATCATTTTTTTTATGTATACATGTTTTTATTTTCTCCCTCTTTCCTTGTTTTTTTTAATTTTAAATGTTGATGTTGTTGGAAGCACAATGATTTCAACAACAACAACCACACACCTAAAGAAAAAACATATTTTTTGCATGTTACAAAGGTTGTTGGCATCATGGTGTTGTGTGGTAACAATAGGAGTTGTAATAGCAAAAGCACCAGGCATTGTCACAACAACAACAATTGCACAAAAGGAAGCAAAGTTTGGGGGAGGGGGACAATAATGGAACAATGAAGTGCCATTACCATCACTATTCGTGAATCTCCTAGGTCCATTGAAGACTTGCCATGTTTGAGAATTTTGGGAGAGGTTTGAAATATAGGCATAAGAAGGTCTAATTCAAACCTCTTCTTTGATTTTTCATTTTTTTGGTAGTTTATCAAACTTAAAAATAAATTTTTGCACCAATATGAACTTATCACATGTTTTTTATTTTTTTTTCCAGCATTTTTTTAATTTTTTGATTTTGTTTTATTTTTAAAAAATTCAATCTTTAGGTTCGAGAAAGATAGATTCAACATCAATTTGAATTTGCCATGTGAACAATTAGTTGACCCTAATACGATGCATCTTAAACTTTTAGATAAACTCAACTACAAGTCCCAAGGTGAAAATAATGGAAGCACAAGGAGTTGGGGCACACTCCTTGGCTCGCAACACTTTGGGGGTAGAAGGGCGTGTTGAAGTTCCAAGATGGGGACTAGGAAAAGTGACAAGCGAGTCAATTATTCACATGGACCTGCACAAACCAAACAACAAGTTGGTTAATGTGTAGTTGGAGCATTTTTGCTACACGAACAAACTAAAGGCAAACATAGACTCATAAGATTCACCATGGCCTGGACTTGGGGGAAGCTACCACCTTCCCCCTTATAGTATTATGTGTGTTTGACCACGAGGCTAGCATCCAAATGTCATTTTGTCTCGGGACTCCCAAATTGAGTCCCAAAATTCCTGAAACTTGGACTCCCGTAGAGCTAACATCGCCTTCTTTTTTTGTTTTTCTTGTAACGAAGAAGGCGACGACAACAAAGTTGTCGTCACCTTTTGTTTTGGTGTCGTTACCATCTTGGTTTTTCTTTTGTTGCAACAAAAAAAACGATGATAATTTTGTTGCCATCTCTTTCTTCTATTTTGGTTTTGGTTTTGTTTTGGTTTTTTGTTGTGTTGCAATGAAGAAGGCAACGACAACAGAGCTGCCGTCACTTTTTTTTTCTGGTTTTGTTGCAACGAAGAAGGTAACAACAACTTTATTGCCATTGCCTTCTTATTTTTTGTTTTATTGGAGCAAAGAAGGCGACGACAATGAGTCGTCATCTTCTTTTGTGGTTCTGTTATAACAAAGAAGAAGAAAACGACAACTTCCATCACCTTCTTCGATAGCTTTGTTGCAAAAAAATGGTGACGGTAAGTACCTTTGCTTTTTTTTTGGTGGTTTTGCTGCGAAGAAGGTGACGAGAGCAAGATCGTCACCTTCTTTTGTAGTGATGGTATTGTGAAGAAAGCATTGGTAGCATGCGGTTTCTTTTTTTCTTTTTTTCTTTACTTTTTTTTATTTGGTCCTTTTGGTTTAATTCATTAGAATTGACATAAACAATGAAATGGTGGTTTTTTTTAATGTTGAAGGTTGTAATGGCTAGAGGAAGGAATTTGAAAAAAGGTGGTGGTGATTTGAAAGTTCACAAGCAAAATATTATTTCATTAGAACAAATAATTACTGAGCAAAATGTTGCTTCATCAGAAATGAGAATTGAAAATTGATGTATCAAGTAATTTATGTGGATTAGAGTTGACAAGGATGACAGTTTGCAATATAGATTGAGAATTTCGATCGAAAAATGATAGGTTAGATTGTTTTAGAATTTACATACATTAAATTAAATGTAGATAAAAAAAAACTATACAAGTTTTTTTAAGTTTAATTATATCCACACTTTCCATCATTTGATGGAATGTGTGAGATTTTTTTTCTCAAATTTTTTTTATTGCAATACCTGTAAATAGTTAAAGTTTACAAGAGTTATATCTGATTATGTGATTTTATGTTTTGCAATACCTACATCCCGTTTTTTGAATTCTTTATGTGTAAAGTTTCAGGGTTAGGATTTTTTTTACAAATTAATGTTTTACTTTTAGATATTTTTTGATCTAGGTCCAAAACTTGAAACCAACCAAGCTTCTCAACCACCAACACCCCCTTGTCCACCTAATTTGATTCGAAAGGACAAAGAATGGGCGAAGGTTGGGTCGAAATGGAAGTGTAAAGTTAGCACTTGCATTGTCGCACATTGTGCCAAATGGTTATTAACCAAACATTTGAAGGAAGTGCATGGTTTGGTGGCAGAAAAGGCCAAACCTAAAAAACATTCAACTTTAAAAGAGGTTCTCGACATAAGGACCATTTTAAAATGAATGTTCGCATCTTAGGAAATGTCATGGTCGTCCAAAAGCGGAATGATCAAAAGGTTATTAATCATGGTCATGCCAAAGCACAACAAGAGTGGGATAAGCTAGGAACAATTGCAAAACAATGTCCACCATTCCCAAACCAGCTTCGGTCAAATTAGCTCCAGAGCAACTATTGCAGGTTTTGGGTCTCAATGCTTAGGGTGTGGGAAGCGTGCTTCGAAATGCAACATCACGGATGGAAAATGATGAAGATTCATAAAAAATGATTCGATCCACCCGTTGTGTATATGCACAACAATTGAAGATGGCATGGGATGTCAAAAATTAGGATCAAGAGTCAAATAAAACAAGTCAAATAAAATAGTTGACAAATGTATTGGATTTTCATGAATTTAGATTGATTCATGGAAAGTAAGAAACAATAATAATCAATGTTTATTATTTTTTTATAATTTTGTTTCATCCAAAATGTGTTAGGGTTTAATTTGGTGGTTTTTGGGTGTTTATAGAATTTAGGAAACAACAAAGGAAGAGTTTGTTGCAAATGTAATTCAAGTTAAGATGTAATGTCACGATTTTTACATTATTTGTCATGCAACAAGGGTTACAAATGAAACAGCTACTTATCGAGCTAAACACGAGATTGTAGATACTGATATGGTTTGAAGTTTTCATTTTATATAATTAGCTAAGTTTTTTTCAGCCTTTTTATTTTTTGGTTTACCCAATTTTTGAATTTTGGTCCTTTGATATGTTATAGAAATTTATTTTTTTCATTAAATTTTTTAGCAATTTTTCATCCACCCATTTTTGTACATCATTTATCAATATAATACTTTCTTCTAGTCACATTTGTTTGATGGGTATATGGTTAACCATATATGTTTTATTTGTCATAATTTTTTTAATACTTAAGATGTAAGAATCAAACCTTAAATAGGCCCATATGAATAGGTAACATTAATTTGTTTAAGGTCTACAAAGATCAAAATGAACATTGTGCAATACTTACATCTAATGCAATAAGATTCGCATCACCTAAATACTTTTAAAACAATACACATTTTAAACATACAATATTTACATCATTTTTGTATTATAAATTCCATAAAGCCATTTTCAAATATGCAATACCCACATATAGGTCCCGTAATAATCATTGGGTTTTTACATTCATTGCAATACCCGCATATGGGTCCCATAATAGTCGTTAGTTTTTTACATTCATTGCAATACTCACATATAAGTCCCATAATAGTTGTTGGTTTTTACATTCATTGCAAAACCTGCATTTTGTCATAAAATTAATTCAAAATAATAATTAATTTAGGTATATAAAAAGACATATTTTGGGTACCCAAACCACTTATTAGTTATTTTGAAATGACGTTACATGTGGGAATTGCATTTAAGGTTGGGTCTCCACATAAGGTTTACCTTAATCACCTATGGATTATTTTAGTATGAACTTACATGCAAATATTGCATCTAGGCCTTGGTCTTCATTCAAAAGCACACCCAAATTACATATTGAATATTTCAAAGTGACCTTACATGTGGGTATTGCATTTAAAGTTGCCCTCTCACTCTAAATTTTACCTTAATCACCTATGGGTTATTTTGAAATGAATTTGAATATAACTATTGCTTTTACGGTTAAGGTTTCATATAATTTTGCAATATCCACGCACATATTTACTTTCATCAATAACAAATTTAGCTTTAATTTTTTTAATAACTAAATAAAATTTGTAACAAAACATAAAAGAAAATATGTCTCTTACCATTTGTTAATATCTACAAGCTGATTCCTTTCACTTTTAAAAAATATATATATATTGCATTATTTTGCATTTAAAATTCCCTTTAAAATGAACCATAGATTTATTTTATTTACTATAGATTTGTAAAAAAAATGTTAATTAATTTAAGGTTTTTCAAACTCTAAATTTGAATCAAAATCCAATAGTATATACTTATAACAATTATATGAAAAAACATGCTTTCTTTTTAATAAAATTTTAACATTCAAATTTAATATGTTATAATATAATAAGGAATAGACATTAAACTATCATAAATGTTTATTAAGCTTATGTGGCCTAGGCTAGTAAACTACCTATATAACTAATATGTTTACTTAATAAGTTCAATCACTTTCAATACCTACAAAAACCATTTAAGACATTAACCTAAAAGGCTTACATTAATGAATAAACTACATAATAGGCCTATATTACAAAGGTAACATGTTAGGTAGTTAATTAGGTTACTTAAAAAATAGTTTACTAACCTATTACTCATGTTTAGGCTAGGTTGTTTAGTTTGGTCAATGTTAACACTTTAGTCAATTTGACAACCTTGGCAATGAGCTTTTATTGAAGCTAGTAATTTGTCAAGGTTACACATTCTTGGTTGTTTTTTTATGAACATTATTGTGTTTTTTGGATAGTCAAATCATGTTTTAGCTTTTGAAGGTGTCGAAAACATCACATAACAACTTGGCCCTCACAAAGCTTCCAAATCCACACAAATTCTCGCATGGCTTCTAAGAGTTTATGAACATTTTCATACCTAACTATAAATATTTTGGAATTTTTAAATTTAAATTAAAAACAAAGTTCATTAAAAATAACTATAATATATGTAACCATAGGTTTATATATATATATATATATATATATATATATATATATATATATATATATATATATAT
>Ga0116227_10014105_pt1 | contig 12300 bp, 8 predicted proteins | sample S1TSphgellanicum_FD_89693 | JGI IMG/M metagenome (GOLD analysis project Ga0116227, IMG submission 89693) | Host-associated microbial communities from peat moss isolated from Minnesota, USA - S1T2_Fb - Sphagnum magellanicum MG | ecosystem: Host-associated > Plants > Peat moss > Unclassified... | reverse complement strand
TCAACGCGACCAGCCCGGTGGAGATCACGTTGCCGGCCCACGGTTGCGGCGCCTACCGGGTTGGAGACTGACTTCGCCAAGGTGTCCTTGAGCGTTTCCTACTCGGATTGTACTTCCAGCAGGCAGACGACTGGAGCATCCGTTTACTCAAAGAGGCGATCTTGAACCCACAAAGCCGGTTGTACAAGCTCAAAGTGCTGGTATTCGCCCTTGCCAATTCGGTCGAAGAGTTCGTTGCTGACATATTTCACTTGCCTTCTCGACGTCGCCGATAGCTGGCCCGAACTTGCAGCGGAGTTGCCATCTTTGGGTTGTGAAGGTACGGGGGCGAGCCGGGCACCGTTCTCATCTTCTTCGATGACTCCGCCAGCTAATAGTTTGAGGTGGCGTTTTCGGGTACAGGTTTGGGTACACGCATCAGTTTTGGCTCGTTTACACCAAATTACGCTAAATTACGGTGGGGACAGGATTTAGGCCTACGCTAGATTACGGTCGATTACGCTTACTTATCATAGACTTACGGTGTTCTTGGCAAACTCAAAATCCGTCGGAGGCAACTCCATGGGGGTTCAACTCCCCCTCCCGGCACCATCCAGTTTCCATCTATGTCATTTCTATTATTGACTTACGTGGCGTCCAATGCGCCGCAGACGGATCGCGCGCCCATTTCGGGTACAAATTTAGGTACAGTGCGAATCCCTTTTATTGTGAATAATTTAGAGAGCTATGAGGATTGTTCGGCGTCGCGGAGAGAGTTCAGTTTCTCCTGTTTACGCTAGATTACGGAATGCTCGGCGGATAATCGGTCCGCTAAAAGATTCATCAACGACCTGTTGATTCCTGCTAATTTTTGGGGACTTGGAGAGCAATATCCGGGGGATCCTTGCACCGGAGTACGGCGAGAGCTTTGTGCCGGGCGTTTAGTTCGGCAATCCGCTTTTGGGGCCCAAGACTTCAGCAGGGAGCCAGGCCTGACATCAACAATTGATTGCGATCCTCGACCTCGATGGAAGAATCAATGCTATTTTCGACCGAAAAGATTGGTTTTCGACCTGAAGCCATGTATAGTTGTTTTCGACCAGGAAGCAAAACTATCAGTTGCTTTCGACCGAGAAGAGGAGTTTTCGACCGTGGCCACTGAGAATCACCCCCGTAATGATGATTACGCCAGAATCTTCCAAGAGAAGACGGTGCCAAAGGGCACGAGGTTGGCGGGCTGGGCAGCACTCGTTCAGACATTTGGTGTTCAGGCCCCTGTCCGCCGCCCGAGCGCCGTATCCGAACAGCACGTCAAGACGAGCCGCCGAGAGGAGAGGGGGTGGGGCGTCTTCGACAAGCGGTACTGGCCCGGCGAGTCCTTCGGCGACCAGCTCGGATTCGCGCTGCGCCATGAAGACCTCGACCTACTTGTCCTGAAACGGATCTTCGAAGCTGCCCCGCAGGATACCGTCGCCGCGTTCGTGCGGAGCGCGCCGACCGGCGCACCTAACCGGCGCGCCTGGTTCCTCTATGAGTTCCTTACTGGCCGAACGCTCGACATCCCCGACGCTGCGGAGGCGAGTTTCACCGAACTTCTGGATGACCGCCTTTACTTCACCGCGGCGCCGCGGCTCTCCCGTCGTCACAAGATACGCGATAACCTGCTCGGCACGCCGGCCTTCTGCCCGGTCATTCGCAGGACCCAGGCGCTCGTAAACTTCGGCGCACAGGCGCTCGGAACCAAGGCGAACGAGGTCATTGGTCGTACCGGCGCGAACGTGGTCACGCGCGCGGCCAGTTTCCTTTTGCTAGCGGACAGCCGCGCCAGCTTTGAGATCGAAGGCGAAAAGCCGCCGCGCAGCCGACTGGACCGGTGGGGCCGGGCGGTGCTGCAGGCCGGAAAGAACCCGCTAACAATTGACGAAATCCTGCGCCTGCACACTGTACTGATCGAGGACACGCGCTTCACGAGGGCCGGTCTTCGGCTGGACGGCGTATTCCTTGGCGAGCGAGATCCCGAGGGCGATCCGCTTCCGGAATTCATCGGCGCACGTTCTCAAGATCTGCTGCCTCTGATGCAGGGCTTAATCGCTACGAATGAGCGCATGCGCGAGGGAGAACTCGACTCCGTGCTCCAGGCAGCAGTGACTGCATTTGGCTTCGTCTACATTCATCCGTTCCAGGACGGCAACGGGCGTCTCCACCGCTGCCTGATCCATCACGTTCTGGCAGAGAGAAAATTCACTCCGCCCGGCGTGGTATTCCCTGTATCTCCAGTGATGCTCGACCGAATCGACACCTACCGCGACACGCTCCGCGCGCATTCGGGGCCCCTGATGAACTTCATCGAATGGCGGCCGACACCCCAGAGAAACGTCGAGGTCCTGAACGATACGGCCGACCTGTACCGATATTTCGACTGCACCGCGGCAGCGGAGTTTCTCTACGCCTGCATTGCGCGCGCCATCGATAAGGACTTGCCTCAGGAAATCGACTTCCTGCGCCGCAATGACGAGGCGCTGCGCCGCATCATGAACATGGTGGAGATGCCGGACAGAATGGCGGAAAATCTCATTAGGTTCATCCGCTTGAACGAAGGCAAGCTAGGCCGCAAGCGACGCGAAGGCGAGTTTGAAAAGCTGACCGACAATGAAGTGACCTCCATCGAGACCATCGTCCGCGAAGCCTTCGAAGGCTTCGAAAACTAGCCCAACTACGGCGGCTTGGAGCTGGGCTCCCACAGATTATTTCTTCGCGGATAGCGATGATTTGAAGGCCTCCCCTAAAGATTCGCCTTTGCCAGCCTTCGCAGGAAGGCGCCCTTGCCTGCATGTGTTTGGCGAAGCTCCTCCATCGTCAACTGGAACCTGGTTTCATCCCCCTGGCGAACTGCGAGATCGTACAAGTCCACTAACAGAATCACGGCCCGCTCGTAATCCTTGGGCTGCCGCTTCTGGATATACGCTTCCACCTGCTTCCAGACCACCTTCTCGCGCTTTGCCAAGCCTTCCAGGTATACCGTACGATCCGCCTCGTCCTTTGCTTTCTTCCGTGCTGCATCCGCCGCTCGCTTCGCGCTCAATTGCTTTGCCCGCTCATCTGCGCGGACACGAGCTGCTGTCAGGAGATCTTTCACCGTGCGACGTTCGATTACGCTGTGGCTCGCTGCGACGGCATTCTCCCGCTGAAAGCGTTGCAGAAGTTCGAGCCTGCTCCGCTCACCCGATTCTGACAGAAAGTCGATAAGCAGGTTCTCCTTTTCATTCGCAGGCAAACCCCGAACCCAGGATGCAAGTTCCTTCTGCGACGGCCCTTCCTGCAACGGCGCAGAAGCGGAGGCCGCAACTTCGACGACATCGTTGTCGATTCCAAGGAACTCGATCAACGAATCAAGGGGCGCTGACAATTCGCGCAGGCCGGCAGGCACCGACGGTTCCAAAGCATCTTCGGAGAATTCGTGACACTCCACGCAATGCAGCCACCCGAGGTAAAGGCTGCGAAGATCGCCGCGAAGCAGATCGGAGCGCAGGGAAACCAACGATCCCATCCAGCCGGAACCATCATCCCAGTCGCCTTCGGGCTCAACGTCGCTTTCAAATGTGACGATCACGAACTTTCCGGCACTTCGAACATGCGCGGCCTTGCCTGGCAGAATCAACTTGAGATGTTTGAAGTCGACCTGTCCCTGCGGCAAACGAAGATTGAATTCTCTCGTGCCCCAATTCGCCACATAGACAAATGCATCGAAATACTTTTCCAAGAGTTTGAGTGGGTCGGCTTTCAAGTCGCCCCACTCGTAGTGATTCGTAAAACTCGTCGTTGTAATTACGGCGCGTGTGGAGATGGCGCGAAGGGCTGCCATCTCGGTCTTGGTCAGCGCGTGGTCAATTGCTTTGAAGTCGTAATACTGGTATTCGCTCACTTATAACCCTCTGCGCCAACGGCTGTATGCCGCAATCCATTCCGCGCCCGCCGGTATTGGCTTGGGCAACGGAAGATCGAGGATTTCAATCTTCTGCTTGACTCCGTTTCGCTTGCAGACCGCAACAATTCGACCATCGCGCGTCATGTCCACCTTTTCCACAACTGCATCAACGCCCAGGATGCTTGCAGGGAAGGGCAACGCAAGATGCTCCTCAATCATCGTAAAGAAGCCACAGGTCTGTTCTTCGTCCCCGTAAGCATCGACCACGGCTTCCGCGATCAGTGCCTCCAGCCTTGCCTTGCTGAGGGACGGAAGGTTGAATTCCTGCTCCCGTTTCAGCTTGCGAATATCCACATGAACCACCGCGGGCTTTTGCGTCATATTCCTCCATGCCCTTCGACAGCATCCGCGTCCGGTCTGTTCGGCCCGGTTGTTTGCTGTTCCGCCCCAAACATCTCATAGGGCGAATTGCAAATCCAGTAGCCGATAGCACTGTAACCTTTTAGTCGGCGCGCATACATCCTTGCCAGCATTAGGACCTTGGAATCGACATAGTCGTAAACCCGGACAACGCGCTTCGCATCGTGAAGCCGATGAAGGCGCCCGACATACTGCTGCAACGTACCCTTCCACGCTAAGTTGCTGATGGGCAGTCACTTGTGGATATCCGACATTACGCTCGATTTCGCTTATTTATCATAGACTTACGGTATTCTTGAGAGACTCAAAATCCGCCAGGCTTCGGCCCGTGGGGGTTCGACCCCCCTCCCGGCACCATAGATTCGAAAAGGGTTAGAAGTAAAGAAGTAAACTGGCCCCTCAAAAGTGAGGGGCCAGTTTACTTAGTGGCTGTCGCTTCAAAGCCGCCTTCGCTTTCACGCTTTCACGGTTCAAGTCGCTCGATTTGAGGTGATGCCTTGACAAACCGGATACGAGGGCCTTGCAGCTCTAGATCATTCTCAAAGCGTTATCGCAGTTGAACTGTCCGTGCTAATGTTCAGGGCATCCAGGTGGAGTCGGCAGTAGAAGGCAACTTCGACAGAGATACGATCCGCACGGAACCTACGACCTACGACAACCAAGTTTGCCAAGAAGCACTCGCAAGCTCGTGAGCGAAGTACCCTCATCACGATCTCTACAAACAAGAAAGGCACACGAAGAGTCGAAGAGTGGGCTTTTCAATACTATTCCCTCGATCACCGAATCTCCCACACACCCGCGAGTGCAGTACCATCGGCCCAGCGAGGCTTAACTTCCGTGTTCGGGGTGTGAACGGGTGGCCTTCAAAGTCGCACCTGAAAACGGACGGCGGATAGGAACCATCAGCCGGCCTCATCCGGCTGCTCTTCCACGCGCGGAAAGAATGTCTCTTTCACAAGCAGCAGAATCGCGGCGTTCACCAACCCCAGCACCCCCGACAAGATGGGGTTTTCCTTTAGGAAGTGCATGAGATCGAAGCCAAGCCGTTTCCCGTCGATCTCGACCGATGCAGGACCCGACACGTTGAGCTTGAGCGCATTCAGGCTGAAAGCCAGGCGATCGAGCACAAGCGTCGACTTCCCTTCCGAGCTTGCTTTGAGGCGTTCGCCATTCTCGGCACGCAGGGGTAGCACTCGCAACTGCCTTGACTCCAGAGATGTGTCCCCCAAAGAGATTCCATCAAACAGATCGTCCGCGCTCAGCCACTTCAATGGCGGAGTAAATGCCGGAGTCAAACCAATACGAAAGGTGTTGGCGGGGCTTGATGCTTTCTGACCCGGCACTCCCGGCACCACCAGATGAATCGGCGCCTGGATAAGCGCAAGGTCCCGATCGGCACTCGGGTCATCTCCCTCCAGAGGCCTCACCTGAAGCATCTTGCTGCACCCGGGAATAGCCTCGAACGGAATTTGGTTCCCGCCGCCGGCAGGAGGGGGGTCGGTGTGGATCAATACATCGAGGGCGCCACCATTGGTCCAAACGCGGAGTTCGCGGCGCTGTTCGTTGTTCGCAGTGCCGTTCAGGACGAACGCATGGACCGAAGCAATCGGGGAAGAAGCCTTGGCGCGGCGAACCTCGACGAACGTGTGACACGTGTCGCCCTCTGGCGCTGCCAGCGCTGCTCCCGCTTCGGCCTTGACCGTAGGGATCGAGGAGACGTAGGCAATCCTCGCCGGCACCGGAGCGACAGGTTTCAGAGAAGATTGCAGGCTGGCGTTCGAGGGATCGACGAGCGCATCGTCAAAATGCAGGTCCGCCACCTCTCCGGACTTCCCGGCGTATGAGAGGAGTAGTCCACCCTCCGGAACCGTTGGTGCATCGATCTCGATGCGCTCAATGTCGGCCTTGGCCAACAGGTGTGCGTCAACATCGTCCTGCGGCAAATCGATGGTCTTTGGGATATTGGCAAGATAGATCTGCAGCGCTGCCGCAAATATGGTCAGCCCACCGACGAGGAGTTTGCGCCGAATCGATACCTCGCGTCGCCGGACCTTTGCATGATGGACTCGCGGAGAGGTCATCGTCTATCTTTCAACGTTAACCATGTCGGCAGACAACGTGCTCACCCAGTCCGCTCCTCGATCGATACCGCGCCACGCTACGATGCGCACGATGTGATCTCCAGATCGCACGTTTTGGGGCTGCCAACGCAAGCTCTGCACACGCTCGTCTTCACCGACTGGTGGGACATTCACAGTATCTTTGTCCTCGACGGTGACGAGGTTGCGTCCCTGGTAGGGAGCGACAAGCCAGAACTCAGCGATCACCGAGTCAAAATCGCTGTGGGAATGAAACCCGAACAGGGCAACATCTCCCGCCGACACGCGAATGGCCTTGTCCGTAGGCGCCAGGCTCACTTGGTCGATGGCCACCGAACCCACAGCGTGGGGACCGGCCGCTACACCGTAGATCCGTAATCCCGGCCAGCCCGAGGGACTGACAGGAAGTGGGGAAGCGTCCAGCCGAATCCAATAGTCCGCTACCCCCGGTTTCTCCGCATAGCCTGAGGGTAATCGCGCCAGCACAATATGGCGCGCTCCATCGGTCGGCGGCAAGGCGAACTCGCCCCTCTTATGGCTTGTGGCAATGATGCAATGAGCGGCGACCGTTCCGGCAAGCGCGTACTCAACGGCGATCGGCCAGCCGTCCTGCACGAACCCTGCGATATGCAGGTTATTCATGTCAAAGGCCTTGGGCAGTTGGGGACCGTGCGACTTGAGTTTGTTCACGACTTCGTGCTGATGGATGAGATCAAGGACAATGCCTGTCGCAAAGGTAGCGCCAGCGATTCCCGCTATCTCCCCTCCGTGTCCTGAATCATATGCGTTCCGGCCGGTATTCTGGTCCTGCTGATGCCCATGCGTCGGCTCCCCCGGATTTTGAGTCCGGGCGGGAACCGCCGGCGGAGCATCTGTCTGAGTCGGCGGAGTCTGCGTCGGCTGAGAACCGGTCGGATAGCCAGCGTCCTGCGCCTGTAGCCGCGCAAGCCCCGTGGCTACCAACACCAGAACGAAAGCGCAAGCAGATGGCAAGCCCATGAATCTTATTGGACACCCCCGCGTCGTTGAGAAATATGCAATCACGCTTTTGCCATAGATGCAAGACAAGAGGTAGCGTGAGTGTACAAAGTTGCTCGAAGCGTATGCAGCCGGGCGCGGGAGCCTTGAAGAACTGGTGCGCCAGTTTGGCGTCAGTTATGGATATGCGAAGAAGATTCGCGGCCAGCAGCTCAAGACCGCGAGTGTGGAGCAGGCATGGTGGGAGTTGGTCAACGAGATCGATCCCGCCTGTCGGGTCTTTCTGGATGAAAGCGGCGTGACCACGAACATGACGCGCCGCTACCCCTGGGGACCGCGTTCCGAGCCGGTGCGAGAGGCGGTTCCGGCCGGCCACTGGCGGACGATGACGGTACTGGCGGCGCTGACCATTGACGGCGTATTGGCCAGCATGAGCATTGCCTCCCCCACCGACGGCGATGTCTTTCTCGCCTTTGTCGAACAGGGGCTCGCGCCGCGGCTTCAGCCCGGCCATGTCGTCATCCTCGATAACCTGGCGGCGCACAAGGTGGACGGCGTGCGCCAGTTGATCGAAAGCCGCGCCCCAACCGTGCTCTATCTGCCGCCCTACTCCCCCGATTTCAACTCCATCGAACAGGCCTGGTCCAAACTCAAGCAATGAAGGCCCGCATCCTCGAACAACTGGAGCCTGCCTTGGCCAAAGCCATCGCCGCCATTACCCCGCACGACGCAAAAGCCTTCTTCCGTCACTGCGGCTATCAGAAACAGCAACTATGACAATGCTCTAGTTCTTCGCGCTCTAGTCATCTCAATCGGCTCTTCAGATTGAGCCTCCCCCGGGTGATCGCTGCCCAATGGTAGACACCAGGTTGACAGCACCCCTCCCCACGAATTCCATTCCCACTCGAAAACAAATGCACTCCACCTTCTAACACCGAGTTTCAAATCCCGCTACTGACGCGACCCGGTTACATCACAGACACTCCTTGTGTCAACCGCAGGCACAACGCGACAGCAAACCACGGTAACGACACAACCGCCAATCGCTTCCATCGGCCTCCGCGCCCGGATTACCGGCAACCGCACTACCGTATATAAACCGCGCCGCTCCACAACATCTTCCGTCGATCACCCGCGACACCAAGCATTACCTCAGTAATTGCAAAGTAGTGATTACTATTTTTGCCCGACACACCAAATGCAATAATCATTTTCAATCTAAGTCACTAATATGCTCTTGTTACTCCAGCACCCGTTCGACATTAAGTGAATATATTTCGGCCCCCCGATTAGTGGTGCGCCTTTCTGTTTTGCCTGTGGTGATGAGTGTTTCCCCGAAAACACTTTTCTTGAAGTTCGTCCGAACACTATACCCAGAAGCTGCGCTCATCTACGTCGGCACCTCATCGGGAGCACCCCATAGGCTTGCCTCGCCCTTTGTGTCTATAACTTGCCAGGTAAGCTACTTAACTTCAAAGGATGACTACCAACATGCGCACTTCTTTCTCACCGCTATCGCGATTGAGCGAACACAACTTACCGATTGCTGCTTTAGGTTCTAGGTCCAACTGGCCCGGGTCAGCCCGAGCGCGTCTCTCACCTGTGCACTCTTCCATCAGACTGGCCGGCGCCAACGAAACAACTCCCGTCGTCGCACCCCGTCAAGATCGGCAACAGCAGAGTATTGCCGCGATCACGACCACCATTGCCAACCATCGCAGGCTATTCCTCCTTACCCTCGCCTTCATCGGCTCCGCTTTTCCGCTTGCCGTCCGCTGCCAGGCTACAGTGACCGCGGCGCCGGTCTTCTCACTGGCTACCGGAACCTACACCAGCGCCCAGACCTTCACAATCTCCGACACGACACCCGGCGCAGCCATCTACTACACCAGCAACGGCACGACCCCGACCGTCCAATCCACGCCGTATACGGGGCCGATCTCACTCCCCGGACCGGGATCGCAGGTCTTTGCGGCAATCGCGCTGGCTCCCGGAGATTCCCTCAGTGCCGTGACCAAAGTCACGTACGCCATCAGCCTTACCACTGCAACGCCTGTCGCCTCGGTCGCCCCGGGAACCTACGCCACTGCGCAGTCTATCGCTCTCACCGATGCTACTCCTGGCGCGGTCATTTACTACACCATCAACGGAAGCGGGCCAACGACTTCATCGCCCATGTATACCGGGCCTATAACCCTGTCCAGTAACTCGTATATTATGGCTCGGGCGTTCACCCCTGGTTACAATCAAAGTCTTTCATTGAACAATACTTATAGCTTCCTGGCGTCGCCTCCTGTCATGAGCGTCCCGTCCGGGACTTACTCCAGCACCCAGACCGTCACCCTCAGCTCTTCGACCCCCGGAGCTGGGATTTACTATACGACCAACGGGTCCACCCCAACGACATCGTCAAGCTGGTATAGCAGTCCCATTAAAGTGTCAAGCAACGAAACAATACAGGCGATGACATGGTCAGGCAACTATAATCTTAGCAGTGTCACTTCCGCGACATACGTTATACAGCTAGCCGCACCAGCGCCGACCTTCTCTCCGGCCGCTGGGACCTATAACAGCGCCCAGACCGTAGCGATCAATTGCTCCAACGGCAATGCAGTCATCTACTACACCACAAACGGCTCGACTCCGACTACAGGCTCGGCCATTTACTCGGGTCCGGTGACCGTTTCCTCTAACGAGACCCTGTCCGCTCTGGCGCTGGCGCCCGGCGGCCGCAATAGCCCCGTCTCGCAGGCGGGCTACACGATCACCCCGCCCGCCGCCGCGCCGGCATATTCGCCTGCGGCCGGAGGATATGGCACAGTCCAGACCGTCACTCTTTCTGACACTACCCCGGGTGCCACGATCTATTACACAACCAACGGAACTACCCCAACCACTCAATCCACTCCATACACCGGACCCATCACCGTCTCTTCAACGACAAACTTCCAGGCCGCAGCCCGGGCCCCCGGCGGATCTCTCAGCCCCATCACTAAGGCTTGGTATACCATCACCCTCCCTGCCGCGACGCCCGTCATATCCCCGGCCTCGGGGACCTACAATACAATCCAGTCAGTCACTCTCACCGATTCCACACCCGGCGCCACGATAAACTACACTCTGGATGGTACTTATCCGACGACCTCATCGCCAGTCTACACCGGACCTATTACGGCAACGACAAACACCTACATCATCGCTACAGCCAGCGCTCCGAGCTTCAATGCCAGCGCAGGCGTCAGAGGCAGCTATACCATCATTGCGCCATCGCCTACCATCACTCCGCAGTCTGGAACGACTTTGGGCAAGGCTACGGTGACGATGTCCGACGCAGTGCCGGGGGCCGTCATCTATTACACCAGCAACGGCTCAATTCCAACGACGTCATCTACCGTCTATACCGGCCCAATCACTGTATCGCCTCAAGAGACGGCTACCCAGGTCTATTACGCGATCGCAACCGCAAACGGCTATATTCAAAGCTCTCCAACGATGGTTACATTCACCGTAGATCTGCCTGCAGGCGTCCTGGCTCAGGCTACAGTGAGCTCTACTCCCAAGATGACCATTCCATCAAATTTCATGGGACTCTCAATGTTATATAACTTTCCCTCGGGCATCATGGGACAAGCGTCGACCGGTGTTAACCAGCCTTATCGCACTATGATAAACAATCTCGAGCAATACTCTGCAGCTCCAATGCTGATCCGCGTTCTCGGAGATGACACACAAACGAGCGATATTCAAGGCGATGTTGAACCTCTCGTCGAGCTCGCGCAGGCGGTGAACGTCAACTACGTTCTCGGCGTAGACCTTTGGAATGACAACCTCAACCTGGCCGAGGCAGAGGCGTCCACATGGATGAATGGCATTCCGAACAACCTCATCCAGGGCTTTGAAATCGGCAACGAACCTAGTGTCTATCCTGTAAATGGCGCACGTCCATCCTCTTACCTCTTTGCCAACTATCTTCCGGAGTACCAGCAATGGGTGCGAGGAGTCCAGTCGGCAACGAGCAGTAGCTTCGGCATAATGGGGCCCTCCTATGGGGTCGAGGATAAGTACACCCGGACTACCTGGGTAGCAGCAACCCAAAGTGCGCTTGGTTCCGGAGCCATGACTCCAACCATCGTAAGTCAACACGCTTACGTTGTTGGTCCTGGAACTTGGCCTGCTGACCTCCTTTTGCAACCCAGTTCTACGACCGGTATGCTGAATAACTTTAGTAGCTACGCGGCCTCCGCGCACCAGGCCGGCGCGCTTTTTCGGCTTGGCGAGATGAACTCTATCTGGGGTGGAGGCATTGCCGGCATCAGCAATACCTTTTCCGCTGCGCTCTGGTCGATTGACATGATGTTCAACGTTGCGAATATTGGCGTCGATGGTGTGAACTGGCACTCCGGTCAGGGCCCCTCTTACCAGCTCTTTCAGTTCACTTGCGGTACTGCGGGGGGCTTGACCACCTACCAGATTGCCCAGGTGAACCCTCTTTACTATGGACTTCTTGTCTTCGCTCAGATGGCCGGGCGCGGCGCACAGCTCCTGCCCGTCACCACGACAACTACCGCCAACGTTTCGATCTGGGCGACGGTCGATAACACTTCTGCCGCCCACCTGGTAGTCATCAACAAGGACGAGCAGGCCACTGGTAACGTCCAAATCACCCTGCCCGGATACACCACCGGCACTGTCCGTTATCTCAGCGCCGCAAATTATTCCGCCACCAATGGAGTCACCCTCGGAGGCCAAACCTTCGACGGAACACCCGACGGAACCATCCAGGGACAGCTGAGCACAACCACCATCAACGCGCAGAATGGAGTTTTCACTCTGCAGAACATGCCAATCACCTCCGCTGCCGTCATCGACTTCTCACATTAGGAGTAAGCATCGCTTCTA
>Ga0116227_10014104_pt1 | contig 12301 bp, 13 predicted proteins | sample S1TSphgellanicum_FD_89693 | JGI IMG/M metagenome (GOLD analysis project Ga0116227, IMG submission 89693) | Host-associated microbial communities from peat moss isolated from Minnesota, USA - S1T2_Fb - Sphagnum magellanicum MG | ecosystem: Host-associated > Plants > Peat moss > Unclassified... | reverse complement strand
GTGGCTCTCCGGTGCGGAGGGCTTTCCTGAATGATTTCTAAGAAAGCGCCGCTTTCTTAGGAACGCCTCCCGGCGAGGGCGGGGGCGGCGGGGGCAAGGGCGGTCGCCCGGAGGGGTATCTCCTGGCCTGGCAGGGACCGCGGATACTTCATCCGTGTCCCGAAGGTTGGGGATACCGGGCGGCCGGGAGCGAAGCGACGAACTCTTGCCACTGCCGGGGGCAGCAGCCCCCTCTACAAGCTACCCCGGAGGGGTGGCGGAAAAACGGCTCAGTACGGCCCTTTTCAGTCTTGTTTGAGGCGAGAAAACAAATTGCGGATCACGATAACCGCTATGATTGTGATAGTAGATATCGCCTTTTTCGGCCACGATCAGCCGGCACTCTTAAAATGCCCGAGCCATCAAAATTTCGTCGATCTGCGTGGTGTACCGCGGCGAAATATTCTGCTGCCGTGCCCCCCATGCGCGCGTTAGGCCGGTTGATGCCGGGCGCAGGGTGCCGCGGCCGTACCGCGTGTTGACCGCATCGAGTGCGGCCATCGCTTTTGCTGACTTGATCGGATCGCGCGTGAGAAAAAGCCCGGCCTGACGGGCGGCCGGCGTCAAATCATTGAGCATCACCCCCGCCTTCGAATAACGGAAGCCTGGATGCCAGATGGCGCGCAGCAGCCGGATCGCCTCGCCGATCATCGCTATGGTGTCGCTGGTCGGTTCGATCCGCGCGGCGCGCTGACTGGAATACCAAGGGTCACCGTTATGGGGATTGGTATGAGCGAAAACGGTCAGATGGCCGACTTCCAGTCCTTCCGCGCGGAGTTTTTCGGCAGCGCGCGTGGTGTAAGCGGCGATTGCCTCGCGCAGATCGTCCCAGGCCTCGACCGGCCGGCCAAACGTCCGCGTCACTGCAATGCCCTGGCGGGTCGCCGGCATCAGTGTGAGGGGCAGACAAGACACGCCGCGAAGTTCCGCCTGGACACGGGCACCGGTAACGGTGAGGAGATCCCGGGCAGCGCGTGCGTCAAGCCGGAGAAAATCCGCGATGGTGAGGACGCCGGCCTGTTCGAGCTTCAGGTTCGTCCGGCCACCAATGCCCCACACATCGCCAACCGGCGTATCGGCATAGAGCCTGGTGCGATCAGCCGGGTCGGACAGATCGCAGACTCCGTCCAGCTCGGTGCGGGATTTGGCGATGCGGTTTGCCAGCTTGGCAATGGTCTTGCTCGGGCCGATCCCGATGCAAGTCGGGATTTTCGCGATCTGCCGAACCTCATGTTTCAGACCCCGGCAAAATGCCCGGAGGTCGGGAATACCGGCCAGATCGAGGAACATTTCATCGATGCTATAGGGTTCGACCTGGGGCACGCGGTCGGCGAGCACCTGATAGACGCGCCGGCTCATATCGCCATAGACGGCATAATTGCTCGACCGCCAAAGAACGCTACGGCATTCCAGCCGTTTTTGGATGAAGTGCCAGGGTTCACCCATTTTGATCCCGAGCGCCTTCGCCTCGGCGGTGCGGGCAATCGCGCAGCCATCGTTATTACTGAGCACGATCAATGGTTTTCCCCGGAGTTCCGGCGCAAACGCACGCTCAGCCGAACAATAGAAACTGTTACCATCGATAAGGCCAAAGAGCGGCACCGGCTAAACCTTGGTCCGCACCAGGCCGGTGATGATCGCCCAGATTTCAGCATCGCCGTCGATGGGAATTGCCGCTGTGTGGGCAGTACCGGAGCGAAGCCACCACTGCGCTTTGCGATAGGCGAGCTGAGCGACCAGCACCTCGCCGGCGATCATGACAATGGCGATGCGCCCGTGGGCGGGCGGGGTGGCCGCGTCGGCGATCAATATATCGCCGGAGAGGATGCCGCGGGGCGCCAGGGCGTCGCCCGCAACGCGGACCGGATACCTGCTGGGCCGCCGCAGATCGAGAACCTCTGCCAAATCGATCGAACCTTCGAGGCTATCACTGGCCGGGCTGACAAAACCTGTCGTATTTCCGCCAGTGTAGGTCGCCATCGATTCCCCCTATGAGGGATAAGAACATAAACAGAACACCTGATGCGGCGCAAGGGCACGCTCCTCGGAAAGATCGCTTCCGCCGTACCCACTACGGAAGGGAACCTCGCTCTTGACACAATCTTCCGCAGAGCTTATTTCATGTTACTTAATTGGTAACATCAGTTGAATGGCTAAAATTACTAAACAGGTACTGTATGGAGATTCTGGTCAAAGATAAGCTTAAGGCAACGCTCGAAAGCGAAGCTGTGTGTCAGAAGCAATATGGCCGGGACATGATGAGGAAAATCATGCTGCGCCTAAATGAGCTGCGGGCGGCCGTGTCGCTGGCGGACCTATGGCCGCCGATGTCTGGCCCTGAACGTTGCCATGAACTGAAAGGAGAACTTGCTGGCACTTTTTCGATAGATCTGAAACAGCCCTATCGACTGCTATTCGTGCCAATCGAAGAAAATGCCCCAAAGAACCGCTCCGATGAGCAAAAGCGGTGGGCATCGATAATGAAGATCGAAATCATAGCGATTGAGGATACCCATGGATAGCAATCAGCAAGCTACTCTACTCCAGCCGACGATTGTCCCGCATCCTGGGGAGGTCGTGGTGGACTATCTTGAATTTCACGGATGGGCACAGCGTGATCTTGCGCGGCGTACGGGCATCACGCCAAAGACAATCAGCGAGATATGTAATGGAAAGGCGCCAATTACGGCACCGACGGCGCTTGCCTTGGAGAAGGTACTTCAGCGCCCAGCGCATTTTTGGCTCAACCTTCAGCGTCAGTTCGACGAAGCTGAGGCGAGACGTTTCGAACTCACGCAGTCCGCTCAATGGTTGGACTGGGCTCGCAAATTCCCGGTCAAGGAGATGCGAAAACTCCGCTTTTTGAAGCCGGGGCAATCGGAAGTAGATGCCTTACTTCACTTTCTTGGTGTCTCTTCTCCCGAAAGTTGGGAAGCTGTGTGGAACGCCTCGCGTGTGGCGTACCGACAAACTCGGAAATTCACGACCAGCGTTGAAGCAGTCTCGGCGTGGGTCCGCGAAACAGAGCTTGTGGCAGCAGAGCTTCAGACGGCAGATTTCAACGAGCACTTACTGCGCGCCACGATCGAAGACCTGAGGAGCTTGACCAGAATACGTGCCAATGAGGTTATGGAACCAATCCAGAAGATTTGCGCGGCAGCAGGGGTTGCTGTGGTCTGGGTCCCAGAACTGCCTAATTGTGCGATTAGTGGCTGCGCGCGATGGCTCTCTGATAAGAAGGCCCTGATCGCTCTGACGCTTCGCTATAAAACGGACGATCAGATGTGGTTTACTTTCTTTCACGAAGTAGGCCACGTACTCCTTCATAGAAAGAAACGATCCTTCGTTCTGGATAACGCAGCCGATAATCTTTCGGATCAGGTTGTTGATCCTGAAATGCAACAGTACGAGAGCGAGGCGAATCAGTTTGCCGGCGACACACTGATTCCACCTGTCGCTTTGGGCGAGTTCGTACGGAAGAAAAGCTTTACGAACGAAGACATTCACGACTTTGCAGAAGCGATCGGTATCGGTCCGGGTATCGTTGTGGGTCGATTACAGCATGAGCGCCTATTGGCGCGTCATCAAGGAAACACCCTTAAGCAAAAGCTTGATTGGAAGTTTGCTGAGGATGACGATCAGGATTGGAGGCAATGATGATAGGAAAAATATTCATAACCAGCAGCGGATACGATCCGCAGCTTGGGAAGCATGTGAAAGACCCCTACCTCGGAACAAACCCGAGCCTCGGAGCTTGTCGCCCTGATGTCAGACGCCAGCTTCAAGAACGGGACCATTTGTTCGTTATATCCGGCAAGCTTCCCAACGTGCGCCAATTCGTGATGGGCGGCTTTGAAGTTGCCCAAAAAATCGACGCTATACAAGCTTACGAGCAGTTTCCTGAACAGCGCCTTCGAATGCGTGACGACGGCCAACTGACCGGAAACATCATTGTCAATTCGAGCAGCGCACAGCACGAACTCGATACCCATGATCCGGCTACATTTGCAAAGCGTACCCCAAATTATATCGTGGGCAAGAATTGCATTTCTTTGTGCGATCCACTGGAGATCGCCATCGGCCGCGAGCAAACGCTCGATATGCTTCGAGAGATTTTCAAAAAGGACGGCGGTTCACCCTTTGATATCGTCGGACATTACGGCTCAAGTCTGACTGAACACCAAGTCATTAAGCTACGTGAATGGTTGCTTTCAGTTAAGAAAATGACTCAAGCAGCCTAAAGATTTTAGACGAAAGTGCGACCATGAGACAGCTCGAAATGTTCCAAAGTCGGCTAAAGTTACCCTCCAAAAAGGGAGGTGCCTGCCATATTGCACCTGTTGGAAAACGGCGCGATGGAGGCACCAGATATTGGTGCCTAACTCACAAAGCCGATGCCACCGCCAAGTACGGGCGCCCCGTAATGGTATGCCGCGCGGCACATCTTTCACCGATTTTGCCTCATGAGATTCTCGATCTTGATCTCGACCAATATCCCGGGGGAGTGGGCCTCTGGGGCGCTGTTCCACCTGTCTATGATACAACCCGACTTCCCCTAGATTTTGGAGTCCATGTTCACGCGCGGAAGGATTCCGATGGGGACAAACACATAGACTCTACCTATCGGGCGGTCAGGCTGATTAGCCGTCAGCTTCCAAAAGAAGGTTTGCTAATTTCTGAAGTCGATGCCGTGTATTACATGGTCAGCAGCGTATTCGGATTTGAAACGCGTGACATCAGATGCACTTATTGTGGATATCCTCATCTTGATAAAGACTGGTTCAGCATCCACCCGCACCGCCGTCATCTATGCGCGGGTTGTGGAAAGAATTTTCGTGATTCAGTTGTTGGGATCGGAAATCCTATTCGTGCGACGCAAGAGATCTTAGGGCTACTACCACGAAAGTGTGTTCAAGCTGAAAAACTCCTGTCGCTTCAGCAAAAAGATTATCCTGGTGGCCTACAAATCTGGGGTTCGAACGCCGCGATCATTTGGTCCTCTGGAAAAGCAGAGGAAGAAGGAATCCATGTCCATGGGTACAGGGGAGACGGAGAAGTAGCCGAACTTGACGACACCTTCTCGGCCCTGGAAATCGATGGAGTGCGATTTGACCCCGCTATGGTCCGTACGCTAATGGCGCAAAACTCGTTGCCACATCTCGAAGCGCGTATTGTTCCCCTGAAATGCACCAGTTGTGACGGAATGGAATTCAACTCTGGCGAGCAAGCCTTTACCCCGGTCGTCGGCCGCGTTTGCTCGAAGTGCCAGGGGAAACTCAGAGGGCCAACTCGACTGCGAAGCACAATAGGAAATCCGTTATTGAATATTTTTGAGAAATTGTCAGAAAATTCACCGCGGCCGCCACAAAAGCATACAATGGGCCTTTTGCCAGAAACGCTATAGGTCGCATCGCACACCGGTAACGAACAGCACCTGTCGATCCATACGGATCGTAGCCGGCTCAATTCCGCGGTGCCAAGCCCGCTGATTTGATTCGTTTTACATGCCTGAACCAACTGGCGGTGATGCTGACATCCTGGCCTTTGCTCATTTTGCGTGCGATTCCGGCTATATAACTTGCGCGTCGCAATTCAATGCGGGGCGCCTGGCAGCGCGTAAACGTCTCTGCCGGCAACTCTGCCACGATGGCGACGGTCAGCGCGGCCCATTCCCGGCCCAGGCCCTCGCAAAGTATTGTCCAAACGGTGGCATTTAGGTCGTATTGGGAGGCCAGGACATAGGCCGCATCGATCAGGTCATTCCAGGCCGGATGTGGAGTTCTCAGATAGGCTGCAAGGGTGGGACAAACATCGATCACTTGGTGGGTCTTCGGTATCCATTTCGGCCTTCCGATTGGGACGAAGTTTGGTTTCACCACCCCTGACGGAGCAGGTTTTCCACAGACGGGAGCAGCTACTTCTTCCCTCAATGCAGATACAGATTCATTAATATATTTTGAGTCGTCTGTATTAAGGGTGCCATTCTTGTCATGCCCCCCTGTCTTTTCTTGAAGAGTAGCACAGCGATTGCGCTCGGCATGGACCTCCGCGCGATACAACGCGCGGTCGGCGATGCCGGCTTCAAGCTCCGGCAAGCGGTAAACCAGAGGGCCTAGGTCGATGGCTGGCCGCTTGAGGCCGATGCTGCCGGTCGTAAAATGCCGGTACAGAAAGCCGGCTGCCTGTAGCTCGGCCAGGTAACGGGCGATCTGGCGGCTGCTTTTTCCCTCCTCCTGTGCCAGGGTGGCGTTGCAAGCGGTGATGTGGAACCAGGCCTGCTCGCATTTCTTGCTGTCCAGAAAGCCTATGAGGCGAAGCAAGAGCAGGCGTGCGCCATCTGACACCGGCTGCTCATCTACAAGGTGGTAGAGCTGGCCACCCATTGCGACGATGCTCTGAATGCGGCCTTTCTTTGCGGGCGGAGCGGCTTGGGCCATGGCAAAAACCTGCGAATCCTGCGGGGCGCGATGTGGCATTCCTGGCCGGTCTCGGTAGAGAATTTCGCCGGCGGCATCGACGGCCTGGTTGAACCAGGCGTCGGCCGCCGCGGCGTCCTTCAACGCGGCTTCTGGCGGAACAGGGAAGGGCACGCGGCCATCCTCCGCTCGTGGGGTAAACTCTGGTCGATAGACGTGGTTCATCGTTTATGTCCTCGTGGGGTTAACCAGCGAGGGCGGCCAGGAAGGACCGTGAAAGCCGAATTTTGAGCGCAGTTCACCGCTACAAGATTAGGCTTGCATTTTTTCGGGAGATAGGAGATTCTGAAATTGTTCAGGTTTCAGTGTCTCCCGGTTCTTCCGGAAAATCAGTCCCGCCAGGGTTGGCGCCCTCGGCGGATTGATTTTTTATGGGGTATTATTTCCTAAGTCGGTTATCTCCATTTTATTGGCGCCTACATCGCGAATGCGACTCGTTCACCAAATTAAAGCCTCACATCATTCCGCGAGTCATAGCGAGTGTGTACTTTGGATGGGTCGGGCGAGACGGTCGCCGTGGCACGCGCGCCGCCTCGATCTTTTGCAAAGTCATTGAAGACTGCTTGCAACGTCGCGACCATCATCGGCGGAAATCAATCGAACACATGAAGCCATCGATGGACCATCGCCGTGACCTTGACCGAGTCGCACCACGAACACCGCCGAGAACACACGGCCAATGGCGGCCGAGAATTGCGAGACCCGAAGATCGGCAGATAAAACGATCGTTGCGGTGTCAGATAACCAGTGTGATGCCGGCACGGTTGCCGAAATCGCGCATCTGCGCGAGCAACGCCGGCGTGCTTCCTATGGGCAGCCGGGTATGAATAACTAGGGCATCGCCGACTCGGTCACCAAAGAGCAGGCAGGCGAATTGTGGATCGCATCGCCGCGATGTCCAAATAAGGCCATCGATATCCGGTGCTGCATCGTGGATCGCGATGGCCCAGGACGCTGTTTCCTTGTAGCGGCTGGCGAACGTGTCGATGAGATTCTGGCGTGTCAGCCCCCATCGATTGAGATCGGGCTCAAACAATGCACAAAGGCTCAAATCCCGTGAGGGAGAAATGGTGGCGTGGTCCAAGGCCTCCACTGCATCGGCGTCAATCGTCTTGCGCGGCGCATCGTGCTGGATTTCATGAAATACCGTCTCATGCGCTGCGCATTCAAAAGTCTCGGCCGCATATGCGGTGGGGATGCAACTGCCATCTGCCCGCAACAACGGCGCGAAGCGGGTCGGCCGACCTTTGCACGGATTGAAACCATCCGGCGAAAAGGCACGGCCATGAATGCGATGGAGGATTTTGCCGGCTGGAACGATAAATCGGTTGATCGCGGGGAAGGCAAGCGGAGGCAGTGGGATCAACCCACAATTTCCTCTGCCTCGCGCCGTGCCGCGTCGATTACAGCGTCGGCGTCGTCGAGCCGGTCGGCTGGTGCTGCGCCTTCAAGCCACCCATTGCTGGAGGTGAACCAGAAAGCTACTTGCCATGGCCGCTTGCGCTTCGGCAGCTCCGCTAGCACGCGCGCCACCGTCGGATGCGGCTGGCCGTCCCGGAATTGGAATGCCGGGTAAATTTCCTCGCCCAGCCGGGTCAATGAAAACAGCTTACCCGCCTGCTTCCAGCGCGACGCGGTCATGCTGGTATTTTTTGAGCGGTGTCCGGCAACCGTGGCAACCTCCTTGCTGGTCAGGCACGGCACCTGGTCGAGAAAAAGCGCACGCGCAGCGGCGTTATCGAAGGCAAGCGCCTTTCTCGGATCGTCCGCCTGGGGCGCTGGGATCAGAACGTTCAGGAGGGATTCGATGTCCTGTTCCTCAAGCCGCCGTTGGAGAACCTTCATCAGTTTGGGCATATGTGCGGCCATGGTCCGGTAGGCGGCTTCGAGCTCAGGCTCGTTGCCATCCATTCGCACAATCAGATAATGGGCCTGCGGATCGTCCGTTTGTTCAGGCTCGCCCATCGCAGCACCAAAAGCCTCCGCCACGATGCTGCGCACGTTGCCCTTGGGCATGCGGATTTTTTTTGCGATTGTCTCCGTCATCGCCTGTTTGACGGCCTCGACCTCGACCACGTTCACCACATTATCCATCACTGCTACCATCTTGTTCTGCGTAATATCAGTTAGCTCTTCATTCAATAACTAATATAACTATGCAACGCGCGGCCACAAGATGCGGGCGGGTCGTCCGCGTAAATCCAGCGTGTTGCCTCGGCAGAACCCATCTAAAGTCCACACCCCAGCCGCGGCGAACCATCTAAAGTCCACAAGGCAACGAAAAGACCCTGGGATCGGGTCTCATGAGGTAATTTTCCCCGCAAAAGCCGAACATAATGGCATCTAAGAGCGCGAATCGGCAATATTTCCCCCGTCTCAAGAACGAGACCCATCTAAAGTCCACACCCCGGCGAAGCCTCAAACATTTTTTATATTTAATATCAAATGGTTATAAAACACCGCTTAGAATAACCATGAGTGGACTTTGGATGGGAGAGACATCCAGCAATAACCGGGCTGTGGACTTTGGATGGGTTCGCTTGATCAGAATCGCGGGTTAATTTGGGAATGAAGCGCGTGCGCCACGACCCGGCTGACCTTGGGGAAGACTGCCAATCTAAGAAATATCAGATGGACGCGGCACGGATGGAACCGATTCGGGCACTCAGCTCAATGGGAAACGGATACCACCCTTCTTAAGCCGGGCGCGATCGAAACCAGTCAGACCAGCTTAAGGCGCTTGGCCCAGGGATGGTTTTTCGGAACGGGGCTATCACTTGGATTCAAAATCAAGCCGTTTTCGGTAATATCGACATTGGCCTCTGGGTAGGCGGCCAAGGCAAGTTGCAGCGGATCCTTGATGTTTTGGGTAAAAATCCACTGATTCTTGCTGCCGGCGCCGAACTGATGAAACAACGACGTCCACGAAACCGGGGTTGGACGCTCCAGCACATGCAGCCGGTAGCTCAGGAAAATATACAAATCGAGCGCGGTGCTGCGGCCTGAGAGCTGCTTGATCGCCGATTCGCGCAGAGGCAACGGGTTTTCGGTGAGCGATTTGAAGAACGCATCATCGAGTTCCACCGTATCTTGCAGAAACCCCATCTGGCGTTCGTCGGCGTCATCCAGGATGACCGCATTTTTCACGAACGAGCCATTGCTGATGACGGTGTCGCGGCTACGCTTGTTGTAAAAGGTCAGCCGGCAGAGTGATATTTTCTTCGATTGCTCGCGCACCATCGCAAAGGATTTGCCGCCTGGCGCCACTCCCATGCGGCGGAGGAACGCCCGCATCGAGGAGCCGAGTTCGACCACGCGCGAATTATTTGCAACTGCCTCAGTCGAAAGGTGGATGAGGATCAGGCGTGCGATGGAGCCGTAGGGAAGCCCGACGGGCTGTTTGTCGGGGCCGTGGCCCGACGCCACGAGGAGTTTGACTTCACCGTTCTGGCCGCCGATTCGCTCCCAGACGACTTCCTTGGTGTTCCGGTGGGGAAGGGCGGTCAGCGCGAAGCCTGAGTGCAGGAGGTTAAGGTCGAGCCGGTCATCCTGCATCACGGCAACGGCCGTATCGAGGCATTGGCGTTCGAGCTTGCTCGATGCCATTCCCCGGGCACTATCGACCCCGTAGTCCAGAACCATCTGATGCACTGTGCCCAACTTCCCAGCTCCTGAGGGACTTTCCATTTGTTCACAAACCTGGTTTTTTGAGTTTAAGCAATGTGGACTTTAGATGGGAAACCCTTCTCAAAATAGCAGGTCATTTCGCGATTCGACATGGCCAACTGGGGCAGACAAATCCCGACTCGCGAAGAGTAGTCACATTTGCTGTAGTATAAAGTCTGCCAGATATTCCGATGTTGGTATCAAGCCCGTAAGTAGGAGGTGTTCACGCGCTCGGGTGCAGGCGACATAAAGGAGCCGCCGCTCGGTCTCGTAGATGTCGTCCAGTTCCGCTTCATCGGCAGCATCGGCAACGCGTTCGTCGAGTGGCAGAACGCCCTGGTCGGACGCCATGACAATAACAGCCCGGAATTCGAGCCCTTTGGCCAGGCTCATAGGTACGGTCACCATTTCATCGGCGCCAGCAAGCCCAGTGATTGCGGCGCGCGCACGGGCGACCAGCTGCGTGGTGCGGACGAACACGCCGATCTCACGAGGCGCGATGCCCTCGTCAAGCCAGGCTTTGACGGTATTCCGAACGATCTCAGATTCAATCTGAACACTGGCGAGAGATCTATTCCTCGGTCGTGCCGTCGTTGATGGCGTCCCTGCTCACGCCGATCAGCGGGCAGAGCCAGGCGAGTGGCTCATAGGTTGCCGGCCCGGCGACGATCGCGCCCATAAAACCGCCGAGCATAGTCGCCTTGTCCAGTGTCGATTATCACTATACAGTGGCTTGCCGTGGGGCGGGCGAAATCGGTTTGCAATGCATCCAGGATCAGTGGTTCGACAGGAATGCCTTGAAAGGTACGGGCTTACCGTGACCGACGCTGCGCGCGCGCTGGGTGTGGATCGCCAAACCCTCAGCAATCTGCTCAACGCGCGTTCCGGCATTTCGCCCGAAATGGCCATCCGGTTGGAAAAAGCGTTCGGCACGCCGGCCCGCGAATGGCTGGTGCGGCAACTCGATCACGAACTGACTGAGGCGATGCAAAAGGCTAAGGGCATCGACGTGCAGCCCGTTTCCGGCGTCCTGAACGAGATGCAGGGACGTTCATGAACGCGGTCGAGATCGAAGAAGCCATCTCGGCACTGGCGGAGCGGCCTTTTGATGCCGAGGAGTTCCCGTACGCGTTCCTGGAGGCGTTCGGAAACAAGGAGACCACGCTCAAGCGGCTGCGTAAGGGCGAGTCTAATAAGTCCGATTTGGGCGGCGTTCTGCAGACGAACAACATCCATATTGCCACATGCAAGGCCGGCGAGGTGACGCGGACGCTCGCGGCGTTGAAGGCCAGCCCTGCGACGGCCCGCGCGAAGGCACGCTTCGTATTGGCGACGGACGGCGACCTGTTCGAGGCTGAAGACCTTACAACAGACGATGGCCCAATTTCATGCGCCTATGCGGATTTCCCGAACCACTTCGGACTGTTCTTGCCGTTGGCTGGCATCACGACGGTCCGCCAGGTGCGGGAAAGTTCGTTTGACATCAGGGCGACCAGCCGGCTGAACCGGCTGTATGTCGAGTTGCTGAAGGATAATCCCGAATGGGGCACGGCGAATCGCCGGCATGACATGAACCATTTCATGGCGCGCTTGATCTTCTGCTTTTTTGCGGAGGATACCGAGATTTTCGACGGCGCCGGCGCGTTCACCGCTGCCATCGAGAAAATGAGTGCGAGGGATTCGTCTAACACCCATGAGGTGATTAGCGAATTGTTCCGAGCCATGAACACCAAGGTGGCAGAGCGGACGGGTGTCGGCATTCCGCGCTGGGCGGACGGTTTTCCCTATGTGAATGGTGGGTTGTTTTCTGGCAGTGCGGATGTGCCGCGGTTTAGCCGCATTGCCCGATCTTACCTGTTGCATATCGGCGGCCTAGACTGGAGGAAGATCAACCCGGACATTTTCGGGTCGATGATTCAGGCTGTGGCAGACGATGACGAGCGCGGGGCGCTTGGTATGCATTACACCAGCGTGCCGAATATCCTGAAGGTACTGAATCCTCTGTTCCTGGATGACCTGCGGCAGCAGCTTGAGCAAGCAAATGATAATGCCCGCATGTTGCTCAACCTGCGCAAGCGCATGTCGAAAATCCGGGTTTTCGATCCTGCCTGTGGCTCCGG
>Ga0116227_10014103_pt1 | contig 12302 bp, 11 predicted proteins | sample S1TSphgellanicum_FD_89693 | JGI IMG/M metagenome (GOLD analysis project Ga0116227, IMG submission 89693) | Host-associated microbial communities from peat moss isolated from Minnesota, USA - S1T2_Fb - Sphagnum magellanicum MG | ecosystem: Host-associated > Plants > Peat moss > Unclassified... | reverse complement strand
TTGTCGAACGCGCGCAACAACCACAGGTAACCGCCAAATCCATCGCGGCCGCGCCGCGGAAAGTCCTTACCGCTTCGTAAATCCGTTGCCATTTCTGCTTCCTCCGTTTCGCTTCGACAGGCCAATGCTTCGACAGGCTCAGCATGACAGGTTCAACACGTCGGCCTGAGCTTGTGGCCCGTCGTGTCAGCCTGAGCCGGTTGAAGGGTCGTGTCACCCTGAGCCGGTTGAAGGGTCATGTCACCCTGAGCCGGTCGAAGGGTCGTGTCACTCTGGGCCTGTCGAAGGGTCGTGTCACTCTGGGCCTGTCGAAGGGTGAAACCAACTTCGCTTTCGATGAGATTCACACGCCGGGCGAGAACGAGAAGAGCATGACCGACGTGGCGACCACGGCCCCAGCGAGGGCCAGGTATCTGGAGAGCGCGCTCGACGCGGTGGGGAATACGCCGCTCGTTCGCTTGCGCCGCGTCGTCGACGACGCCGCCTGCCTCGTCCTCGCGAAAGTCGAATACGTCAATCCGGGCGGTAGCGTCAAGGATCGCCCCGCCGTCGCGATGATTCGCGACGCCGAAGCCGCCGGCTTACTGGGGCCCGGTTCGACGATCGTCGAGGCGACCAGCGGAAACACCGGGACGGGCCTGGCGATGGCCGCCGCCATCCGGGGCTACCGCTGCATCCTGGTCATGCCCGACAAGATGTCCAAGGAGAAGATCGATCTGCTGCGCGCGTACGGTGCCGAAGTCGTCGTCACGCCGACCAACGTCGCTTCGGATTCTCCCGAATCGTACTACGGCGTGGCAACGCGGCTCGTTAGCGAAATTCCGGGCGCCTTCATGCCCAACCAGTGGCACAACCACGCCAATCCCGAGGCGCATTACCGAACCACCGGGCCCGAGATCTGGGAACAGACGGCCGGGACGATCACGCACTTCGTGTCGGGAATCGGCACGGGCGGCACGATCTCGGGGACGGCCCGTTACCTCAAGGAGCGCAACCCGAAGATTCACGTCGTCGGCGCCGACCCCGAAGGTTCGATCTACTCCGGCGACACGCCAAAGTCGTACGCGGTCGAAGGCATCGGCATGTCGTACCTGCCCGAAACGGTCGATCTCAAAGTAATCGACGAGATGGTGCGCGTTTCCGACCGTGAATCGTTCCTGATGGCGCGCCGGATCACGCGCGAAGAAGGTCTGCTGGTCGGCGGCTCCGCCGGCACGGCCGCGGTCGCCGCGGTGCAGCTGGCCAAGACGCTCCCGCCCGACGCCGTGCTGGTCACGATCTTCCCCGACTCGGGTCGCGGATACATGTCGAAGATCTTCAACGACGAGTGGATGATCGCCAACGGCTTTTTGGCCGAAGGCCGGCGCAAAGCCACCGTCGGCGACGTGCTGCGCAGCAAAGAACCGTTGCCGCCGCTGATCACCGTCAAGGAAAGCGACGTCGTGCGCGACGCGCTCGATCTGCTGCGGCGCTACGAGATCTCGCAGTTGCCGGTCATGCGCGGCAGCGAGATCGTCGGCAGCGTCAACGACGTGGCCGTGATGCAAGCGGTGTTCGACCGTGCGGACCTACTTCACAAGAGCGTCGGCGAAGTGATGGGCCGGCCCTTCCCGGCACTGGACACCGATGCGCGGATCGACCGCGCCTATAAACTCCTGACCTTGGCCAACGCGGCGATCGTGGTCGTCGACGCCGGCCGTCCGATCGGCGTCGTCACGCGCCAAGACATCATCTCGTACCTGTCGGCAAGCACGACGGTCGAGTGAAGTTCAGCACGCGCGCGATTCACGAGGGCCAGGACGCCGACCCCGCGACGGGCGCCACGATCGTCCCGATCTACCAGACGTCGACCTACACCCAAACGGCGGTCGGCGAACACAAAGGCTTCGACTACAGCCGCACGGTCAACCCGACGCGGACCGCGCTCGAACGCCAGCTCGCCGCGCTCGAGAACGCGCGCTATTGCAGCGCGTTTTCCAGCGGCATCGCCGCGACGTCGGCAGTCTGCAATCTGCTATCGGCGGGCGACCACGTCGTCGTCGGCGACGATCTCTACGGCGGCACGTATCGCCTCTTCTCCAAAGTCTACGAACGCTATGGCCTCACGTTCACCTACGTCGACATGAGCGACCCAGCGGCCGCGCGCGCGGCGCTGCGTCCGGCGACGAAGCTGATTTGGGCCGAAACGCCGACCAATCCGCTGCTGAATCTCGCCGACATCGCGGCGCTGGCCGCGCAGCGACCCGCGGGCTGCATCCTCGCCGTCGACAACACCTTCGCGTCGCCGTACTTTCAAGCGCCGCTCGAGCTCGGGGCCGACATCGTCGTGCATTCGACCACCAAGTACATCGGCGGTCACAGCGACGCGGTTGGCGGCGCGGCGATCACGAACGACGCCGAGCTCGCGGCGCAGATCAAGTTTCATCAGAACGCCGTCGGTGGCGTTCCGGGACCCTTCGATGCGTGGCTCGTGATGCGCGGCGCCAAGACGCTGGCGCTTCGCATGGGCGAACACGAACGCAACGCGCACGCGGTAGCGGCTTTCCTGTGCGAGCGGGACGACGTCGAGCGCGTCTACTATCCCGGCTTGGCGAGCCATCCGCAACACGAACTCGCGCGGCGCCAGATGCGCGGCTTCGGCGGCATGGTGTCGTTCGCGCTGCGCGGCGACGCCGGACGCACGTTCGCGTTCGCGCGCACGACCAAACTGTTCAGCCTCGCCGAAAGCCTGGGAGGCGTAGAGTCGTTACTGAGCATCCCCGCGCGCATGACCCACGGGTCGATCCCCGCCGCCGAACGCGAACGCCGCGGCATCACGGACACGCTGGTGCGCCTATCGGTCGGCATCGAAGACGCGCAAGACCTTATCGACGACCTGCGCGCGGCCCTCGACGCGACCGCCGGCGTCTCCCAGGCTCGTTCGCAGACTTAATTCGTGCGGGTGCGCGGATAGACCACCACGTAGAGTGATGACAAGATCGCCTTAGCGTCCTTGGCGCTCAAATCGCCGACCGCGCCGATGAGCGCGACGTCGATGCCCCGTTTCGTGTCGATGACCAGGTATTCGTTGCGCTCGACATCGCGGCTGCTCGACGGGTCACCCGTGCGAACTCGGAAGAAGTAGGCAGGCATGCCATTCTCGAGCGCCGTCTTCGTATGCTCTTCGATGAACGCGCTGTCCGAGGCCGAACGCATGTCGCTCTCGTGTGTGTGTTCGAATTCTTCGAGACCGCCGTCGAACGATTGGATCGAGATGACGATCGAGCGCTGATCCGGGCGTCCCGCATGAAAGGTGAAGGCGGCCACTGGATGCGCGTCCGAACTGTTCGGATCGCCCGGCGGCACATCGACGCGCGTCCACCCGTCGGGAGCCTTGAAATGCATTCCCGGATCGTCATAGCTGAGCGGATCGTCGGCCAGCGCCGGCGTTCCCATCGAGACGGACGGTATGCCCGCGAGCGCGATCGCGAGCGCATACGTGCGCAACTTCATCCAACCTCCAAGACGGCCACGAGCGCGGGCAACGAGATCGCGTACCGGTAGCCGACGTTGCGATGGTCGTCGTCGAATTCCTCGTGCCGAACCTCCAAACCGAAGTCGCGCACGCGGGTCACGAAGCGGCGCGCACCCAAGTCGAGCGCGTACTCGTCGCGCCGGCCGCAATCGACGTAGCGCAGCCGCAGCCGCGCGAGTTCGGCGCGTTTGGAGAGACACATCTCGACGGGATCGAAGGCGAGCCAGCGCGCGAAGACGTCCTCGCGCAGCTCGCCGGTGTAGGCGTCGAAAGGCAGGTCGAAGGCGAACGCTTCGGCCGCGCGCGGCGAATACGCCGCCGCATATCCGAGCATTTCAATCGTCGCGTACTCCGCCTGCGACCGCTTCGGCTTGGCCTCGAACGCCGCGACGAAGGCCGCGACGTCGCCGCCGTAGGCTTCGAGCGTGCGCTGCGCCAGCGCGAACGACGGGCCGAAGCTCGAGCGGAAGCCCGTGTCGCCGCTGTGTGAGGCGAAGGCTCCGAACACGCCCGGATAGGTCATGGAGAGGTATAGCGAACCGAAACCACCCGACGACTTGCCGAGCACCGCGCGGCCGCCCTCCTGCGCGATCGTCGGATAGGTCGCATCGACGTGACCGACGACGTCGCGCACCGTGTAGGTGGCGTATGCTCCGTTATGAATCGAGTCGAGGTACTGCGAACCGCCGAGCCGCGTGAAGCCGTCGACGATCGCGAGCACTGCCGGCGCCATCTCGCCGCTCGCGATCGCGCGGTCGGCCCATTGCACGACGTTGGTTTCCCAAGGACGCGCCGCGACCAGCGCCGCGACGTCACCCGTGTAGCCGTGCAGGACGTAGAGAACCGGATAGCGCTTCGACCCGCCGCGGTCGAATCCAGGCGGCGTATAGATCGCGAGCGGCCGCACGGAGGGGTCGCCGAGCGGATTGCCGCGCAGCGCCGGCGAGTCGACGAAGTCGATGCGCAGATCGCCCGCGAGCCCCAGGAGCCGTCCGAGTTCCGTCGTCGCCATCGCCTGTGGCTACGCGGGCACAGGAAGGCCTTCCCGCAAACGCGATACGATGCAGCGATGGTCCGCCGCTTCGCACTCGCGCTCGCACTCGCTCTGTTCGGCGCTCGCGCGGCGCAGGCGGCCGAGCCGGCCGGGTGGGGCAACGGCGCGATCGTCCAGCGCGACGGCTTTCCCGTTTTCGAGTACGCGGGCGCACCGTTCTTCCTCTACGGAGCGGCCTTCTTCTACGAACGCATGCCGCGTGCGCGCTGGAATGGCGCGATGGACGAACTGCGCGATTTGGGTATCAACACGCTCGATCTCTACGTGCCGTGGAATTGGCACGAAACGGCCGACGGCGCGTTCGACTTCGACGGCCATACCAATCCCCGCCGCGACCTCGACGCAGTGTTGCGACTCGCGCGCGCTCACGATTTCGCGCTCGTGTTGCGACCCGGACCCGTCATCCGCAACGAGTGGCGCAACGGCGGATACCCGGCCTGGCTGCTCGCGCGGCCCGAGTACGGCATGCCGCTGCACGACCTGCTTGAAGGCCGCTACCCACCGACCGCGACCTTGCAAAACGCGCACTCCGACGACGCGGCCGCGCAGTGGATGCGCAATTCGACCCACCTGCGCTACGCGCGCCGCTGGCTCGAGCGCGTGCTGCGCGAGTGCGCGCCATTCGCGAATCACATCGTCGCCGTCGCGCTCGACGACGACCAGGGCGCGTACCTCGATAATCAGACCTATCCCGCGCCGAACTTTCAAGCGTACCTCGCGTGGCTGCGCGACGTCGTGCAGGGAGTCACCGGCCCGCAAGAGCTCGTCTTCATCAATACCTACCAGATGAAGGTGCCGGCGTCATCGCCGGTTTGGGCGATGGGCAATTGGTATCAGAGCGACGCGTACGCGCTGGGCGAACACGACCGCGCGCAATTGGAATTCTCGACGGCGCTTCTGCGCACGCGCCCGAGTCAGCCGCTATTCGCCAGTGAATTTCAAGCCGGGTGGCTCGAGGGTCCGGGCGACGTGCGGCCGCGCCCGGCGGATCCCGGCAACACGTCGCTCGCGCTCGCCACGATGTTCGGTCTCGGCGTCCGCGGCATCGTCAATTTCCCGGCGCAAGACACGCTGTATCCGGCCGGCTGGGAGGCCCCGTTCGCGAATTCCTTTTACGCGTGGGACGCGGCTCTGGAACTCGACGGCACGGCCTCACCGCGCTTCGCGCCCACCGCCGAACTCGGTCGTTTGGCCGCGCGCTACGGACCGGCGCTGGCCGCGTCGCAACCGCTCGAGGATGCGGCCATCGTCTATCTCGGCGCCAGCTTCGCGCCGGAGGCTGCGACGAACGCGCTCTATGGTGAAATCGCGGCGCAGACGATCGCCGCGCAACAGGCGTGCCGGGCCGCCGGCCTGGCCTGCACGCTGATCGACCCCCATGCCGCGGGCACGCGCGGGTTACAACGGTATCCCGTGTTGATCGTTCCGCGCGTGAGCGGCGCACCCGCGCTACTGCCGGAGGTCGAAAGCGCCCTCGCTGCTTTCGCCCGCGGTGGCGGGCGGATCGTGACGGCCCCGCTATCGGCGGCGGCGCTCGGCGCGGCATTGCGAGCCGCCGGCCGCGAGCCCGCCGTTAGCGGGATTTCCGACGCGCGGTTCGCGCGCGTCGATGACCCGCGGCTGGCCGGCTTCCTCACGGTCGTCAATTACGGCGACGACGCGCGCGCGATCGACGGCGCGGCCTTGCGCATCGCGGGGCAGCCGCAGCCGATTCCACCGTTCACACTGGCCGCACACCGAGGCCGCATCTTGCCCGTATTCAAGGGCGAGGCGCCGGCGGTCACGGATTTCGCGCGCGCACCGCAGCCAGCGCGCGCGGAGTTGCCGCCCGCGGAACCGGTTGGTGAGCGCGAGGCGGTACGCGATGATGCGTTCCTGGGCGTGCCGCCGTTCGCGAGCGTCGAACCCGGTTCGGTCCGCGCGTACCGCAGCGACGTCTTCGCCGACGCCGACGCCGGCGCGGGCGGCGACGTCGTGCTCGACAACGGGCTCGTGCGCCTCGTCGTCGCGCCCGGCGCGGGCGCGCGCGCGTTCGTCTTCGAGGACGTCGCGAGCGGGCGCAACGCGTTTACGACCGTCGGCGCGATGCGCGACGACGTCGCCATCGAGCCGCCGCTTTCGACGACCGACCGGATCGCCAAGTACACGCATCAATTTCCGGCGGGCACGTTCAACCGGCCGTATGCGGCGTCGATCGTTTCATCCGGCGGGGCGCGCGCGGTCGCGCGCTTCACCTACGACGCGCCCGACGTCTTGCCGGCCGGCGCGCGCTTCACGCGGCAAGTAACGCTGGCCGCCGGAGCGCGCGCGTTCGCGCTCGACGAAGACGTCGACTTCACGCCGGCCGGCGCGAACGCGGACGTCGAGCAGCGCGCGGTTTCGGTCACATCTCTGGCCGTCGGCGTGACCACGAACATGACGACGCAAGCGGTGTTGGCGCCCGAGCCGGTGGCCTTCGCGGCGGGCACGACGATCCACGTTACCGGCGGCCATGCGCTGGGCTATTATGACGCGGCCGGCCACGACTGCGCGACCGTCGCCTGGCGGGCCGGCGACGTCGCGGACGCGACGGTCGAAGAACAGCGCTTCTCGATCGTGGTGCGACTCACGCTCGTACCCGGACGACGTACCCACCTGCTCTTCTCCTACACCCAAGAAGGCGATGCCCAGTCGGCGGTCAGAGCGCTCGGCGTCGCCGACGCGATGGCCCAAGACGCGCAGGGCACGGATACGGCTGCGCGAACACCGCCGCCAGAGGGGAAGTGGCGGAACGGTCTACGCGATCGCCTCAAAAGCGATTGAGCTTACGCTCTTGTGGGTTCGAATCCCACCTTCCCTACCACTCGATTCGGAGACCCGGGGGTTCGGGAGGCGATGCCTCCCATTTCGGTAGCGGCAGTGATTTTTGAAGCGGGTGCTCTGCGCGGAGACGTGCGCGTGACGGGCGACAAGTCGATCTCGCACCGCGCGCTGATGATCGCCGCGGCGACGCCCGGCCGTTCGACGATCTCTGCGCCCAATCGCGGCGAAGACGTGCTCGCGACCCGCGACGCGATCGAGGCGCTAGGCGCCGCGGTCGACGACCGGGGCGAAACGATCGTCGTGACGGGCGGCACCTTACGCGATCCGGCTGGGACGATTGACGCCCGCAACTCCGGGACGACGACCCGCTTGCTGATGGGCCTGTGTGCCGGCGCGGGTCTCCACGCGCGCTTCGACGGCGACGCGTCGTTGCGGCGGCGGCCGATGGAGCGCGTGGCCCGGCCGCTCCGCGCGCTCGGCGCCGAAGTGACCACGAACGGTGGCCGCTTGCCGGCGAGCGTACGCGGCGTCGTCTCACCAGCCGGCGGCGAATTCGCGCTGGAAATCGCGTCGGCGCAAGTAAAATCGGCGATCCTCTTCGCGAACCTCTCGGCCCGCAACCCCGTGCGCATCACGGGTGACCGTCATTCACGCGACCACACGGAGCGACTCTTGCGGCGCTTCGGCCGCGCAATCCGGTTCGACGGGCGAACGATCGAGCTCGAGCCGGGTTCGCTCGTCGCGCAGGACGTGCGGGTGCCGGGCGACCTCTCCGGCGCGGCATTCTTCCTGGCGGCCGCCGCCATCACGCCCGGCAGCGACCTCCTCCTGCTCGAAGTCGGCGTCAATCCAACACGGACGGGCATCCTCGATGCGCTCGCCGCCATGGGTGCCGACCTCGAGGTGGAGCGACCGCGCGAACTGGACGGCGAACCCGTGGCCGATATCAGGGTGCGGTACCGGCCGCTCGTTGCCACGGCACTCGCGGGCGAGCTGGTCGTACGCGCGATCGATGAGATTCCGATCCTGGCCGTCGTGGCGGCCCACTCGCGCGGCACGACCAGGATTCGCGATGCCGCCGACCTCCGCGGTAAGGAGTCGGACCGCCTCGCCACGATCACCGAAACCTTGCGCGCCTGCGGCGTGGCGGTCGAGGAGTTTCCCGACGGGCTCGACATCACGGGCGGCGGTGCGCGGCCGCCGGAACGGACCCTACGGACCTACGAAGATCATCGGGTCGCGATGGCGATCGCGGCCTTGGCCGCGCCGACGGGTCCGCACCCAATCGACGACGACGAATGCATCGCCGTGAGCTTCCCGGATTTCATCCCCCTCTGGGAGGCGAGCCAGCTCAGCGCTCGCCGAACACCAAGCTGACGAGCACGCCGACACCGGCCGAGGCGGTGAACAGCGAGGCGCGAATCTGCTCGCGTGCCTCTTCAATCTCGCGGAAGGCGCGCGTTGCGCGCAGCTGCAGCGAGGGCAACGATGCAAGCGCCCGTTCGCCGATGTCGACGCGGGCTTGTGCGAGTTCCAACTCTTTCAAGAGCGGCAAAGCCGCGTAGCCGTCGAGCTTCTTACGCAGCGCACGCGCCCGGCCCAATAAGCCGGCAACTCCCACGATCGCGATGACTAGTCCAAGCAACACGCCGGCGCCTAACACGTACCAGCCCGCAGACGCCGGCTCGGGCATTAGGCGGCCGCTTCCCCCTTCCCGCCGCCGTCGGGCTTGGAACCGCCGTCGGGCTTGGAGCCGCCATCAGACGTGGGGGCGGCGTCCGACTTCGCTTCTGATTTTGTCGCGCCGCCGGAAGAGGACGACGAGCTGCTGCTCTTGCGCGAGTCGTTCACGTAAAAGCCCGAGCCTTTAAAAAGAATCGGAGCGGGGTTGAACAGCCGCTTCAGATCGTGACTACCGCACTTCGCGCACGCCTCGGTGGGCGATTCTTTGAATCCGTGCTTGATGTCGGTCACGGCCCCGCACCGCTCGCACTCGTACTCGTAGATTGGCAACCTGCTCCCCCATCTCCGTCCTGCTTCGAAATCGTAATCGAGTATACGCGGCTTTAGCAGTTCGCGTCAACGACTGCTAAAGCGCCGATCAGAAATCCGAGAGCACCGCATCGGCCCCCGCGTCTTTGAACTCGACCAGGCCCTTGAAGTGAACCAGCGACTCCTCTAGGGCGCCTTCGAGACGCCGCCGAGCCGTCATGCGGTCGATCAGCGCGCCGAGCACGCCGCCATATGAGGGATACTCGACTCGCATCACGAGTTTCGTCCGCTCGCCCTTCCGCTCGACCCGGAAGTCGAGGCGACGGCGCACGGAAAACGCTCCGACGAGCGAGAGAATGTAGCCGTCGAGGAACCGGTCGACTTCAAAAAGCTGTTCCGCTTCGCCGGGGATCGCGCCGCGTAGCGCGACCTCACTGCCCATGCGGAGCGGCTGGGACTCGTCGAGCCGGCGTGCCGTCTTCGCGAGCGAGAGCCAGACCGGCCACTTCTCGACCTCGCAGATCAGCCCGAACGCCGCGTCGGCGCAACTGGAGAGATCTTGGCTGGCCAAAACCGCGTTCGGCGAGATCCGATCGACCGACCCGGACGTTGCGAGCATCACGCTGCATTCGCCGGCGCCGGTGAAAAACCTGGGCGTGACCACTATATCTTGTGTCCACCGCCCCGCTGCACACAACTTGTGGGGGACCTGTGCAACGCGGTGGAAATCGTCCGATCAGGCCGCGGTTTGCACCAGGGCTGGGCGCAGCAGCTCCTTGAGCCGAGCCCGCGCGCGGGAGAGCCGCGAGCGCACGGTGCCGATGGAGATGCCGGTTTGGATGGCGATTTCTTCGTACGAGAGGTCCTCGACCTCGCGCATCGCGACGACGGTCCGGAACGCCTCGGGTAGCGCGTCGATCGCCTTGGCGAACTCCCGCTGCGTGAGGGCGTTCGCGCAGGCGAAGAATGGGTCGTCGCCATCGTGGCGGACGTTGGTCACGTCGACCAGCGCGCTCTGGAGGCGAGCGAGCCGCACGTCGGCGCGTTTGCGCTTCTTGTTGTGGTCGAAAAAGACGTTGACGGTGATCCGGTAGAGCCAGGTGTAAAACGACGACTGGCCGCGGAAACGGTGGAGGTTGCGAAAGATGCGCAGGAAGACTTCCTGAGCCAGATCTTCCACGTCGCCGCCGGGGACGTTGAGCTGAGAAAGGATGCGGCGCACGTGCTGATCGTAACTGCGGACAAGGTCTTCGAACGCTTCGGCGTGCCCCGCGCGGTACGAGTCGATCAGGCGCAGGTCACGGGCGGCCCGCAGCTGCTGCTCGGGGTCGACCTTCTTTCGCGGTTGGCTGGCGGCCGGCATCGGGATCCTTTCACGGGCGTGGTGTTCCCGTAGAATAGGCTGCCGGGGCGCGCCGTAATGTGAGGCCGCCTACGGTAGGTTCGGGGCCCCGTGCACCACGCCCAAACCGACGCCCCGGGCGAACGCGACGAGCGTCTCGATGCCGTAGGCCAGCGACGCCTCGTCGACTCGGAACTGCGGACTGTGCCCCGGGTGGACCGACCCGGCCGCTTCGCTGCGGATGCCGTGCCGGATCAACAGGCCCGGGGCGCGCTGCGCGAAGTAGGCGAAGTCTTCGCCGCCCATCGTCGGCGGGGGGCTCAACACCGGAATGCGGCTGTGCCCCGCCATGTACTCGCGGAACGTCACGGCCAAGGTCGCATCGTTGATCACCGCCGGATAGCCGTAGATCACATCGAGGCTCCCCGTGGCGCCGTAAGCCGCGGCCACGCCTTCCACGATGCGGCGCGCGCGCGCTTCCAGCCCTTGGCGGACCGCGTCGTCCTGCGAGCGGAAGGTGCCCGACATCGTCACGCGATCCGCGATGATATTGTTGCGATACCCGCCTTCGATCGTGCCGATCGTCACCACGATGGTCTTGAGCGGATCGATCTCGCGCGCGGCGATGTTCTGCAGCGCGAGCACCGTCGCGGCGGCGCAGGGAATCGCGTCTATCGCCGTATGGGGTGACGCGCCGTGACCGCCGCGGCCCTCGATCGTCACGTGGAACTCGTCGGCCGCCGCGTTGCACGCGCCGGGGATGAAACCGACGGTCCCGGTTTCCAGACGCGGATCGACGTGCAGCATGACGACCGCGTCGATGACCGGATCGTCCATCGCGCCGGCCTCGATCATCGGCAACGCGCCGCCCGGCCCTTCTTCCGCCGGTTGGAACAACAACACGGCCGACCCGTGCAGCCGCTCGCGGTCGGCCTGCAAGACGCGCGCCGCGCCGAGCAGCATCGCGGTGTGCGCGTCGTGCCCGCAGGCGTGCATCTTGCCCGGAACTTCAGAGCTGAATGATTCGCCCGAACGCTCGGTCAATGGCAGCGCATCCATGTCGGCGCGCAAGCCCGCGACGCGCCCCGGCAGCGCGCCGCGCACCACGCCGACGACACCTGTGCCGGCGATCCGGCGGTGTTCGATGCCGAGCGCGTCGAGCTCGCGCTCGACCAGCGCCGCCGTCTTCTCTTCTTCGAACCCCAGTTCGGGCTGGCGGTGGATCTCGCGGCGCAGCGCGATCGCATGGGCGGCGACGTCGGGGCCGATGGCGGTCATCGTCATGGGACCGTCATTCGCGTTCCCGGCGCGAACCCTTGGGCCGGATGCTCGCCGCTCGACAAGAGGACCGGGTCCGCCCGCGCGCAAAACATGCAAAAGTCGCACTCGAATGCGTTTACCAACGTTCCTCGGCCCGAGGTTTCTTGCACGATGAAGTCTCTCGCGATCGAGGTTCTGGGCCTCAGCGTCCGGCAAGAAGAAGCCGGCGGAAGTCCGCGACGCTCGCCAAGATCTCGGGTGAGGTCGGGTTCGACTGGGACTGGATCGACAAGCCCGTGACGTTCCTGGGGACGGCTGTGCTGACCGGACGCATCATT
>Ga0116227_10014101_pt1 | contig 12303 bp, 13 predicted proteins | sample S1TSphgellanicum_FD_89693 | JGI IMG/M metagenome (GOLD analysis project Ga0116227, IMG submission 89693) | Host-associated microbial communities from peat moss isolated from Minnesota, USA - S1T2_Fb - Sphagnum magellanicum MG | ecosystem: Host-associated > Plants > Peat moss > Unclassified... | reverse complement strand
TTTTTTTTAATTTTTTTTTTTTTTTTTTTTAAAAGTATTTTGTTTGTATGTACAAAAAAAAAAAATTGAAAAAAAAATTTGTTTTTTGTTTTGTTTTTAAAAAAAAAAAAAAAAAAAAACTCAGGTTCTGGTTATGAAAATCAGACCCAGTTTTAAAGATTAGAAAAATCCAACAACAAAGTCTGACCAGTGGGTATTAGGGTTTATAACCCTAAATGTCCACCAATCCAACAACAAAGTCTGATGCGTAGGTCTTGGAGGTCAAAGGACAATTTGTGTCAAATGACAATGTAGTCATTTGTGCTAGATAAGGAGCATATCGTAATCGTCTTGAGGACAAAGAGCTCCCAACCCATCAGGGGGCTGGAAAGAAATCGTTCTGAAGAATCATATCTGTGAGGTTATAACAAGAAACCTGCAATAACTTGAAGGGCAAGCACTGACCAGGTGTAACAAATCAAATGCAGCTCACTTTTGCAATGGCATCTGATTGACACTGGGGTTTGCTCATTGAACTTCTTTAGTGGCTTGATGCTTTGGAAGGTGAGCAACCTCTGTTACCAAAACAGAAAAACACAACCAGAAGAGACTGAATTCATAACCCATTGCAAGAGTCATAACAATCAGACCATCACTTAAATGTTCAGGATGCAGGTTGACATTGTGTGGCCTAAAACATCCTGAATCCCTACACCCTACACATGATTCATAACACAGAAGAGAAAGCAGATGGTGGTTTACCAGGGATTCTCACTCTGCCTTGCAATGACAAACTACTGGAGAGTATTTACATGATGTAAGGTGTTGGGTTCATTCTTCCTCTCGACAAAGTTTTATTGGTTATCAGGGTTATACCCATTATCCACAAGTGAGCATGGGAATCACACAGGAAGAATGGAAAGAAATGCATACCTTGTTGCATTGGGCTGGCCGCAAAATTTCCAAATATCTAAGCTCCTCTATTTCCTCCAATGGTGATGACAAATGTGCAAGAGAAGAGGCAGGTGCAGTCATTACACCTAGTTTTTTGGTTAAAAGTTGCATGGGGCAGAGTACAAATAGCAAGTTTCAAACTGAACTCAAAAAAATAGCTTCAGGATCTGCATCTCTGAACCCCCCACTAATAATCACAACTACGAGATGTTGTAGGACCACAATGACTGAGAATTAGGGGTCGTGTAGAAGCCTCCAATGTTATTTGCTCGTTCTGTACTGGGGATTGATGGGGTGGACCAAGGGGCACTACCTACTACTACTCCTGTTGGTCGACTGCTGGTACTCTCTTGTTTCCCAGATTTCTCCGCATGCATTCCCATCCTGAAACCACACCATGACAGTTATTCAAAATCAGAAATGCTTACTAAACAAATCAACCTTACAAGTTCTCACACCCAGGCAACATATTCAACTACCAAACATAAAACAGCAGCAGCCTTGATAGCAACTGAATCCAGGATTGGGGATTTACTACAGTCCACTGATCAATTCACATGATACAGTTTCATCCATAGAGGAAAGTGCATGGGGATGAAAACTCTTAGAACTCATGCCACCTTCTGAGCCAGGAAGTACCAGCATCATCATGGATGTATGGTATCATCAGTAGACACCCTTCTGGAAATATGATGCTGTGCAGAATCATTGTCCAAGGAGTAGTTAAACATGAACATGCATATCTTCTTCACAAGTATTGAAAACTTCTCCATACATATGCTTCATGTCAACCTGAGCAGAATTGAGGGATGACCTGACAACAAGGTTATAGAGATTTCTATTCCAGCAATATGATCGGCAAAACAGAAAAAGGAGGAGGCCCAACCCCTATAAGCACTGGGAAAGAAGAGTGGTTCGAAGAATATAGCAACAGAAGTCATTCATATGTTCAGTGACCTTGAACAGCAGCAGATATGGTAGTGACCAGCTACCATAAACATCCTGACAACTTCATCAGTTCTCATGGCAGTTGATGGAGGTCAATGTCATACATTAGCAGGAATGTTTATGGTAGTAATGTACTGACTTTCTCTCACAAGACTGGTAGTAATGGGAGGAACTCTAAGCCATGATCTGGTTAGCTCAACAGAATGTAAAAAGAGAAGGAGCTGACCAAGCAGAAACTGAGAAGAAGATGGAATGCAAAATAACACCAACAAACAATAAGAACCAAACACAGTGACTAGCTCTGATGACTCCACAGTCACTTCATCATCTCCTGTAAATAAGTAAATGACAAAGCCTGCCCCAAAACTGGAGGCCAAAAAACTTTCCTATACAAAATTCTGCATCTGGAGTTTCTGTTGCAGCTCTCTGGAAGCAACAGGAAAACCCAAGTCATTATTTTGGCTTCTCACTTGAATCCACATAAATCACAAGGACCATGTTTACACCTTTACTGAGAGACCACCAGCAGCCCTGTTTACTGAGTTTCAGTTGCAAGTCCAGAAGCAAGTGGGGAAGATTTGGTCATAATAATACTGGGCTGGAACCCCACACCATAGAAGGGAAAACACAAAGAAAAATACAGAGGGTGAAAATGAAAAAAACAAAAGAGGATGCACAATATGAAGAAAGAACAGAATATAACAGAAGATGGGAGAATGCAAACAAAGACCCAAGTGGGCTTAGAAAGGCCTCCCCACTTACAAGACTACACAAAGTCATGCAGAAGACTTGGAACACTGCAATTCCAAAAAGAAATTCCTCTTTATTGAGCAAACCTCTAGTCCTCTTTAAGGGAATCTTTAGAGGGTAGCCCAAAAGCTCATTTTTGTAGAATCACTAACCAAACTATGTGGCAATACAGTTCTTGCATTGTGGCATCTGCCACATTTGTTGTGACACAACAGAGGAAATGGATATGATGGCAAATGTATACATATCACACTCAGAGACTCACATGAAGATGGATAAGGGAAATGTTTGATGACATCAGTGGAAGGAAATAACTTACCCTCGGGCAAGGCGCGCTAGATTCTCGCGATACTCGATGATTTGACCACGAAGAATATGATTGGGTCGAAGAGTTTTGTCAACAACAGTTCCATTAACACCAGGTAAAGGCGGCAACACTTCACCAGTGATAGGGCTTGTGTCATGAGTCCTGCAGAACAGCTACAACTGATGAGCTTGACTGGTCACTTCTGGCCAAAGCATTATTACATAAGAACTGAAAATGATCAGATGAAAAGTTTCCACATTGCAACATTTGCCCACACAAAAAATAGTAAGGAAAATACAGAAAAGAGAGAGACGAAACTGGAGCCAGCGTAGAATTGCAGAACGTTCGTAGGAGTGGCCATCAGCAGTTATGACAGGATCCTGCATCACCTCCTGTGTGATGCAATCAATGAATTCTGCAGGAAGGTGTGGCTGATGCACCAGATCACCATCATCCCAGATTCGCATTGCTGACTCAAATGCTGACTGATCAGACCACAGGCTACGGCTATTCAACTGTGCTGGCAAGATGCCATTGAGGGGGTCACTCCCAACACTTGTCATATTTTGGGTGGGCAGGGGTGAGAACAAGGAAGCTGGAAACTGCGTCTCAAGGTCGCCAGATACTCCAACACAGCTTGGGCTTGTGGGTGCTGCTCGTTCAGAAACCCTGGATCCCAGAGGGAGCATCCAGGGTGACGGGTTTTGGTTGACAAAAACACTCGGGAGCTGAATTTGATCCAGCTGTGGAGCCTCCCACATTCGCCATTTCCCCTCACCAGAAGCAGCCTCCTCACCTAATAACTCATTTCCTGCTCTGAAAGCCTGCCTCCTAGGACCAAGGTTGGATTCGTCTGCTGCCCACGGCTCCAGAATCTGTGGTGGTTGTTCTACAGGAACCATCCCATCCCATGACAACCCTGCCACAGGAGCATGGATTGGTGGTTGTGGTCCAATAGGGGCCACATAAGTGCTGCCAGAGAGCCCTTGCCCAAACAACGACTCAAAGGGACCATCCACAACTTGCTTGATTGGGTCTCTCTCTCTCTCCTGGAAAGCCACAAACAAGCCATCATGTCATCATGCAAGACACCTTTAGAGCATGAACTTATCAAACTGCTGAGATCAGTGTGCAATTTACCTTGCTGTGATTCTGTCATCCCCAAATCAATCAGAAGGGATCTATACTACCTATTTGCCACAGGGAGTTGTTGCCACAAAGTTGAGGATCAACAAAAGAGTCTCAAGCCTTGATGCAAGTCAGTCATAAAAGATGCAGGAAAGTTTTCAGGTCTGGAAAATGGGTAAGACTGTATTCTTGCTTTCAGATGACAGCATTCACACTTGTATGCAGGCAGCAGCTACATCCCCAGGCATCAGGCAGGGAAAACAGAGGGAGATGTGGTAACATTCCTTCACTCATAATGGCAACAAACGTATATCCTGGGTGCAGAAAGAGACAAAGAATTTTACAAAGAGGGTCACTGGGTATGAAACATAAAGAAAGAAGAGGCGCTTGACCCTGTGAGAATGCACTGTGCCAGGAACTATAGGCACTAGGAAAACCATGAGACTTGGGAGCTAAGAACCAGTGGACCATAATAGCTGCTCCCACTCTCAGCCTTTTTCCCCCTTCTTTGCACTAACCACGTGATGATTTTACTACTGCAAAGGCTGAGATTTCCTTTATACAGAGATGATACAAGATTAGAGCAATCAACAAAATTCTTCAGTTTGGTTCTTACTGAATTTGGAAGAAGTTCAGAATCGTTGATCCCATCGATGCAATGATTTCTGCCATTCCAACTCCCTCTCTCAACAGCAGCATCATTGCTGGAATTGAGCTCAGACACAATGCTGTTTGGAAGAAGTTCAGATGGATCCATACTTTTCTCTGCTGCTGGTGATGAGAACCCTTTGCCCCAGACCTTTGTCCATGGCATGCGATTCCAAGCAGAGTAAGTGGTGGTATCTGAGCCCTTTCCATTTGTTGGTACCTCAACTGCAGGAGGAACAGGAACTGTTGTTGGTGTGGCACCCACTGGTGTTGTTACACCTTTCATAGTTTTGGGTCCTGAGTTTTGGGTCCCTTTACCCCAAAAAGATGTTGAGTTTGTGATGTGAGTCTTGGAGTTTGCTACAACTGAGCCCTTGATACCACCACTCCTTGGTTTCAAAGCTCCTCCTGCAATCTTCACCTCACCAGCCTTTCCACTCAGATCTGCTGCCCTAGCAGCCTTGTTAACCTTCTTCACAGGATCAACAGAATTAGTTTGGCCCAGGAGAGCCACCTTTGATCCATCTGTCTTCTTCTCACCCTCAACTGCCTTTTTGTCACTATCCTTACTCTTGCTATCTCTTGCCATCTTCTTGGAGTCTTTTTTGGACTCTTCAGAGTCTTCTGCTACATCCCGAGAAGAAGTCCTCTCCTTGCTCAAATCACCGCTGCTGCTGCGCTCCCTCTCCTTCAATTTCTCCTGTCGCCGCCTCTCAGCTTCACGCTCTCGACGAAGCTCCCGTTCTCTCTCTGCAGCTGCCTCTCGCTCACTCTCTCTCTTGGCCTCCATCTTCTCATCCCGTAGACGTCGCCGTTCCTCCACCAATCGTGCAACCTCTTCCCGTTGCCTCCGCTCCTCAGCTTCCAACTGCTCCCTCTCCATTCGTGCTTGTCTCTTCTCTTCTGCCTTTCGTCTTGCCTTCTCTCCCCTGCTCCCTTCCTTGATGCTGCCATCTTCACCACCACCACCACCCCTACTATGCTGACTACCTCTACTGCCTCCACTGAGTGCATCCTCTGTTACCCTCTCATCCCTCCAAGCCTTTTGGCATAGCCATCTAAGGCTGACAAACAACAGCGAAAACACTCTAAACAGCGAGAACATCGCCGAGTCCCCTCGACATTTGTCTCCTCCACCAAAAAACCCACCTCCTCCTCCATAGCTTCCATAACCTCCTCCACCACCACCATCTCCCCAGTATGGAGACCAGGATCCATAAGGCCCTCCTCCAAAAGGAATTCCTGACGAACTAGTCCAACCTCTATTGACACCTACCATGGATGGTGGTGGGTGGTGCATTCGATCAGGATGCCATCCTCGGGCAGTCCAGGTCGAACCTCTGGTATCCCCACCACCTCCACCACGTGCACTAAACATAGCAGTGGGTGGTGAATGTACTCCTCCTCCTGCTGCTGCTGCTGCCTGAGCTACGTTACCTGGAATTCCAGCAACATGGGTGCCATTGCTGCTGGGGACATCAAGCACAGGTCGTCTTGACACATGCCCACAGTATGTGCACATGAATTTGCCGCCAACAGGAGTCTGGTCTCTGTAAGCAGACCAGCAGTTGCGGCACCGTCGAGTGGCTTCCTTTCTCCATTTTGCTGCTTCTTGTGCCTCAATCCTCCTCCTCTCCCTCAAGAATGCACTCCTTCGTGCCCGCCATTGTGACAGCCGTGGCATGGCCAGCTCGTACCATCCTAAGCTCACCAGCATCACTCCCACACACGCCAGCCTCGGCGACGTGACCTCAAACCTAAAATTGGGTGGCAACAGCTGCGAGAGCGCCCAGAGGATGATGAGCGGGATGATCAGCCACGGCAGCATCGTCACGATACGCCGCGACCACCTTGACGCCACGCACAGTATGCACATTCTCTTCTCTCTCCTCCCCCCCCCCCCTCCAAACCCTAACACACTCTCTCTTCTCTTCGCTTCTATCTTCTTCTCCTCTCTTCTGTTTTGTTCTTCTCCTCTCCTCTTCTTTAGGGTTAGCACACCCTTCTTCTTCTGCTATCCTCCTCCGCGAATTCCAAACCTCCTCCAACTGCTCCTTGCGAGGAGCTCTAGTAGTACCAAAGCTGCTCTACTTCTTCCCCCCAAATTCGTCTTCTTATCCACTACTACAAGAAGAAGTACGAGCAACGCCTCCTCCTCCTCCTCCTGTTCTCCTGTGTGTACGCCAACGACAATGTTACGCTTGCACTGGTAATGCCATACCATTGCAAATTCCCGCCTTCCTCCTCCTCGCCCTATCTTCTTCTTTGAGCTGCTGTACTAGTATAACTCTGTCCCTCGGTTCTTCCCCGCGGAAACCCGCCTCCTCTTCCGCCGCGACTGCATCCGCCCCACTCACTTGTCGCTTGTTCTATGTGCGTGGGTGGGTCTCTCTTCTATCAGTCGCAGTCTCAGTCTCAGTGTCTGTTTCTGTCTCTGGCTCTTCCTCTTCCTCTTTCTCTTCCTCTCCTTGGGGGGAAAACAAATCCCTGAGCTGCTGCTGCTGCTGGTGCAATTCAGGTTGCTCTTGTTTCCTTCCACAAGGCTGAAAAACCCCTAAAAAAATCCCGACACAAGAAGAAAGCTAGAGAATGCGGGAATGGGTACTTCAGCAACAAGTCGCTGACGAGTTTGTGAGTGTTCCCACACACTTTGCAAGCGCTAATGAGTCGGAGATCCGCGCCTTCTCTGCATCGCCTCCTGTGCAAGAAAAGAGGGTTTGCAATGCGCCACAGGCAGGCGCTCGCTCGATCGCTCGCTCCCACACCCTTTGTCGCCCGCGCGGTCTACCAGGCTCCTGCGCGGTTTACCAGTCGCCCGCGCGGTCTACAAGTCACCTGCGCGGCGTTTTTTTTCCCCCCCCTCTCACTGTGGTAATATTATCTCGTTATTACTTTTGACCGTGGACCATTAGATGGGCTGCGGGCAGGTTAGGAAATTTTTTCGGGCAGGTTAGGAACTCTCGCCCCCTCGATCCTTTTTCGCTTTCTTTAGTTTATTGGGTTTTTATCTGTTTTTAATATTTATTTATTTATTATTTTTACAATATTATTTTCGTTTTTTTTATTAATTTAAAAAAAAGGATATCGGGGTTATGGGTTTTTTTATTACCCCCCCATTTTCAATACCTAATTTATTACAGAAATAGATTGGTTTGTCCTATGTATAGTACAGTACATATCAGGGTTTTTTTTTTCCAATTTTTTGATGTGGAAAAAATTGGTAAATATTTCAAAAAAATTAGCAAAAATATTCCAATATACACTTAGGAAAAAAAATAAAATCTAATTTTTCTCTAAATCATATTTCTCAGGTCAAAAAATTGTCAAATTTTGCCAAAAAGAAAAACTCTAGGTTTTTCTATTCCATTCTACTCCTTACAAGCGAAACGGGACTTACACCTATAACTAGGCATAAGATCCCACCTAGTATCTAGGGATGTTCACAAATACAAGATGGCCTCCAAATACACTAGGAAATGTGTCTAGATGCTAAGTTGTGAGCAAGACCTTCCCTACCTGCCCCCGTTTTATAATAAAGACCTAGCGTTTCGTTGGTGTGTGTTGTGGCTTTGATGCCCAATCAAACCCTAATTTGTGCCCTTAGTTAGATCTCTTGAACCTAGTAGGTATTCAAAAAAGCTCACAATGAAACCCCGAGTTTTGTTTCCTTAAAAAAAAACTTGTATCATTTTGGTTTTTGCTTAAGGCTTAATCTTTCAAACCCAAGAGAGGCCTACCATCATTAGTGGTATGTAGTACTTTTTCCATTGGTGTTGCAACCAAGGTATGATGATGTGTAAGTAAGGAAACCCTAGGAAACCCTAAAATTCAAGGTATTTAGCAAAAGAGAAATGGTGTGTGTGTGTGTGTGTGTGTATTTTTGGCCCTTTTTTGTTGAGAATGGGGATTATGATGTAAGTTGGGTTGAGTGATGATGAAGTGGACGAAACGAGTGTTGGTTTTTATAAGGAATATATAACCATGCTAGGTGGAGTGAGTCACGAAATGAAACGAAACGATGGTTGGTTAAACGATGGTTGGTTACATAAGCAACTAACCACAAACAAGACACAGCTAGTAATAGTAGTAGTACATAGTACTAGTTGTTGCGTGACACTCATCCACACTCATTCAAATTGCGCATCAAATTGAGCATCATTTTGTGGCACACTCATTCAAATTGTTGCATCAAATTGAGCATCATTTTGTGGCTTGTTATGTTGTAACTTAGTTGAAAAGATCATGAAACACTCCCATTCCACCCCCAAAAAAAAGGAGGAAAAATTTTCTTGTTGATGTCATGAATGACATCAAAACCAATATGGAAAATGCCAAGAAACATAAATTGTGAACATATTTCACGGCTTTTGAAATTTGAATGAATGTTATTTACATATTAGTCAACATGGAATTTGCACAAAATGTGTAAAATTGTCAATAGGGGTGGACATATTAGCCCCCACTAGAGAGGAGACTTGTGAAGTTGTTGTTGTGCATAAATTGACTAACTTAGAAAGTCCAAAGACTACCTACCGACCGAGGATGGTGCCCAATTCAAAGGGTGATCATCTTTTTTTTCTTTTTTTTTTTCTCCGTTCCAAGGGCCGCCGAGACGAGGTTTTGAACCTTGATAGGTACCATTGATATTTCCGGTTCTTTTCCCCCAATAATTAATCATTGTGAAGCACTAGGACCAATTTTTATATTATACATAATTTACTTTATGACCAAAATAATTGACTATAGGTAATTTATATTTCTTATTTAAAAAAAATTTGGTGTAATTTTAATGATCAAGGTTTTGTTTTCACCTTTAAAAGAAGAGAAATTAATTGATCAACAAGAGTCTTCCTCCATAAAAACCCATTCCATTTTGTTATACTCAAACATCCCATCCCACTTCCCTCAATGCAACTTTGTTTTTTTATAAGTGTGCATGTTTTGGTATTATGGAGGCTTTGCTCTCTCTAGAGCTTGCTTTATACATCCAACACCCCCCTAATAGTGATGCCTATCAAGTTCACCATCCACAATTATTTTGAGAAAGAATGGAGGTTCCAAAACTCCATTTGAGCTTTATAAGATGCCCATTGATCATTATATAAGGGTGTTTGGTTTTTTTTTTTTTTTTTTGGCAATCACATTTTTTTGATCTAGGCACATGAAACTTGAAGTAAAAGGCTAATAATTGACCAATGGTGAGGCACAAAATTGGTGTGCCTAAGAATTATCGGGTAAAATTTCCACATTAGAAATACACATGCAATGATGCAAAACAAAACTCTTGTATTCTCCATAAACAAAGATTTGGAAATTACTCCTTTGCACCAAAATCTCATTTTTCACTTTGAAAAATTGCATATATGCTCAAGTTGTGCCAATTGGAAATCATCCAAAGTGGCATTTTCACCTAGTCACTTTGATTGTGCATTTGCCTTAGAAGGGGACGCCATATAGAAGGGAGAAACAATTGGGTTAAGGCCTTTTGAATGGCCATAGTAGGCCAAACTCTTCACAATGATGTTTAATGCACATACGTAGTAGAATGATGGAATCGATGTTGTACAAACATATATTCATCCATTGAACATTGCCAATTCATTTTGAAGTCCAAGCTCTTCCCAATTATATTCCATCCATTCACATGCAACCATGGAACCAATCTTGTAGAAGTAACCCTAGTGGAATATATCATGACACTATGTACCCATAATAAGTCCACCTATAATAACTCATTTTGGACATTATAATAATACATTCAATCCCCAGAATCTATGGGCTCATACAACTTCATGTCATGGTTGCAAGATTTGTTCAAAGAAGGAAACATAACTTCATCCATAATAAGACCCTTTCATCTATGAAGGAAAGGCAAATACACCATTACAATAGTATATTCAAACCTTAATATCAAAGGCTCCTCCACCTCCTCCTCCTCCAACTTCATGTCATTGGATGCAACATTTGAAAGGACGAAACAATTTTCATCTATAATAAGGCCTCGCATCCATGAAGAAGAGTCAATATACAATGGGAATTATTGTATAACCTTTATGGAGTTTCATTTGGAATAAAGGTTTAGGGTTTAGGGTACCCATTTAGGGTTTAGGTAGGTAAGTAGGTGGTGTCATTTAGGTAAACCTATGTCAATAGGTTGGTACGTAAGCAAGTTGGGGAAAGGGGGTCAAGATAGTACCTAGTTCATGTTCTTGCAATATCCACATTGGTTAATACTTACATCATGTGCTTGAAGGATAGGTAGGTAGGTAAGCAAGTGAGAAGATAAAGTAGGTCTTGTAGGTAGGTAGGTAGGTAAGCAAGTCAGAAGATAAAGTAGGTCTTTTAGGTAGGTAGGTAGGTAGGTAGACAAATGGGGCACTAGTAGAACTCTTTATGTAGGTTGGTAGATGAGCATAAACATGTACACCCGGGTGGTGGGGTTGTTAGTTGGTAGGTAGGAGCAAGATGGACATTGGTATGTCGATGTGATCATGGATGTGTTATGAGTCCCAATGTTCCTCATCCAACCCTTTGAGGATGGTATCTTTTTCCTCACTATTGGAAAGCCAAGGAGTCCTAAATGTAGGGGCCCTAACCTTCTACGTCATTGGGGCCCTTTAGCCTACTTTGCTATTGGGCCTCCCAAATGGGTGTTTGAGTCCCCATATTGCTTGTCCATCCTATTGGGTTGGTTTTTTTTCTCACTATTGAGAATGCAAGGAGTCCTTAACCCCAAGAGTCCTAACCCCTTGTGGCCCTAACCTTCTATGCCATCATTCTGCTTTAACCCTAGATTGTGCTTTGCTATTGGGCCTCTAGGGCTGGTGTTTGAGTCCCAATATTTGCTTGTCCCTTCAGTTTTCTGTTTCTCTCCCTATTGGAAACCCAAGAAGTCCTTACCTTAGGGGGCCCTAAGCCCAAGAAGGGCCTTTAACTTCTTTATCAATATAGCCCTTTTAAGCTACATTGTGCTAAGCTATTGGGCCCCCAAGACAAGTGTTTGAGACCCAATCTTGCATGTCCCTCCCTTTTAGTGGGTTTTTTTTTCTAGTTTTGTCTAGTTCTTGAAACCTTTTGTTGCAATCCTAACTCTTTTTTTAAAAAATATTTTTAAAAATTATTTATTATTTTTTGGATGGAACATTCAGCCTAATTTTGAAATTAATTTTTTGAATTTCAAAAATGTTTCAATTCTAATCATCTTCACAAAGAATTGAAAAGTTGGTCCAGGTTTAGACCCAAGTCCATTACCATTACCATTTCCATTACACACAACTAAACAATTTTTTCATTTGTGTAGTATTAATTTGTTCAACTAGTTCACATTATTTAAAATTAAAAAATGTAATTTTTATTATGTGTAATCAATCAAATGCAATAAATTGCCTAAAATGGAGGATCGAGCTTTTTTTTTTTTTTTTTTTTTTGGGAAAAAAAAAAAATTTTTTTTTTTTTTTTTTTTTTTTTAAATTATTTTTAAATTCAAATTTTTTTTAATATGTAACAAAAAGAGAAATTGTGGAATCTTCCATTCAACAATGATTTTTTTTTTTTTTTTTAAATAAATTTTTAATTTTTTTTTTTTTTTT
>Ga0116227_10014100_pt1 | contig 12303 bp, 13 predicted proteins | sample S1TSphgellanicum_FD_89693 | JGI IMG/M metagenome (GOLD analysis project Ga0116227, IMG submission 89693) | Host-associated microbial communities from peat moss isolated from Minnesota, USA - S1T2_Fb - Sphagnum magellanicum MG | ecosystem: Host-associated > Plants > Peat moss > Unclassified... | reverse complement strand
TGAGCGCCAAGCGTAGCCGACCTGATAGAGCGACCCATCGTCGGTATAGGTGTCGCCGTCCTGGACATAGGTCGTGATCACCGCCAGCGGGGCCACGCCCTCGCCGTTGGCGGGCGCACGATCAGCGTTCAGCGCCTCGCGCAGGCCTTTCTCGATCCAGGCCCGTTCCAGCCGAGGCCGAGTGGCGGCGAGCTCAATCTTATGGTCCACAAGGGCGTCCGGGAAGATGTAGGTCTGGCTCTGGATCGCCTGGTCTGGGTTCAAGGGGTGAAAGTCGATGCGGTCGCCGGTCCGGCTCGCCGCGCCGGTCATAACGAAAGCTGACCGCGCCTGAGCCTGGGTCTGCGCCGCCTTCTGAGCGGTCAGATATTGCTGATGCGACTGCCAGAAGTTAAGTCCGGCGATAACCAGGGCCAAAACGCCGACCAGCTCGCCGATAGTAAGCCAAACCCGGCGGCGGCGCTGCTGGGGCGAGGGCGGCAGGACGGGGTCGTCGGTCAAGCGAGGCCTATCCGGCTGAGGTTGATGGAGCGTTTGTCTTTAGTGGGCGGTGAGGGCGGCGGCTAGCGGCATTGGGCGTGGCCGTCATGTTGTAGGGCGCGTTAAGGGCCTCTTTTACTGTCGCTCGTGAACTTCGTGAAGTCTTGGACCAAGGTTCCGAATTCGCCGTGCATTTGTGTATCGGGGCGCGCTGCCCGGCTTGCGCGAGCCGGGCTTGCCGTGCTCATTTATAGCATGTTGATTTTACCGCAAACGGACGCCATCGCATTCATTGATGAATCCGGCGACTTCGAACTCGCCAAGTTAAATCCAGCTTATCCAATCTGCGCCCAGTGCGCGCTCACATGTACGGTGGATCAGTATCTAGCGAACGCTGTCCCGAATCTTATGAAAATTAAGTACCACTTCTTTGGAAATGAATGCGTTGTTATTCATGGCCACAAACTTCGAAAGCGAAGCGTGCCATTTAATATACTTGCAGATCCAGAAACGTTTGGCGAATTTATGAATGCCCTTAAGTGGGCGTTTGATAATATTGATGGTCAGCTTATCGCTTCAGCGGTTGATAAGCCGCGCCATAAGGAACAGTATGCAAATCCAAATGATCCGTTCTTTCTAAGCCTGCAGTTCTTGCTTGAGCGCCTAAATGCTTACTGGCGCGGAAAGCTGACCGCTAAAAATCGCCTTCTCTGTGTATTTGAACAGAGGGGCGCAAAGGAAGATAGAAAGACATTAGAATGGTTTCGTGAAATATGCGATGGGCGCAACTTCCGAAGCCAGAAATTTCATTTTGATGCAGATTTTAGACCAAAAGATCAAAACGTTATAGGTCATCAATACGCCGATTTGGCCGCATATGCCATTTGTCGATATGTTGAGTCGCGCGATGAAAACCGAAAAGATTGGCTGGCAATTAAAGATAAAATGTGGAGGGTTGGAAACGTCCTTATTGGTCACGGATTAAAAATATTTCCAAATTAGATAGCCAAAAGGCCGCAGTTTCCTGCGGCCTTCGCCGACCGCCTACGGCGGCCCATTTGCTTAACTGTATCCTTAGGCCGCCCAAAAGTCAAGAAAATCAGTGGCCACCTAACCCATTGACCCTAACCCATTGATACGAGTCGTTTTTCGAGACGCTTCCTTTTGATGGCGTGACGAGTACGCCGGCGCCGGCGCCCTTCTTGCCGATGGCGGCTGATCCCCTACTACACCCCGCCCAGCGCTTCAAACCAGCGCCCCACCGCTAATGCATCCTGGTGCAGCCCCGCCGTGCGCGCCGCCGCCTCGGCGTCCACACCCCAGCGCTCTTCTTGATGGGCCTCCTCCAGACGAGCCAGCGCGAACGCCTCTGGCCCGCTCAGCCTCTTTCGCTGAACCGCCAAAGCCAGGATCGCGGAGTCGAATAGGCCGGCGGCGAAGGCCAGGCCGGTCAGGCTGAACCTGTCCAGGGTGCGCGCCAGGTCGGCGACGCGGGCAAGCGTTTCGGGGGGTTGCGGGACGTGGATGACGCCGGTCGCGGGGACGAATTCGAGGTCCAGCGCCTGCGCCGCCCAATCCAGAAGCGGCGACCACTGGGCGATCTGGCGCGACGCCAGGTCTTGCGGCGCCTCGGCGAAATAACAGAGCGCATCAGCTTCCGCACAGCGGGCGAGGGACTGCGCCATGGCGTCGTGAGCGCCGTCGGCCAGGTCCAGCGCGGTGAAGGCCAGGCGAGTGAGGGGCATGACGGCGAAGTCGATCACGTCGGCCCGCCCCGCCCATTCCGCGGCGATGGCTTCAGCCAGGGCGCGTGTCGGGGCGACCAGACAGCCGCCCGCGGGCGTCTTGGCTGTCCGACCGTCCAAGGTCACGGCAAAGCCGGCCTCGTGCTCAGCGGTCGCTACGGCCTCGTAGAAACGCCGCGGCTTGGGGTTAGGCGTGTCGGGTCGGAAGGCCATTCAGGTCTCGTACATGTCAGGCGCGATACAAGACGCTTCAATTAGCCGGAGCGGAGGGCCTACGCGAGGCCTAGACATTGATGACGAGACCGGACCCATCCTTACAAGCGGCCATCGCTGTCAGCCGTTTCGGCCTAGGCGCAAGGCCCGGCGAAATTGAGCTGGCGCAGAGCGACCCTCAAGGCTGGTTGGTCGCCCAGATCGACCCTGAGGGCGGCGACATCCCCCAGGCGCTCGGCGGCGGCGCGCTGCCCTCCTGCCAGGACCGTTTCGCCCTCGTCGCGAGTTGTCGGGCGGCCCAAAAGGCGGCGGGCCAGGACGACGCCCTGCGCAACGCCGCGTTCAAGCCCCTGAACGACGGCTTCGCCGACGAGATCATGTCGCGTTTTTGGCTGGGCGCGGTGACGCCATCGCCCTTTCGGGAACGATGGGCGCTGTTCTGGGCCAATCACTTCAGCGTCAGCGCAAATAAGGGTCAGGACGTGATGGCCGTGGTCGGGGCCTTCGACCGCGAGGCGATCCGCCCCCACATGTTCGGCAGGTTCGAGGACCTGCTGTTGGCCTCCTCCCAGCATCCCGCGATGCTGCTCTATCTCGACCAGTCCCAATCCATCGGACCCGAAAGCCCGGCTGGCCTGAAGCGCCACGGCGCAGGCCTGAACGAAAACCTCGGCCGCGAAATCATGGAGCTTCATTCGCTGGGCGCCGACGCCGGCTATACTCAGGCCGACGTCACCGAACTCGCCCGCGCCCTGACCGGCTGGTCGGTCGCTCAAGGCAATGTCCCGCTGGATCAGCTGGGCCGCTTCGTCTATCGGGCCAACATCCATCAGCCTGGGCCGCGCACCATTTTCGGACGCACCTATCCGCCGGGCCAACAGGCGCAAGGGGAGGCGGCGCTGCGCGACTTCGCCGCCAGCCTCCACACGGCCGAGCACATCTCGCGCCAGCTTGCGGTGCAGTTCGTCGCCGACGACCCGCCGCCGGCCTTGGTCGCCCGGTTGAAGCGCGGCTATTTGGACAGCCACGGCGACCTCGCCCATGTCGCCCGCGTCCTGATCACAGCGCCGGAGGCTTGGGACCCCCAGGCGGCCAAGCTCAAGACCCCCTACGAGTTCCTGGTTTCCAGCTATCGCGCCGCCGGGATCGGCCCGAGCGACCCCCGCAGAGACGTGCTGAACCCTCTGAGCGGCCTGGGTCATCGCCCCTACACTGCGCCCCAGCCCAACGGCTGGCCTGACCAGGCGGCCGACTGGGCCTCGCCCGACGCCATGGTCAAGCGGCTGTCTTTCGCCCAGGGATTCGCCGGCGCCCATACGCCCATGCTGGATCCGATCCAGGTGGCGCAGGCCGCGCTGGGCGCCCGGCTGTCGCCGGCCACCTACACCACGATCAAGCGCGCCGAAACCCGGCAGGAGGCCTTCGCCATCCTGCTCATGAGCCCGGAGTTCCAACGCCGATGACCGCTCAAACCCTCACCCGCCGCGGCGCCTTAGCCGCCGGCCTGTCCGTCACCTTCATGGGCGCTGGCGCTCGAGCCCACGAGGCGCGCGCCATCGCTGACCGTAAGCTGGTCGTCATCATCTGCCGGGGCGCCATGGACGGTCTGTCAGTCTGCCCGCCGATTGGCGACGCCAACTACGCCGCACTTAGGGGCGCCATCGCCATTGCGCCCGATCAGGCGCTGAAGCTGGACGACACCTTCGCCCTGCACCCCAAGCTGACCACACTGTACGCCCTGGTGCAGGGCGGGCAGGCCCGCATCGCCCCCGCGGTCGCCATTCCTCAACGGATCCGCTCCCACTTCGAGGCGCAGGACATGCTGGAGAACGGCAGCGGGCGTCTGTATGGCGCCGCCACAGGCTGGCTGAACCGTACGCTCCAGGTCGTCCAGCCCCATCGCCCGATCAAGGCCCTGTCCATCGGCGCCCAGGAGCCTCTGATCCTGCATGGTCCCGCAGAGGCGGAAAGCTGGTCGCCCGGCGGCCGACTGAACCCCAACGGCGACCGCGTGACCGACGCCGTCAAGGCGCTCTACCAGGACGACCCCCTGCTCGGCCCCGCGCTCGCTACCGGCCTTCAGGTGCAGAGCGAGGCCAACATGCTGAACGGCGGCAAGCCGATCAATGGCGGCGACGCCAAGACTTTCGCCGTCACCGCCGCCAAGTTCCTGACCGATCCGAACGGCCCCTCCATCGCCGTGCTGTCCCTGGACGGCTTCGACACCCACGCCAACCAGGGCGCCGCCAACGGCCAGCTCGCCAACCGGCTGGCGATCCTGGACGGGGTAATTGCAGGCCTTCAGACGGGCCTGGGCGCAGAGTGGCGCAACACGGTGGTGGTCGTCGCCACCGAATTTGGGCGCACCGCCCATGTGAACGGCGCCGGGGGCACCGACCACGGCACCGCCTCAACCGTCATCCTGGCCGGCGGCGCTGTGAAGCCAGGCGGCATCATCGGCGACTGGCCGACGCTCCAACCCGCCCACCTGTTCGAAAACCGCGATCTGGCGCCGACGCTGGACGTGCGTCAGGTGTTCAAGGGGGTGCTGCGCGACCACATGGGCGTCGAGTCCGCCGCTTTGGATACGCGGGTGTTCCCCGATAGCGCTGCGGCGCGGGCGGTTGGGGGGCTGGTTGCGGCTTGAAGGAGGGTCATTGAAAGTTCGCCCCCTAACAACGCGCAACGGGTTTCGGATATTGCGTTTACGGGCCTTGTCGGTGATATAGGCGCAAGATGCAGAGGATGAATCACATGAATGGGCTTCTTGAGCGGCCCGGCACCGTGATCCCGTCCGTAGAGGATGCCGAGCTTGCCGCTACCGCTAGCCGTGCGCTCGCAGGCGCCTCGAGAGACGTGCTCCACGTTCGTTTGGAGAATGGAGACGAACTTGCGCTTCCTAAAGCGGTAACACGCCTACTTTCTCATCTGCTCGTCGAGATGGGTCAGGGAAGCGCCGTCACAGTCATTCCGATCCACGCCGAGCTGACGACCCAACAAGCCGCCGATTTCCTCAACGTCTCGCGTCCGCACCTCATTTCCTTGCTGCATGCTAAGGAACTTCCCCATCATATGGTCGGCACACACAGACGGGTGCGTTTCGCCGACGTCTATGCGTACAAAGATAGGTTTGAGCAGCAGCGCCGTTTGGCGATGGATGAGTTAGCTGTGCAGGCTCAAGAGTTGGGCTTTGGCTACTAATACCTCGAGTTACACTGTAGTCCTTGACGCTTGTGTTCTGTATCCAGCGCCGCTCCGCGATTTACTCATTGAGCTGGCGGCGTCGGGACTTTACCGCGCCAAGTGGACCGACAAAATCCACGATGAGTGGACGAGAAACGTTCTGAAAGACAGGACAGACCTTAAGCCCGAACAGCTTGCCCGTACCCGCGCTCTGATGGATGCGGCGGTACTAAGCGCCAAGGTCATCGGATACGAAGGCCTTATCCCCAGCATTATGCTACCCGATGAGGGGGACCGCCACGTTGTGGCGGCAGCAATCCGTGCGGGCGCCGACGCCATAATCACCTTTAATATCAGAGATTTGCCGTACGCGAGCCTCTCTGCTTACGACATTGACGCTCAGCATCCAGATGACTTCTTGCTTCATCAATTCGGCCTGGACGAGCCCCTTGTGGTCGTGGCCGCACAGCGTTGCCGCGCTAGGCTGAAAAACCCGCCCGTGACAGCTGAAGACTATCTCGACACCCTTGAGCGTCAGTCGCTTCCTCGTACCGTGGCGGCGCTTCGGCCTTACGCAGCCGTCCTGTGACGTGGCCGCGAGGCCACCCGTCCCCTACAAAATAAACCGCGACAAATCCGCGTCCTTCGCCAGTTCCCCGATCCGGTCGCGCACATAGGCGGCGTCTATGACGACCGTTTGGCCGTCGCGGTCGGCGGCGGCGAAGCTGATGTCTTCGACGACCTTTTCCAGGATGGTCTGGAGGCGGCGCGCGCCGATGTTCTCGACCGCATTGTTCACCTGCACGGCGGCGTCTGCGACCGCGTCTACGGCGTCTGGGGTGAAGTCGAGCGTCACCCCTTCGGTCTGCATCAAGGCCTGATGCTGGCGGATCAGGTTGGCTTCCGGCTCAGTCAGGATACGGCGGAGATCGTCGCGCGTCAGGGCCTTAAGCTCGACCCGGATCGGCAGGCGGCCCTGAAGTTCGGGCAGGAGGTCTGACGGCTTGGAGACGTGGAAGGCGCCGGACGCGATGAACAGCACATGGTCGCTTTTCACCGGCCCATGTTTGGTCGAGACCGTCGTGCCCTCGATAAGGGGCAGGAGGTCGCGCTGTACGCCCTCGCGGCTGACATCGGCGCCGCCGCGGCGCTCGCTATTGCCCGCCACCTTGTCGATCTCGTCCAGGAAGACGATGCCGGCGTTCTCCGCCAGATCGATGGCCTCCCGCGTCAGGGCTTCCTGATCGACCAGCTTGTCGCTTTCTTCGGCGATCAGCGGGCGCCAGGCGTCCGCCACGGTGGTGCGCTGGGCCTTCGCCGCGCCGCCAAAGGCCTTGGACATCATGTCGCCGATGTTCATCACCCCGATTGAGGCGCCGGGCTGGCCGGGGATTTCGAACATGGGGGCCGCCCCGCCGGGCTGGGTCAGGGTCAGCTCGACCTCCTTATCCTCCAGCTCTCCGGCGCGCAGCTTCTTGCGGAAGCTTTCCCGGGTTGCGGCGTGGGCGGTGGGGCCGACCAGGGCGTCCAGCAGCCGTTCTTCGGCGGCGGCTTCGGCGCGGGCGTGGACGGAGGTGCGGCGGCGTTCGCGCACCATGCCCATGGCCACCTCCACCAGGTCGCGGATGATCTGATCGACGTCGCGGCCGACATAGCCGACCTCGGTGAACTTGGTGGCCTCGACCTTCAGGAACGGCGCCTGGGCCAGCTTGGCCAGACGGCGCGCGATCTCGGTCTTGCCGACGCCGGTCGGGCCGATCATCAAGATGTTCTTCGGCGTCACCTCGTCGCGCAGGTCGTCGGGCAGGCGACGCCGACGCCAGCGGTTGCGCAGCGCGATGGCCACGGCCCGCTTGGCCTCGGCGTGACCGACAATGAAGCGGTCGAGTTCGGAGACGATCTCGCGGGGAGAAAAATCGGTCATCGGAAGTCTATCATCTTCTGTGGGATGTCGCGGGGGCCTGGGCTGCGAGGGCTCAGCCCTCCAGCGTCTCCACCGTCACGTTGGTGTTGGAATAGACGCAGATGTCGGCGGCGATAGCCATGGCGCGCCGGGCGATCTCCTGGGCGTCCAGGTCCAGCCCGATCAGGGCGCGCGCCGCCGCCAGCGCATAGGGGCCGCCCGATCCGATGGCCGCCACGCCCGCCTCTGGCTCCAGCACGTCGCCGGAGCCGGTGATGGTGTAGATGGCCTCCCCATCGGCGGCGATCAGCATGGCTTCCAGCCGGCGGAGATAGCGGTCCGTGCGCCAGTCCTTGGCGAGTTCGACGCAGGCGCGGGCGAACTGGCCCGGATGGGCCTCAAGCTTGGTCTCCAACCGCTCGATCAGGGTGAAGGCGTCGGCCGTGGCGCCGGCGAAACCCGCCACCACCTTGCCGCCAGCCAGGCGGCGCACCTTGCGGGCGTTGGCCTTGACGATGGTGGCGCCCATCGACACCTGGCCATCGCCCGCCACAACGGTTTGGCCGTTCTTGCGCACGGCCAGGATGGTCGTTCCATGCCAGCCGGGTATGGTGTCGTTTGCTACCGTCATGGCGCGCATGTGGCGGGCCTGCGCGGGCGGGTCAAGTTGGAAGGCTTTGAAGATTGTGAGCAGGGGCGCGACGTTCTCAAGCGAAGAGGTGGAGCGCTACGCCCGCCATCTGGTGCTGCGGGAGCTGGGCGGCCCGGGTCAACAGAGGCTGAAAGCCGCGCGTGTGCTGCTGGTGGGCGCCGGCGCCCTGGGCTGCGTCGCGGCGCCGCTGCTGGCCGCGGCCGGGGTCGGCGTGGTCGGCCTGGTGGACCCCGATGTGGTCAGCCTGTCGAACTTGCAGCGCCAGACCCTGTACCGGACCGAAGATGTCGGGCGGCTAAAGGTCGATTGTGCGCGGGAACGGCTGGGGGAGATCAACCCCCATGTGCAGGTGGAGGCGCATGCGGTCGCTCTGACGCCGGACACGGCCGACGGCATCGTCGCGGGCTACGATCTGGTGCTGGACGGGACCGACGATTTCGCCACCCGCTTTGCTGTCAACGAAGCGGCCTATCGGGCGGGCGTCGCGCTCGTGTCTGGGGCGATTGAGCGCTGGACCGGCCAGGTCGGTGTGTTCGCCGCGGGCCTCACGCGCGACCACCCGCCGGGCCAACGCCAGGCCTGCTACCGCTGCCTGACCCCGGAGATCCCGCCCGACGCCGAAACCTGTGCGCGCGTCGGCGTGGTGGGGGCGCTGGCCGGCGTCATCGGCGCGATGATGGCGCTGGAAGCTGTCAAGCTGATCGCCGGCGCGGGCGAGCCCCTGGTCGGGAGGCTGTTGATCTACGACGCCCTATCGGCGGAAACGCGCACCGTTCGCGTGCCGCCCGATCCTGAATGCCCGGTGTGCTGGGGAGACAGGTCGATCTAGATCGGGACTACTTGTTCGCCGGCGCCGTCGGCGCCGTCTCCTGGGCCTGGGCGGGTTTGTCGGTCGCGACGGCCTCTCCGACGATTTGGAAGATCGGGCCGCCGCTATAGGTGAAATACATCAGGTGTTGATCGGCGGCGATAAAAACGCGGTGCGACCGCAGGAAATCGGCGCCTAGCAACATATCGGGTTGGTCACGGAGTTCGACCTTCTGCGCCAATATGGATCCTGTTTGCATCTCTTTGTTGTCCCCAAAGAGATCGGCGACTTCCAGCCTGGCATGGCGAACTTGCTCCGTGCCGATATCCACTTGGTCGAACGTGGCGACCCTTGTGTCTACCAGATGATCGCCGATGCCCTCGGACCTCTGCTTTTCGGAGGTGAAGTCTCTTGGGCGCAGCCCGGCCGCCGAGGCCGCGTCCGAGGTAATGATCGAGGTCGTCGCGCCGGAGTCAAGGATCGCTTTGATCTCCCGGCCATTGACCGACAGCTTCACCCTGTACTGCCCATTGACGTCATTACTATCGAGATCGGCGCCACCGGGCGCCTTGGTCCAATAGGCTAGGGACTGATCTCCGCAATGTTCGGTTTTCCAAAGGCGCACCGCCTTGTTCGCCAGATCGAACTCCAGGTTGAAGTGACTGAGGAAGTCGCGCCCTAGAAGCCCGGCTTCGGCGGGCGAACCTTTGGAGCCAATTACATAAAATTTCACACCCTTTATCTTAACGTCCGACAAGGCGAAGTCTTTGACGATTGTGTATTCGGCGTCTTGCGAGCCGCCCAAGCCGTAAAACTTTACACTTCCATCCGTGAACGTGTGGAGGCCGAAGTCTCGCGCCGCGCCGCCGAACATCGTACTGGAGTCAGCGCCTGTATCGACCAAGAACCATCCGGTGGCCCCATTGATCGATACGGGAACAAGGGGGCGGTTACGATCAAACTTGACCGGTAGTTCGCCCACCTTGATCAACTGACATCCCGGAGCGGCGAGCGCGCCCCTAGCCCAAAGGGCGGCGAGCGCGGCCACAACTATAGCGGCACATTTTTTCATAACCCTCGATAACCCGCTCGGCGGCTTAAATTCAAGGTGACGGCGCAGGCTCTATCGCCCTGAGCCTGTTGCAAGACGCCGGACGTTCGATCAAACGCATCCAAGTCGGAAATTATTACCTATCCTGGTCTTGCTGAACGCATCGCCGTGAACTGAGACGGCTGAGCGACAGTCAAGGTGGGGAATAACCCTCGCATATGATTAATATTCCAAGTGATGATTGCCGGAATGCCTTGGATTGCCGCGGCCTCGCCAATCAGGAGGTCGTAAAGACGCGCGCCAACACCACCCGATTGGGCGTACCGCCGCATCGCATCGAACGTCTGAGCTGGCGTTAGGCCTACGAGCGTCGTCACAGCGCGCACACTTTCCAAAGCGGCCCAGGCCTCTTCCGGCTCAAAACGAAACGGGGCGTGGTCTCCGCGACGGGTCAGGGTGCTGTACGCTTCCGCATAACTGTGAGCCGCTACGGCGAAGTGAGGAGCGTCATCGCCGATCACCAGGCCCAAGGATGGGCGATGGTGTTCATGCTCCTCAGCCACCATCGCGATAACGACGTTGCTGTCGAGCAGGCCCGCCGCCCTCAACCTTCACCCTCGCGCACCGCATCGAGCGCGGCGTTAGCCTCTTCCAAGGACACCGCCGCCCCGCCCGTGCGCCGAACGAGAATGCCGCCGCGTTGGACAAGTCGGCCAACCTTTGCGGGCGCGCCGGGCGGCACATAGCTCCGCAGAGCGTCTTCCACGACTTCAGTTGCGGTCATGCCCGTCTGCTTGGCCAGCTCATGAGCTCGTGTTCGCGCGAAGCTGGAGCGGACGTTGAACTGACTATTTTCAGCGCGAGACATATTGCACTCCTGCGCTCGAATATCGCCCAGAAACCACATAATGGCTAGCCGCTTCGAGAGCCGGCTAGCAAGACGGGCGATCTTACCCCCGGTAGCAACGGCGAACCGGCTTTTAATTCGTCGCCTTGGGCTCTGGCGCGATCTGAATATAGGGGACCATCGCGCCGGCGATCGCCTGATAAACGGCGGCGTGGCCGTGATCGTCTTTCGGCAGATCGACATTGGCCTTGATCAGCACGTCGCTGGAGTCGAACACATCGACGCCTGCTTTAGCCCCAACGTTAAGGGCGGCGTTTCGATAGTCGTTGAGGCCCGATAGCTTTTTGCTGGTCGCCGGCGGCGTCGTGACGATGAAGACTGCGGCGCCCTGGGTTTGCGCCTCACGGACGAGCTTGGTGAGCGCCGTGGTGAAGTCCCCGACGTCGGTCTTGGCGCGATAGTCGCCGTAACCGAAGCTTAGGATCAACAGGTTGCCGACCGGCTGGCCAGCCCAGCGCTCGGCGCTCTTTTCAACCGTGTCGCTCGGAAAACCGTGATCGACGATGGTCTCGTGGGGCACAAACCGATGCAGGCTGTCGGCCAGCGTTAGGCTGCCGCGCTTTTCGTCGGCGCCGTTGATCGGTGGGCGATGGCCGTGGCGAAACCCACCATAGATGGCGTCGTCGCCCTGAAGCACGATTGTTCCGTCGCGCGGGATCACCGCGTCGCCGTAATTGTCGGGCACGGGGCCAATCTGGGCGGCGGTTGCGCGCAGAACCGGGGCGGGATGGAAACAGCCGGCCATCGGCGCAGATGCGGCGAGAGCCAGGATCAGGAGACGCTTCATTAGCTCCTCAGGGGAATCGGATGGTCATAAAGGCCTGCCCGCAACCTCGTCGCCTTTGACGCCATCCTCGCTGGAGAGGGCGTGACCGTGGCGGGCGTCGAAGCCCAGGGGATCGGGCAGGATCAGAATATCGGCGCCGGGAAATTTTGTATGCACCCGCGCCTCCGCCCGCACCAAGATTTCCTGAGCCTCGACCAGGGTCGTCTGGGCGGCGATTTCAGCGTGGAGCTGGATGTGGATGACGGGGCCAGAGGCGCGGGTGCGCAGCGCGTGCATATGGGGAATGGCGGGATCGGCCAGGACCAGGGCGGTGATGGCGCTGCGGTCCGCCTCGTCTAGCTCTCGGTCCATCAGACTGTTGGAGCTATCTTTCAACACGCCCAGCGCGCCCCAGACCAGCCACGCGGCGACGAACAGGCCGGCCAAGGCGTCCGCCCGCTCCCAATGCAGAAAGGTCGCCAGCGCGATGCCGACCAGGGCGGCGAGGTTGGAGCCGAGGTCGGCGATATAATGCGCCCTGTCGCCTGAGACGGCCAAGGACCGCGTGCGGTTCAAGACCCAGGATTGCGCCCAG
>Ga0116227_10014099_pt1 | contig 12304 bp, 15 predicted proteins | sample S1TSphgellanicum_FD_89693 | JGI IMG/M metagenome (GOLD analysis project Ga0116227, IMG submission 89693) | Host-associated microbial communities from peat moss isolated from Minnesota, USA - S1T2_Fb - Sphagnum magellanicum MG | ecosystem: Host-associated > Plants > Peat moss > Unclassified... | reverse complement strand
CACGACGCTTCGGCCTGCTCCGGCCCCGTATCGTCGTCTTGGGTCTGAACCCCCATGCGGGCGAGTCCGGTCATTTGGGCCACGAGGAGATCGAGGTGATCGAACCGGTGCTGGCGAGATTGCGCAGCGAGGGTCATGACGTGCGCGGCCCCGTGCCCGCGGATACGGCGTTCGCACCGCAATTTCTCGCGGATGCCGACGTCGTCGTGGCGATGTATCACGATCAGGGATTGCCGGTCATCAAACACATCGGCTTCGGCCACGCGGTGAACGTCACATTGGGTCTGCCGATCGTGAGAACCAGCGTCGATCACGGAACGGCCCTCTCGCTCGCGCGCACCGGAAAAGCCGATGTGGGTAGCCTGCGCGCCGCGGTGGCGCTCGCCATCAGCTTGGCTGATGGCGTCCCGGCCGCCGCACATGCAAGTCCGTAAACGTTTTGGCCAGCATTTCCTGCATGACCCCGGAGTGATCCGCCGGATCGTGGATGCCGTCGCGCCCTCGCAGGGAGATCGTATCGTCGAGGTGGGTCCGGGACGCGGCGCGCTCACCTGGAGTCTGCTCGAACGCGCGGGCGGCATGGACGTGATCGAAATCGATCGGGACCTTGCCCGCGTGCTGAAGGACGACCCGCGGGCACAACATCTGCGAGTCCACGTCGAGAACGTGCTCGATACGGACTTCGTAGCGTTGCGCGGCGCGGGCCCGCCGTTGAAAGTCGTCGGCAATCTGCCCTACAACATTTCGACTCCCCTCCTGTTTCGTCTCTTGAGCCAGCGGAGCGCCATCGGCGACATGTTTTTCATGCTGCAAAAGGAAGTCGTCGACCGCATGGCGGCCCCCCCGGGCGGGAAGGAATATGGCCGGTTGACGGTCATGCTCGCAGCCTATGCCGACGTCGAAGCCGTCTTCGATGTGGGACCCGGCGCCTTCAAGCCCCGGCCCAAGGTGTGGTCGGCCATCGTACGGCTGCGCCCGACGCTCGAACCTCGCTTCGACATCGGCAGCGACGGTGTGCTGCGCAGCCTGGTCACGGCGGCATTCTCACATCGCCGCAAGACTTTGCGTAACGGCCTGAAGTCCTTTCTGAACACCGAGCAGATCGCGGCATGCGGCATCGATCCGCAGTGCCGCCCCGAAACCCTGGCCCCGGCACAGTTCGGTCTGTTGGCGGCCCTTTATTGTGAGCTGCAGCAAGCCGGCCGACAAAGCGCTTGAGGCGCCGCACAGTCCGTTATACTAATGGCGCATGGAGCCACCGCAGACCCCTCCCGTTAGAATTCGTGTCGACGTCGAAACGTCTTACATCGAGGAGCAATCCGATCCGCGCGACAAGCGCTTCGTGTTCTCTTACACCATCACCATTCGCAATGAGGGCCAGGTGCCGGCACGGTTGCTGACCCGTCATTGGATCATCACCGACGCCAACGGCAACGTCAAAGAGACGCGTGGTGACGGGGTCGTGGGCGAGCAGCCCTATTTGAAGCCAGGGCAGGGTTTCCGCTACTCGAGCGGGGCCGTCATCGAAACTCCGGTGGGCACCATGCAGGGAAGCTATCAAATGGTGGGCGACGACGGCCAGCAGTTCGACGCTCCGATCGCACCGTTTCGACTCGCGATGCCGGGAGTCCTTCACTGAAGCCGGGGAGAAACTGATGGCCCTCTACGCCATCGGCGATATACAGGGCTGCGACAGTGAACTCGGCGAACTCTTGCGAGCGATCAGCTTCTCGGTGGATCGAGATCAGGTTTGGTTCGTCGGTGACCTGGTCAATCGTGGACCTGAATCCCTCCAGGCACTGCGACGGATCCGAGCGATGGGGTCGGCGGCAACCGTTACCTTGGGCAATCACGACCTGCATCTGCTCGCCGTCGCTCTGGGCTACGCGAAGATGCGTAGCGACGATACGCTCGATGAGATTCTCGCCGCCCCGGACCGGGATGCTCTGCTGGAGTGGCTCATCACGCGGCCGCTTCTCCACGAGGACTCATCGCGGAACCTGTGCGCCTTGCATGCGGGACTTGCGCCCCAATGGGACATGGCGACGGCGCGCGCGTGCGCAAGGGAATTCGAAAGCGTCCTGCAGCGCGAGCCCAAGCGCGTGCTCGACCGAATGTACGGCGATGATCCGGACCGTTGGGATGATTCGTTGAGCGGCGCGGATCGGCTGCGCTTCATCGCGAATTGCTTTACGCGGCTGCGCTATGTCGACGCCAATGGCCGTTTGGCGCTGCGCGCCAAGGGCTCGCCGGAAAAAGGTCAGAAGAAAGCCTTGATACCGTGGTTCGAGGCCGAACACGCGCGCTGGCACGGCACTCGCGTCATCTTCGGCCACTGGTCCACCCTGGGTTATTTCAGCAACGGCGACGTGACCGGCCTCGACACCGGCTGCGTGTGGGGTGGCAGCCTCACGGCTTTGCAACTCGACGTGGCGCTGGCCAAACCCGTGCAAATCGGCTGCCGCACGCGACAGACTGTTTAGCTTAGCGATGGCGCTCCAGCGTGATGAAGCTGTAGGCCGCGCTGTGCGCGGCATCGGCCTCGTGGCGTTCGCGTGACACTTCGCGCCACTCGGGTTCGCGCCACCCGTTGAAGAACGTATCGCCGTCCGCGACCCAGGCATGTACCAGCGTCAGATGGATGCGCGTCACCAAGGGCAGGCACAGTGCATAGATCTCGGCCCCGCCTATCACGAAGAGTTCGGCATCGGTGCCTGCGGCGCGGCGCGCCTCGTCGAGGCTACCGACGACGCGGCAATCGCCGGGATCGAATTCCGTGGATCGCGTGAGCACGACGTTGCTCCGGCCGGGGAGCGCCTTGCCGATGGACGCGTAAGTTTTGCGGCCCATCAGGACCGTTTTACCCAGCGTCAGCGCCTTGAAATGACGGAGGTCCGCGGGCAGGCGCCACGGCAGTTGATTCGCGCGGCCGATGGCGTCGTTTTCGGCCACCGCAACGATGAGTTCCAAAGGAGCCGCCATCTTAAGTCCATCCGCAGACCCGATGGCGGCTTTATACGCCGGTGATGCTCGATCCACCAGCCGCGGGCAGCCGCGACTGGGCGTGCTCAGTTTGCAGCGAGCGTCGCAGCCTTGGAGTCCAAGGGCAGTGAGGCGATATCGGTGACGTTACCGCGGTTATCCGTCGTGCACACCGCGCGCGCGATCGCGGCACCGGTCTTCGGATCGTGGGCTTCGAGCGTGAACGTGTAGTCGGTCGGATAAAAGTCGGCCAACGACCCGGTGGCGCCGCCTCGATATGCAAACTTGTATGCCGGCGCACTGGAGCCTGGCGCGACGATGGTCGAGGCGAATGCCGTTGCGCAAGCCTTGGCGGAAGCCTTCTCTGGAGATGCGTTGGAAACCGCGGGAGCCAACGCGCCGATCGAGAGGGCCGCGAGTACGATTTTACGAGTGTTCATGGTGGTATTCCTTAAGGGTCAAAAATACCAACGCCCCGCAGTCAAGATAAGGAGCCGTCACCTCGCGGGCAAACGAGAATTTTTTTCACTCGGTGCGTTTTTGCTCATGTGTACGGTCGCGGCCACGCGGAATGCTCGGACAGGCTCCCACATCACGCGACGCGGCAGCTGCGAAGGATCCATTGAGTGAGTTCTTGCAGATCTTCGCGGGCCCGATCCTCCGGCCGGTGCAACAAGACGTAGTTCTCATTCGTCGTCAATTCCGCGTCGAACAATTTCACCAAACCGCCGGCCACGAACCGGTCCGCGCTGAGCCGGGCCGGAACCAGGGCGACCCCGACGCCTTGTTCGGCGGCGAGCACCACGGCCGACATCGTATCGAGCCTGACCAACCGGTTGGGTTTGATCGGGGCAATGCCGAGACCGAGTGCCCACCGCTCCCAAGCGTCGCGGCGCTCCTCGTGCAACAGCAACGTCTTGCCGTTGAGGTCGGCATACGTGTCGATGGGATTCTCGAGGAGGAACTCGGGCGAGCATGCGGCGATGAAACTTTGCGCAAACAACTCATGCACGGTCAGCCCCTCCCACGGACCCGTACCGACGACGATCGACAAATCCGCTTCCGGCGGATGGGTCTTCGGCGCTGAGAAGGTGGTCTCGATCCGGATGTCCGTTTCCTCGCGCGCTTGCGAGAACGACGACAAGCGCGGCAGCAAGAGTTCGTTCGCGAAAAACGGCGGTACGTTCAGCCGGATGATGGTGCGTCCGTAGCGCGCTTGAAGTTGCTCGGTCACCTTCTCCAGCTTCGCGAAGATTTCGCTGATGTGCTCCAGATAATGAGCACCGGCATCGGTAAGTGTTAAATTGCGGACGCCGCGTTCGAACAGCGCCACGCCGAGCTGCTCCTCGAGCGCCTTGATCTGGTGACTGACGGCGGAGGGGGTGACGAATAACTCTTCCGCGGCTGCCTTGAAGCTCTGAAGCTTGGCCGCGACCTGGAAGGTCTTCAGAAACTTGAGCGACGGCAAGCGCATAAGTGCAACCAAAACTTTAACGGCAATAATATACCACTGCAGACCCAGCAACATTCATGCCAGCATTCGAAACACCCTAGGTTGCCGACGATTGCCGCGGGTCTTCCGCCGGCTGCCATGTTCTCGGGCGCGCCACGCCCGCTGCGCACACATCTGGCGCAGCTGAGCAGCCGACGATGAGCAAGGTATCACCCAAAGATGACGAGTATGAGCAGCACCTTCACCGCCAGCGCGGCAATGATGAAAAGCCATTCTCCCCAACCACGGACATGCTTTTCCATCGATCCGGTCCTATCGATTCGGCCCGCGGCTGCGGAACCAGCCGCTGATGCTCAACCGATCACGGTGGGTCTCCAAGACAGCATGCTCGCAACCCGCCGTCAAGAAATACACCAACCGCCCCGCGAGGGGTTCGATGTCGCGGAATCCACCGCCTGCATCGAATATCCGAAGTTCGCCGCCCGCGCCCGGCGCCCACGTCTCGTTCAGATAGAGTATCAAGGACACCTGGCGGTGGTCCCGCCCCTCGAGCTGGTCGACGTGACGCACGTAGCCGGCGCCGGGCGGATAATGAGCATAATGCAATTCGAGCTCGAACAAGCCGAGATAGGTCTCTTCGTTCAACGCGAGCCGCAGTTGCTCCAAATCTGCAAGCAGCGCCCGCTCGGCATCGAATAGAGGCTCCTCGAGCCAACATGTCCGATCGCCGCGAATCTCCGTGTGATGTTGCAAGCGTTGGTCCGCGCCGACGCGTGCGGCCGCAAATTCTCCACGTCGGCGGCGCAGCTGCGCGCACGCAATCAGCTGCCGGATTCTATCCGTCTCGATGTAACGATCCCGGATGACGACTCCCTCGGCGAGTCGAGGATTGCGCGGTCCACCTGCGCCCGCATCGATTTTGTCAGCGGCCACGCCGCCGTGTCCGACCCTTGCTGCGGCGCCGCGCGGACTTCTTGTTCGCGGCAGTCTTCTTCTTCGCGGCAGTCTTTTTGTGTCCGGGAGACTTCTGCTGGGCCGCCGCCTTGTTCTTGGCCGCCGCCGCCTTGGGCTTCGATTTCTTCGTGCGCGGCTTCTTGCGGGGGGCCAGCATGGTGCCGCGACATTTCACCGCGCCGCAGCGGCACGCAAAGATCTCGTCCACATTGGGCGGATCCTCAGGATCGCGTTGAATCTGGTAATCGTAGGCGAGCTCCTCGCCAGGCTGAATCGTCCGCACGGCCTCGACGAAGATGCGCTTGTTGTGCGAGGCACTCGCGCAATTCGGGTCACACCCATGATTGATGAAGCGGGCATCGTTGCCGCCGACGCCACCGTCAATGACCGTCTTCGAATCCACGGTGAACAGGAACGTATGATTGTCGTTGGCATCCTTGTGTTCATAGCGGGAGTCCGCTTCCTCGTGACTGACGCGATCACCGAGATATTCCATGATGGTCGTACCCTTGCGAATGCGCCGGACGGCGAACACGCCGTAGCCATGAACCGGGGAGTGACGCACTTCGACCATGGGCTCACGCACGCGTTTCTTCATAGATTCCCGGTGACCGCTCGTCATACGGCGATCGGTGCCTTGATGGCGGCATGGTGTTGGTAGTTCTGAAAATCGAAATCATCGAACGCATAGTCGTAGAGGGTGGCCGGCTTGCGCCGCAGGTTCAACGTGGGCAACGGATACGGCGTTCGCGACAGCTGCAAATCCGCTTGGGTTAGGTGATTCAGATACAGGTGGCAATCTCCGCCTGTCCAGACGAAGTCGCCGACGTCGAGGTCGCATTGCTGCGCAACCATATGAGTCAGCAGGGCATAAGATGCAATGTTGAACGGGACCCCCAGCAGGGCATCGGCGCTGCGTTGATACAGCTGGCAGGACAAGCGGCGGTCGGCCACGTAGAACTGGAACAGCGCATGGCAGGGCAGAAGCGCCATTTGGTCCAACTCACCCACGTTCCAGGCACTGACGACGAGCCGCCGCGAGTCGGGATCGCGCTTGATTTGTCTCAAGATCAGCGACAGCTGGTCGATGCTCTCGCCGCTGCTGGTCGGCCACGAACGCCACTGTTTGCCATAAACCGGTCCCAAATCGCCGTTCGCGTCGGCCCATTCGTCCCAAATGGTGACATCGTGGTCGCGCAAATATTTGACGTTCGTGTCGCCTCGCAAAAACCACAGCAATTCGTGAATGATCGAGCGCAAATGCAATTTCTTGGTGGTGACCAGGGGGAAACCGGCGGCGAGGTCGAAACGCATCTGATAGCCGAACACGCTCAGCGTGCCGGTTCCCGTACGGTCACCCTTTCGCGTGCCCGATCGCCGGACATGCCGCAGAAAATCCAGATACTGGCGCACCGTCAGGCTCCGATGGTGCTCAAGTTGCCCGTGTGCTGATCCCGCCGGTAGGCATAGACCATGACGATCAAGCCGATGAGGATCATGGGAGTCGTCAACAACATGCCCATCGTCAGCCAGTCCCCGGCGAGATAGCCGATGTTGGCGTCGGGCAGCCTCACCCACTCCACCGTGAATCGCGCGCAGCCGTAGACGAACAAGAAAAGCCCGGTGGGGGCCAAGCGCGGACGCGGCGAATGGGTAAACCATAGCAGGATCAAGGAGAGCACCAACCCTTCGAGCGTCGCTTCATAGAGCTGGGAGGGGTGACGCGCGATCAACACGCCCTCGGCATCCGGCACCCCAAAGCCCCAGGGCAGGTCCGTGGGCTTGCCCCACAGTTCGCCGTTGATGAAGTTGCCCAAACGACCGGCCATCAGGCCAATGCCGGGCAGCGGCGCAACGAAATCACACACATCCGCAATCTGTTTCCCCTTGATGCGGGCGAAGACGATGGCCGCCAAGAGCACTCCGGTCAGGCCCCCATGGAACGACATGCCGCCGTCCCAAATGTGAAAAACGTTCAGCCAACTTTCGGCAATCACATCGTGGCCGTAAACCACACACCACCCAAGCCGGCCGCCGGCGATCACGCCGATGGCGCAATAGAAAATCAGATCGTCCACATCCAGAGCCGTCCAAGTCGATCCGATGCGGCTCGACCGGCGCCGGGCAATCCACCAGGCCGCGACGAAACCGATGAGGTACATGATCCCGTACCAATGGACTTGCAACGGCCCGATGCCGAAGAGCGGGCCCACGGAGACGGCCACCGGATTGATATGGGGATAAGTGAGCATGGGATTATTTTAAACCGTCGGTCACGCGACAGAAATAGGCTTTGAGATAACGGGTCTCAGGAATGGCCGGATGCACGGGATGATCAGGCGCCTGCCCTCCCAGTTCGAGAATCTGTAGGTGCTTGTCGGTTACCCGCGCCGCCTTGGCGATGGCGTCCTGTAGGTCTTCCGCCGCAACGTGCTGAGAGCACGAACACGACACGAGGATGCCGTCGCCCACCAATAATTGCATTGCCAACTGGTTCAAGCGCTTGTAAGCAGCCAGAGCCTTGGGAACATCCTTGCGCCGCTTGGCGAATGCCGGCGGGTCGACGATCACCACGTCGAAGCGGCCGCTCTCTTTTGCCAATGCGTCGAGCACGTCGAATGCGTCGCCCTTGCGGGTCGCAATGCGCAGCCGATTATGGTCCGCGTTCCTCGCAGCCAACTCGAGCGCCGACGCGGAACCATCCACACACAGCACTTCGCCAGCGCCGGCTTTGGCGGCGCGAATGCCCCAGGCACCCGCATAGCTGAATACATCCAGGACCCGGGCGCCCTTGGGCACATACTTGGGCAGTGCGCGCCGATTGGCGGCCTGATCGAAGAACCATCCGGTTTTCTGGCCTTCCGCGAGCGGAACGGTGAACCTGAGGCCATCTTCGATGACGAGGCCGGGGTCGTCGATCTTCCCCTTGGCCGCTTCCACATAGCTGTCGAGCCCTTCCAACTCGCGCGCGCCGCTGTCGTTCTTGAACAGGAGCGCTTCGCACTTCAGCACTTGCAGCACCGCCTCTTGAATCACGGGCTTCAAACGCTCCATGCCGGCCGTGCCGATTTGCACCACGCATCGAGACCCGAACCGATCGATGACCAGGCCGGGCAGTCCGTCGGACTCCCCATACACCGCGCGGTAGCAGGGCTCCGCATACAAGCGCTCGCGCAATGCCAGTGCAATTCGGATGCGGGCGGCGAACCACGCCACGTCCGGCACTTGCCAGGTGCCGAGCATGCGCGCGCTGATGAGGGACTTCGGGTTGACATAGGCCAGCCCCAACGCCTTGTCGTTATGGGTCAAGACGCGCACGAGTTGTCCCGGCTCGAATTTCGTCAGCGGCGTTTGCGCGGTATCAACTTCGTTGCTGAACACCCATAGATGGCCCGCCTGCAGTCGACGATCTTCATTGCGTTTCAAGCGCAGCGCCGGCAATTCAGCGGCGACGACGGCATCAGACATGGGGAGTGCTTTGGTTATGGTGGCCCGCATTCTAACCGACCACGATCCGCAATTGGCGCAAGCTGGTCGGCGATGCGCTGCCGCAGGCTGCCGTGCAGCGGGCGCGAATAGCTGGGCGCCAGGTTCCAATCGAGCGCCCACGGCTGCGCCGTGCGCGTGGCATCCGGTTCGTTTGCGTAGCGCGGGATGACATGGGCGTGCAATGCCGGTTCCACGTTGCCGAACAGCGCATAGTTGATGCGCAGCGCCGACGTGGCGGCCAGTACGGCATCGCCCACCCGGGCCATGTCGGACAGGAATTGGTCGCGAACCCCCGCCGTCAGCGCATTGAGATGCGGCACCACCGGATCGGGGAGCAACAGACAATAGCCGGGAAAGATCTGCCGCTCGCCCATGACCACCCAACCCGCGCCCACTCGTGCGACCAGCGCCGGATGATCTCCGGCACGGCAGCGATCCACCATTCGATGGATGGCCGTGACCACCACACTCTCGGTCGATGTCATGAGGCTCCTACCGAGCGAGCGCCCGGGCCACGGCTCGGATACACTCCGGAAATACCACGCGCGTCTTGCTGACGACATGCGAAATCCTAGCAAATGCCAGAGCCCGACCGTTCAAATTCGCACGGTCCCGCGCGTGCCGTGAACCGGACGCGACTCACGCTGGAGCAACTGCGCCGGTATGCGGTCGCGCGCTCTTTGTTCAAGCCGACGACGCTGGGCCGCGCCATCCGCAAATTGGGCTTCGTGCAGGCGGATCCAATCCGGGCTCCCGCCCGTGCCCAAGACCTCACGCTGCGGCACCGCGTCGTCGATTATCTCGCGGGTGACCTCGAGCGGCGTTACTCGCGGCTGCCCATCGAGGAGGACTTTTTCGTCAATTATGGATTCATGCCCAGGGCGCATCACGGATTGATGCATCCGCGCACGCCCAAGACCCCGTGGTCGCGGACACGGTCGAAGCAAGCCCACGCGGTGCTCGATTTCATTCGCGAGCGCGGCGCCGTGCATCCGCGCGACGTCGACCGCCACTTCGGCCATGGCAAAGTGACCAACTGGTTCGGCGGCTCGACCAACGCGACCACTCATCTACTGGATGACATGCACTATCGGGGACTGCTGCGGATCGCACGCCGGGATGGCGGCACACGCATCTACGCCATCCGCGAACCCGCCGCGCCGCCGCCGGACGACGCCACCGTCCAGGCCCGACTCGATGCGTTGCTCGATGTGCTCGTCAACAAATATGCGCCACTGCCGCTGGCCAGCCTCGGTCAGCTCGCGAGCTTGTTGATGGGTGGTGCGCCCCAATGGTCGGCAATGCGGGCGGCCGCCTTGGCACGAGCCAAGGAACGCTGCGCGCGCACACGATTGAGCGGCACCGATTGGTTCTGGCCGGCGACCGAATCGCCTGCGTGGGCGCGGTGGCGGCCCGACGATCAGATCCGCCTGCTGACTCCTTTCGATCCCGTCGTATGGGACCGCCGCCGCTTTGCCTTGTTTTGGGGCTGGTCTTACCGGTTCGAGGCCTACACTCCGGCACCCAAACGTAAATTGGGCTATTACGCCCTGCCGCTGCTATGGCGTGATCGAGTGATCGGCTGGGGAAATCTGCGAGTCGCCGGCGGCGTACTGCACGCGACGATCGGGTATGCGGGGACGGCTCCGGGCGACGCGCCGCCTGCGGCCGGCCTCGACGACGAACTTACGCGAATCAACGAATTTCTATGCTTGGCTCAGCCTGCCGCACCTTGTCTGTACGCTACCGCACAGACGCCTATTGGACCTGTGTAATATCGTCGAGCGCATTCACCATGTGGAGCGTCCCACGGATCGGCAACTAGCACGGAGCATTACCATGATTTTGCCAGTCCGCAAGGAACGGTTCGGCGTTGCCGATGCCCCTCTCACGGATGTCGTTCGCGAGGTTGAGGCGATCGCGCGCATCGGCGCGGCGCAGATTCTCCTGCGAGCCGTGTGCGAAACCACGGGTCTGGGATTCGCCGCCATCATCTGCTCCGTGCCATCGGGTTCATGGGTGTGCGCCGTGGAGGATCGCATTCAACTCGGGCTCCAGAGCGGCGAGCGATTCGACCTGAAGACCCCCGATGGGCGCGATGCGGCCGTTCTATCCATGCTCAGCGAAGCGGCGGACGCGCTTGACGTTGCGAATCATGGAGGCTTTCAGTTGACGCGGGGCGATTCCATGGCCGTGCCGTTCGGCGCGTATGTTTCCGTCCCCATCATGCTCGACAATGGCCGGCATTTCGGTCGTCTGTGCGCACTCGACCCACGGTCGTGCGCCGACCAGCAACCCTGGGTGCGCCCGATGTTCGAGCGTTTCGCGCAGCTCATTGCCTTGGAACTGGGAACTGCCAGCAGCCGCGAGCGGGAGCAGATGGCCTTGCTGGACGAGCGTGCGACCGGCGAACTGCGCGAACAGTTCATCGCCATCTTAGGTCATGACCTGCGCAATCCGCTGCAGGCGGTCTCCGCCAACGCGGAGATCCTCGAGCGCCGCCTCAACGATTCGAATAAGGCTTTGGCGTCCCGCATCGTGACCAATGCGCGTCGCATGTCCGCCCTGATCGATGACGTCATGGACTTCGCGCGCGGCCGCTTAGGGGGCGGCATGAACGTGGACCTGCAGGAAACCGACGGCTTGGATGGCGCGCTGCTGGCCGCGGTCAGAGAGCTACAGGATGCGCGACCCGATCGGCTCATCACGGCCGATATCAGCATCAACCGGACCATTCTGTGCGATGTGGGCCGTCTGCAGCAGGTCGTGTCGAATTTGCTCGGAAATGCGCTGACGCATGGCTCGCAACAATCTCCCGTTCGCTTCACCGCCCGGGCGGATAACACGTACCTGGTACTGGAAGTGTGGAATGATGGAGAGGTGATTCCGCGCGACAGCATCGGCAAGGTGTTCGCACCATTCTGGCGGCATTCTATCGCGAACCATCGGGAGGGGCTCGGGTTGGGACTGCACATCTGCTCGCAGATCGTACGCGCTCATCACGGCCACATCACCGTGACGTCGGAGCCCGATACCGGCACTCAATTCACGGCACGCCTGCCTTTGGCTGTAGTCCCCGGCCATGTCTCGGCCTACGCTCACACCCCTTGAACCGATGACTCACCGCGACTCGACCGACCTCCGCGAGGGCAAGCCTGCGGCTTACCGCGATCTCGAACGACAGCTGGCCGGGCTCTGCAACGATGAACGCGATGGAATCGCCAATACGGCCAACATGGCTGCGCTGCTGTATCACGGCCTGCCGGATCTGAACTGGGCCGGATTTTATTTTCTATCTGGTCGTGAGCTCGTGCTCGGTCCGTTTCAGGGCAAGGTGGCCTGCGTACGGATCGGCATTGGCAAAGGTGTTTGTGGTACCGCGGCCGCGCGGCGGCAGACCGTCATCGTGCCCGACGTCCATGAATT
>Ga0116227_10014098_pt1 | contig 12306 bp, 1 predicted proteins | sample S1TSphgellanicum_FD_89693 | JGI IMG/M metagenome (GOLD analysis project Ga0116227, IMG submission 89693) | Host-associated microbial communities from peat moss isolated from Minnesota, USA - S1T2_Fb - Sphagnum magellanicum MG | ecosystem: Host-associated > Plants > Peat moss > Unclassified... | reverse complement strand
TGTATTTTGTAAAAAAAAATGGAAGAATTACAAAAAAAAAATTAGATGTGGAACATAATGTTCATTAAGAACTTAAAAAAAAAAAAAAAAAAAAAGAAACACTTAAAAGTTGAAAAAAAAAAAAAAAAAAAAAACATGATTGATAGGCAAAAGAAAGTTCATAATGATCTTCAAGCAAAAGAGCATAGAATAACAATGTAATGCTAAAATTGGAGTTATGAAAAGACCATGAAAACTAACGTGACAACAAAAAACTTCAATGAAACAAAAAATGGTGATAGAATTTGGTGTAGCAAACATTAATGAGAGAAAAAGAGCAACAATGAAAAATGTGAGGAAAAAAAAAACTTAAAACAACATTTAATGATGTTGGATGGATTGAATTGCAAATGTGTAGGAAGGTGGAGGTAAAATAGTTTAATAGTGCATATTTTTGGATGGTGATAAGATGATTTAAATAAAATAGGTTAGTTGTAAAAAAGTGGTTAAATTTCTTAAATGTTGATAGTGCATTGATGATAGCTACCTATTAATTCTAATTTAAAAAACAACTAACCCTAAAAAACCTTAACTTAATTATGTGACAAATTATTATTGTGCCCTAAGTTTTTCAATGAATTATTAAAATGTATTATAAAAAATGCTATAACATTATGTTGGAAGTTGAATATAAAATTTGAATCATGGAAATTGCAATTTCTTGCACAATCTTTTTACTTTCAAAGCCCCTTTTGATTTCAACCATTGCATTTGTGATATGTGTAGGTGGTTTCTTATATATTTGTTTTAAAACTAGAAAATTGAAGAAACTTAAACATTAAACATTAAACATGATGAACTTTAAGTTTTTTGTGAAAATGACCACAATTGAAGGTTTTAAAAATCCAAAAAATTAATTTCAAGACTAAATTGAAAGTTCCATCAAAAACAAAAAAAGGTTAGAATAGACTAAATGTTGTTTCTGAAATCAAGAACCAAACATCATTGGTCTTGACAATCATATATATATATATATTGTTTCATAAACTAATATGATTCAAGGATCTCACAAATCTCAATAACGCCTTACTTCTAGGCAAAACAATTTGTTGATGGTGTTCAATTCATAAGTTTAATTTAATAATTATTAGTTTATGTTTTTTCTTGCATATTTATTAAGGGTATTATATGAATTAGTAGATAAACATAAACACATATTCATGTTATTTATGTTAGTTTCATAATATGTTTCAATTTGGTTAAATTTTAATTGTAATATTTTAACATTAGAAATATTAAAATGCATTTTTTGTTTGGACTTGTAAGTCATGACTACTATTGTACTATTATATAGGTCATACCTTAGTATGTGGTACTAGTAAGAATATGTATATGTCATATTTGTAAAACATGGTATGATCTCCTTAACATACATGGCTTTACACATATTGCCCTCAATAAGACATATGAACTTACTTATATCAATGTTATTTGACTCAATTAATCTTTCATTTTGTAAGACCATGTTTTTTACCAATATTCATGTTTTGGGGTTGCATTGTTAAAGATAATTTAATTTGAAGCTTCATAATGAAAGGTAGGTTTTAGGAATAAAAGTAATGGAGTTAATGGATCGTGGGAGTGATTTGGAATTAAAGTTTTATATTTTGTTTTTTAGTTATTCAAGTATTTTTTACATTATTCATGTACATTTTTCATTATTCAGGCAATTTGTTAATCACATTTTGCAATTTGTATTAAAGTGCATTTCAAGATTTCCTTTATGAAATTGGCATATTTATTCCCTTGGTAAGACATTTCAAATGGCCTTAATATTATAACATTCAAGTTTGTGAAAGAAAAAATTATTATTATCAATTGGAAAGGAAAAAACACAATAATATATCGAAAACCACCTGGTAACAAATTTTCAAGTTTTTAAAAAATTTAAACATTGAAAATTTGTTACTAGGTGGAAAATTTGTCTAGTATATCAAAATAAACTTATTAGTACAACATTGGTCATGACAATATTTTCATGATTTTAATTTTTGAGTTAAAAGCAAATTGATGAGAAATAAGATGGGCACAAAACATTAAACAACATAATGGATTGAAAATTCAAAGGGAACAAAACTCCAATAAAAGAATGATGGCCAGAACCATCATAGGGGAAACAAAAAAGGAAGGTCGGAGAAAGGCCAAAAGATGAATAGCCCGTAGGAATTAAAAAAAAGGAAAGAGCTAATCCCTCTTGTGGTAGGAAGCTATTTCACCCACAACCCCTTTAATGTTGCTTGCATGCAAATCGTGAGTTTGATAATAATGGGAGGTTTAGAACAAGCATCTCCCACTAATGCAATCTTCTTTACTATAGTAAAGGTTAAAGCATGTTGAAGAATAATACTAACATGCTGCTTAAAAAATTGAATGCAAAAAGACAAGGATAATTGACCTCCCGATTATTTATGGTGGAAACGATAGGCACATTCTTTGATGAAACGATCAATATCACGCCCGAATGTGCCATGCACCTCCATGGCCATTAGAATAAAGCGGCGCCCTTCGTGAAACCTTCTATATTTACGGATATTAGCAATGGTGCTAAATTCCACATCTACACCTGCTAATCAACTAATGACATTCAAAGCCACTGTTTCCTACATTAGGTCAGTAACCACCACATCAACAACGAAAACCTGGTCCTCTCAAATCATGTAAAGATTGGCTTGTAATGAAACTCTTGATATAAAGGCATACACCACTCTTTCCATATAACATGCCCATTTTCTTAAACAAGGGCATACATGACGTTTTGAATGGTGTCATTTGTGGCTATTTACTAACCTCCAAACGGGCAACAAGTTACGTGCATGCCAAATGCATCCAACCTATGTTCACACTCATACATGAGAAGACTAAATGCCAAGGGTTGAATCAAACCGAAACAAAAATGCAACACTGAGGTGAAAGTAGAATGTGCCATGTGAAACGAACAAATAGATGGCCTAATAACAAACCATAACCCTGCCCCCTTACCTGAACAAGAATGAAAGCAAGTTCTAGATGCTAAAGAAATGGAATCATCCTCCAATATGTACTTAAGGGATGTGTCATGGTGGAAGTCTATCAAAGATGCTTGTAAACCTAAGGTGTCGATAACTGTTAAACTATCAAAAAAAGGTGCATTTTCTTAATTATAAGAGGAAGGCCATCTTGCAGTGGTCATAAGCATGATTAGAGCCAATGTGGGCCCTTTTCAACCTAAGAAACATACTCCTCCAAAACGGGTCTATCAAAAATACGAAACTTAGAGCACAACTATAGAGCCACTAAAGCCCAACACCCTAGAAAAACAGATGGGGCATAATCTTCCATAGAGAGAAGGCCTATACCACCAAAGGATATTGGTAGTCTAACCTTACACCTCATTAAAAGGCCTTGAAAAAACTCCCATGATCTTGGACACATAATGTCCTCGCATACTTACATAACTCTCCTATTGAAACTTGCCAAAAGAGACAAGAAGGAAAAAGAAGGAAGTACAAATGATTTAAAATTTACAAACTTGGTGATAATTAATCAAATTTAAGTTTTGAACTATTATGCACTACCATTGCTGATGAAAAAATGAATTGATTTTGGGAAAATTAAGTTCCCTTCAAATCACATTGCATGTTACTTTAATTGAATTGAAATTTCATTTCATTTCATTTTCAAATGATTCAAATTTAATTGAGTTCAAATAGAATAGAATATAATTGAAGTGAAAAATATTCAAATTTAACAGAATTCAATTGAAAAGAAAAAAGATGAAAATTAATTTATAAGATATTGAAAATATGTTTGCCACTTCCATCATTTAATTATGGCATTAAAAAAACAGTTTCAACAAAACAAAAATTCAAAAAAACATGTTTGCAAAATCGTTTATATGGCCCTTGACATTTTGGTTGGAATTGTCAAGGCAAAGGACCGTACAAAGGATCTTCCCTATACTACCTTCAAGTTTTTTATCGTTGGAATTATAATTAATTAAACTTGTTAGACCTTAAGGTTAGCAGATGACCACAAGCTTTGTTGTTAGCATATTGTAATCAATTTTGGAAGAAAGATAATACAAAGTGAATAAGAATTGGGCATTATAAAATTTTAAATTTCATGTTCTAATTTGAATTGGAAGATAGTAAATAATGATGAGATACATAAATCCCAAATATTTGGAACTTTATAATTTGTAATGGAAAAAATTTAATTAAAACCCACACAACGCTAGGTAAGGTATTGTCCTACTACCATGTCTTATAAATTCCCCATTTTCATAACTTTCTAAAATACATTATTTGTTTAGGTTCTTTGGCTATTGCATGAAAACTATGATAAGCACAATAACTATTGAAAATACTTGCATTTAAAGACAATAGTTATATAAAACTAAATGGTGATCAATGAATTGGTATCTATTCTTGACTAAAACAAAGAATTGACGTTAGAATGATAGCTACAAATAATATCCTAATTGGTTATCTTTGAAATTTTCATATATGCATGGCATGGTAATAAGCATAGAAGTCTTACAAATTACAACATATTTCATATATTTCATTACACACTAATTTTTTTTGAAGACCCAAATAAAATATCCATAATGACCAACTTGATTTTCCCCTTTATATTATCAAGTCATTCATTGTCTTGGATTTTTTGTTGTACTTTTCGAAATGTGGAAGGCCAATAACAACTTGTTTAATAGATTGTACTAGACCTTCCAAAGGTATAGTTTTCAAACTCATTCTTTTACTTTTTACTTATCTACGTCTTTAAAAAAAATTTGATTCTCATTTATAAAAGAAAATTGGAATAAAAATTATGATAGTTTTTACATAAATGAAGGGTCTAAAAATAAACCTTTCTATATTTTCAACCTATTCCCTTAGCCTATTGGTCTCGAGCTAAGATTTCAAATCCTAAAAAAAATAATTTCAGACCTTTTTCCTATATGTAAAATATTCAAGATATAAAGTTCCAATCTTGTTTTGGGTCAAAACATATTTGAAACACAATATAAATGATTGATGCATGACATATTAAAATAATGTTAAATCAAATTGTAACAACCATTGAAATTGATGGTTTTTGAAGTTTGTTTTGTGTGTTTTCTATGTAAGTGTAACGTTATTTTTTTGCATGTGAAATTTGGAGAGTGACCAAAACAATTTTTGAGGTGATGTTCATCTTTGTGAATTATATTTCCATGAAAGTAATGAACAATGTTTTTTATTTTTTTAAAATTTTTTTGTGAGTAGACAATTCTTGTGTGTTTTGTGTTTCTTTTGTGAACAATTGATTTTTGGTTGATTATTTTTTTTCATGATTTTTTTTTCTGGTGTTTTTTTAAAATTTTCAATTCAATAGTACTAAATTAGACATAATTTGTGTATTATAAAGGCCGGATCAAATGAAAACTACTTTGCAAAACAAACAAGGAGTGTTTATAAAGGAGATGAAAAACACTTGTGGGATAATTGAATCATTTATAGAATAGATGAGGAGTTTGAATATGATTTGTTTATCAAATTTTTGTCAACAAAAATGAACAATTTGTTGTCAAATGAAAAATCAAACATAACTTATGCATGTGTTAGTTTTTTGTAGACAAGTTTGTCAATTCTTTTGTACAATTTTTGTATCTAATGTTCTTTTTTGTTTTTTCAATTTGATGGGACCAAAGTAAATGCAATGTGTGTGTGTGAGAGAAAGATTGGATCAAAGAAGGAACATGAACATGATTTGCATGTGTTGAATTTTTGGAGATGACAAACACAAATGTGATATGTAAATGTTGATATTTCACAAACAAAAAATAACAATTTGTGTGTGTTGAAATTTTTATGAGATTTTTATTTATGTTTTTTCAATTTGACAAAACCAAACATTAGTAAAAAATGACCATTTTGCAACTGGTCCTTGCAACTAATTTTTAATTGCAAATGACATTTGTAACTAAAATTCTAATAGTTGTGTTGGACAAGTCGCATTGAGACTAGTTGCAAACAATAACAAATATTAAATGAAAAAAAAAGTCAACGAAATATGCCTTCATCCTTTGACTACTCATATACATATTGTCGCTTGCAACTAGAATGCGATTTTTTGGGTGAACAATGGGAACAAGTTATGTGTTGCCACGTGTCCCAATTTTTTAAAAATAATTATTTTGAAATAATCTAAAACGTTTAATTTTTATGTTTGGATGGTTTAGATTGTGACACATGGTGTAATAGAAATTTGCCACGTGGCATATTTAATTGAATTGTTCAAATTAAATTTAAATCAATATTTAGGTATGTAGGTTGACTTAAGTAACTACCTACCTATATACCTACTTACCCATCTAAGCTAAACACCTATTTAGATACGGCCTATTTACCTACTTAGGCCAAATATCTATTTAGGTAAGTAGGTAGGTAGGTAAGTTAGGGAAGTAGGTAGTTAAATGTAACACATGAATTTTTATATTTTATTTGGGGTTAAATCGTTTTTATTGGCTCATCCCATATGCCCATGTTTTTAAATATGAAAATGTAACACATTGTTTATATATTTTTCAAGATGAGAATGAAAGCCAAAACATATGGGATAAACTTTTTAATTGCAAGTTGTTTGTGACTAAAAAGTTTATATCATATATTTTGGTTTTCATTCTCATCTTGAAAAGTATATAATTAAGTAGGAAAGTGACAACTAACTAGTTAACTTATTAGCTAACTAATCAACTAGTAAATAAACTAATTAACTAATAAAATTACTAATTATTTAATTTATAACATATTGACAAATAAATTTAAAAACTTGGTATTTAATTAGTTAAAAGCTAAATTAGAAACTAACTAATTATTTATAGTAATAATCATCAACATATTATGATTACTCAATTAATTATATTATTAATTATTATTAAACATTACTTCATTTATTAGTTAGATAAAAAATAATAATATATAATTCTAATTATATATTGATTATGATTATTTATCAACCAATTTAATTAACTAGTAATTGCTTAATATTTTAATAATTAGCTAATTATTAATAACTAATTAACTACCATTCCATAACCAAATACATTAATATAATAACTGAAATTTTCAGTAATTTTAATTATTAACTATTAACTATAAATATTGAGTACTAGTGTTTCTAATTTAATAATATAATTAAAACCTAGCCTAGGCTAATTGTTTTATTATAATTATTCCCAATATTATTTTCATTTTTATAGGTAACAATAAATATAAATGTAAATATTTATTAATTAAAATAACATCAATTCAATTATTATTGTAGCTAATTGGTAGCCAAGGTTAACTATTTTATTTTTATTATTCATATTATTACTTCATTCATTATAATTATTTATGAACTATTACAATAAATATTTTAAAATTTTAATAAGTGTATTTTTCCTTCGAAAATACTTTCTGCATTTGTGTAATAATTTGTTAGATTTTCATTCTAACTACTACATTAATTATTATAAAATAATAAAATAATAAAACTGAAAATAAAAACTTAAAAATATATATTAATATTCCCTGGTAATTATTATAATATAGTAATACTTAATAATTGACAACTTATAATAATAATAATGTAATTAGTAGGTAGCTTAAGTTAATTATTTTATTGTTATTATTATATATGATTATGTCACTTGTTAGAACTTTTATGGTTTATTCTGATTTTTTTAAAAATATTTTTTAATGAATAAAAAATTAATTCTTAATAAGTGCATTAGTCATTTGAAAATAATTTAATAACTTAATAATAATATACTATTTTTTTGTAATTATTTCAGAATTATATACTTAATTTTCCTATCATTTTAATATCATCATCATTATGATCATTATGTAGTAAAATATTACTCTTTAAAAAAATTTAATCAAAGATAATTTTGAAATTTAGTTTTTTATTACATGTAATTAATATTAATACATGATATAATAATAAAATAAATAATAATAAATGTAATTTGTAATAATTTTAAGAAGTATAATAACTTGGTTTTGATAAATTTGTAATATGGGCATAATATATTTGGTAAATATCTTACATAAAAATTTAATATACTCAAAATATACACTAATTAGTGTAACCATAATATTGAGTCCATTTATGCTAATAATAATATTTGAATACACATGTAATATGGTTGTTCACATACATTCAAAATATACATTTATAAATCCTAATACACCCAACTACATTCCTTAAAATTCACAAAATACATCTTTGTATATTCATGGGGTTGTAATTAAATTGGTCCATTTGGAACTAATGAAATATATATATATATTTTTGGATGAAAATCAAATTAAATCTTGTTCACATGTAAAGATGAACATCAAAATAGTCGCAAACTAGTTGCAGTGTAGTCACAAATATGAACAACACAAGAAATAGTTGTAAAAATGTCCAAATGTAGTTGCAAATAACTAATAATCACATGTCGTCACAAATAGAGTGATACGTTTTGGCCAAATTTGACTAGTGAAAATAAATGAAAACATGAACACAACTTCTAGGTACATGTTTTTGAATGTACACTTTTTTTTCCCATGTTTTCACATATAGTTTTGACATTAATCCTTTATAAGGGTGACTTGAAGGATAGTTGAAAATTCAAGATGAAAAAATAAATGCAAGCTCAAATAAGTTGTGACAATATTAGGTGTTACACTTTTCTATAACATGTCCAACATGGATCCATTGTCCATTACTTTAGGGTTGCATTTGTGATGTATCCTAGATGAACACCCAAATAACACAAATTACTTGTATGTGTAATCGAGTTGGAAAATAAGTTTGGCAATGGAAATTATTAAGATAAATGCACATGTTAATCAACTTATCTTAGGTCAATAATAAGTGAGTTTGTGATTAAATTTCAATAATTCATATCTAATTCAAAACAAGGCAAAAAAAAGAAGAGCCAAAAAAATTGTAGATTATGTTTTGTAAATCATTTTTTCTCCCGAATTAAAAAAAAAATCTTCACACAGAATGGTTAAATAAAAACAGAAAAATAATTATTCACACAATAATAGGACATGACAACTTACTTAGAAACTATTTTTTCATAGTCTAAAGAAAATTGGCTACCCAATTTACAAATGAACTAATGTAGCTTGTGCCTTTGGCCCCAATGTGAACACATTGAGGGCTCAACTGATTTTTCTTTCGAAACTCAGTTTTTGTATTTTTTTTGAATTTCCAACAACAAAATTCACTCAAAAATCAATATCTTCCACACCTTAATTTTCAAAATTATAAAATAAACTCTATTAAATTTAACTCACTGAGGGCTTGTCAACATCATTAAGAATGCCCCCAAATTCCAATATAATTTTCAGTTTCAATTTTATTTAATATTCATTTAAAAAATGATTCAATAATCAATAACTTCCACACCATAACTCCAAATAGTCTTAAACCAGTTGATGCATCCGTTTTCATTGAGAGCCTTTTGAAGATACTAACAACGCAACATGAAGTGTTGTGCTTTGTATTTCATGAATTTTAGTTATGCACCTCATGCTTACACCCAAACCTTAAATATTTCAACCTATATTTGAAAGATATTAATACATAAACCTTAAATTTTTCCCCACTATTTAACCATTATTTTCATTTTCACTCTAATATATTATTATTATTATTATTATTATTTAAACATGAACTTTTATATGATGTATATAAAAAAATTTAAATACACAAAAAAATCAAAATTGATTATTTTTCCTTTTTTGGTTCAATGTATTGATTGTTTGGTTCTAAAAAATATGTATTTTGTTATTTTTTTAAAAAAATTAAAAAAATATATTTTGTGATGAAATTTTTTCATTCCCAAAAAAAAGATATTAATTTTTATAAAATATTTTCTTTAAAAAAAAATCTTCATTAAGACACCATGTCACAAAAGACAAAAAGAAGAAAAAAATAGACTCACCCCCTCTCTCCAACCACCCCATCCCACACCACCAAAAAAAAAATTCCTTGAAAGATTAAAAAAATCCCAGTTGCCTACCTTGAAAATCAACCAAACTTTTCCATTTCATGCCACCCACGAAACAAACCCTTGGGCTAATCCCCATCCCAAATAAAATTCACTTTTCCCAATTGCTTAGAAAAACCTCCTTTGGAAAACGGTGGAATTAATCCATCCTATCTTAGTCCTCACCCAAAAGAAAATTCTTTTGAAAAAGAAAAATAAATTTCCTAACTGCTTGTTCCCTTTTCTTAAAACTCCACTTACAAATTGTAATTTTTTCAATCTAATTGAATTATCCAATCCTTATACCTATTGAAACCCCATAACAAAAAACAAACCTATGAAAGAGAAAAAAAATTTAAATACCTTAACCTTTTTGCTCTCTTTAAATTTTCATTTACAAACCCCATTGTGCCCCCACTCAACTTTATAAATTAGTTGTGTTTACCCCCATGCATGTTTGGTAAAACCTAAAATCATACATGCATGTCTACTACCTTAGGGCAATAATAAATTTTTATAACATAAAAGGCAACAAAAATACAAAAAAAATTAATCAATTAAAAGTTAATTTTATTATGATTTTTGTTATTAAATCTTCATCAAAGCCTTATTGAAAATTTAAAAATAGCATCAAATTAATTAAAAACATTTATATCTCTAAAATGAATTCTATATTAAGATTTATATTTATTTTAAAATTGATGTGTTTTATCTTAACCAATTCTTGAACACTCTTTCAAATCTCATTTCAATAATATTTAAAAGAATTGAAGCTAATTATTTGTATGTTTATCAAACAAATTTCACTTTAAAAATTAATCATATGAATTGTTTTTTACATTTCATAGTGATGTGAAACCTCACGATACAAAAAGGCAAGTGACAACCCAAAAAAACAAAATGATATAAGAGCACGATTAAATTAGTTACCCAACATTCATATTTTGAAAAGAAACTCAACAAGTAGAGGGGTAGACTTCAAAACAACCCATCAATTTATACCGGTTCAGAAGGTGTTCCCACAATGCCTCTGTAGGTCAGAGCCAACAAAATAAACTACCTTGCTTCATATATAGATGTGACAATTTGTGTACATTGTGAAAGGAGTAGGCTAAAGTGCCTCAAGATGACCGTTGAGTGTGCAAAACAAACTTTGAGACAAACATTTCTGACTTCTTATTACACTGGTGAAAGGAGGACAACATGTGCCAAAGCATATGGGATAAAAATTTGAGATGCTATGGAGAACACGTTGAGGAACACATTGGGAACTTAAGGGAACATATTAGTAACCAGGGAAAAATGAAAAAAGATCCCTTCCCAAAAGACTTCGTCACCATTTTTGGCCTGGGCTAACTAATTTACCTCTTGCAAAGAACACCCTACATATTGATATTGAGTTTGAGCACAACATTTGTGAACTTGGAAAAGGTCGAGAAAAGAAAGTGACATGTTGTAAACGTGACCACGGAATCTTACTTGCAAAATGACAATATAAATATATGGGTAGGCGCAAAATATATGTACAAACCTATGAATACATGAACTCATGGGAGGAAAGGGCACAACATACATACTATGTACACATGCACACCTAAGTTATTAATCTCCATTGGGAAAGAAAAAAATTAAGAGATGAGCCAAAAAATGGTGCATGTGGTGATGAACCAATTGCATATACATTGTACATAGTCTGCTTCTTCTTGTCCTTCTTCAAAAAGGTGTTTTTCCTTTATTTATTTATTTAGTTATTAAAAAATCATGATCATCATGAAATCCCTTGGTTGTCTCATTCTTCTTTTCTTGCTATAAATATGGTTTCATTTTGGTCAATAATGTTGTTGGGGGAAAAAAAAAACATGCAAGGTGGGTATGCTTTCATTTAGTCAATGTTGTGGGAGAAAAGAAAAAAAAAAGGTGGGGGTGGGAGGGGAGGGGAGGTGTAAGGGAGAAGGGGGAGGATGCACGTATGCATTTCTCAATGGCATTGATGGGAAGAGAAAAAAAAGATCAAACCAAATACCAACAAAAAAATTGTTGGGTGGCCCACTCATCAGGTGATACACCACATGGGTTTCACATGGGTGCTCACGTCGACCAAAGCCCACTGATTGCTTGCCATCCCACTTGGAACTGCTTTTGGGGACCCCACTTTGGATGGCAACTTGGAGACAAATATATGTGAAATAATTAATCAATTTTGGAAAATTTCAACAAATAGATTCAATATTCTCTTTCACAAAAAATTTGGTCTTCACAACAAAAAAAAC
>Ga0116227_10014097_pt1 | contig 12307 bp, 8 predicted proteins | sample S1TSphgellanicum_FD_89693 | JGI IMG/M metagenome (GOLD analysis project Ga0116227, IMG submission 89693) | Host-associated microbial communities from peat moss isolated from Minnesota, USA - S1T2_Fb - Sphagnum magellanicum MG | ecosystem: Host-associated > Plants > Peat moss > Unclassified... | reverse complement strand
TCGCGCATGCGTGCGACGGTCGCGGGCGCCGCACGAAACTCCGGGCGACGGTGCACCAATGTGAGGGAACGCGCCTTCTCACACAGCGCCACCGTCCAATCCAGCGCCGAATCTCCGCCACCGCAAATGACCAAATCCTTGCCGTGAAAATCGGCCGCTGATTTCACCCGGTAATGAACCGAACGGCCTTCCAAGGGCTCGATGTCCGGCACGCTCAACCGTCGCGGTTGGAAGGAGCCGACGCCGGCAGCGATGACCACGGCTCCCGCGATCAGCGAAGTTCCGGTCGAGGTGGCCACCTGGAACTTGCCGCCGTCCAGCAATTTGACCTCGGTCACTTCCTGCCCCAGATGAAACGTCGCATTGAACGGCTTAGCCTGCTCCAGCAGACGGTCGATCAATTCCTGCGCGCCGCACACCGGCAGCGCGGGGATGTCGTAGATCGGTTTGTCGGGATATAGCTCGGTGCACTGACCGCCGGGGCTGGCCAGCGAATCGATGATATGGGCGCTGATGCCGAGCAGGCCGAGTTCGAAGATCTGGAACAACCCGACGGGGCCTGCCCCGATGATGACGGCATCGACCGCCAAGCTGTTGGGGGACGCTGAAACCGCTTCCGACATGTGCGCCTCATCCTCGTGTTATGAGCGTAAATTGGTCGCGGATTGTAGCTGAATGCACCACGCCGTGCGGTAGGCTCTCGGAATGAAGACATTGATGTGGTTTCGGCAGGATTTGCGCCTCACCGACAATCCGGCGTTGCACTCCGCCGCTGAATCGGAAGGGGTGATTCCGGTGTACATTTGGGCGCCTTCCGAGGAAGGCGTATGGGCGCCCGGCGGGGCCTCTCGCTGGTGGCTGCACCACAGTCTCGCGCAGCTCCAATCCGGCTTGCTCGGCTTAGGTTCGAGGTTGACGATACGCAGCGGCGCGGACTCGCTGCGTATCCTTTTGGACCTGGCGCGCGAATGCGGCGCCACGCAGGTGGTCTGGAATCGCCGCTATGAGCCGGCTGCCATTGCCCGCGACACGGCGATCAAAACGGGTCTGCGAAACGCCGGCATAGAATCCAAGAGTTTCAACTCGGCGCTGCTGCACGAACCTTGGACCATCAAAAATAAATCCGACCAGCCATTCCAAGTGTTCACGCCGTTCTGGCGACACGCCAAAGGATTGCCGGATCCCTCCCTGCCCTTGCCCACGCCCGCGCGAATTCCCGCCCCCACGCATTGGCCTCCATCACTACCCCTCGAAGCGTTGGAAATGCTGCCAAGAATCGACTGGGCGTCAGGCTTTCGCACGGCATGGAAACCGGGCGCTGCCGCCGCGCGCATGCATCTGGATGGCTTTTTGCAGCAGTCGTTCGGCGCATATTCCACGGATCGCGATCGACCGGATCTGCCAGGCACCTCCAGGCTGTCGCCGCATCTGCATTTTGGGGAAATCAGCCCGAGGGAAATCTGGGATACGGTTCGCCGCTTCGCAACCGAGCGCGGACAGGACACAACCTGGCGCGATTCGCAGTTCTTGACCGAATTGGGCTGGCGCGAATTCGCCCATCACCTGCTCTACTACTACCCGCATACACCGACGCAGCCCCTGCGCGCGGCCTACGCCCGCTTCCCGTGGAGAGACGATGCAGGAGGGTTGCGCGCCTGGCAGCAAGGTGTCACCGGTTACCCCATCGTCGATGCCGGCATGCGCCAACTCTGGCAAACCGGCTGGATGCACAATCGCGTGCGCATGATCGTCGGGTCATTCCTGGTCAAGGATTTGCTGTTGCCCTGGAACGAGGGAGCCGCATGGTTCTGGGACACCTTGGTGGATGCCGACCTCGCCAGCAACACGCTCGGCTGGCAATGGGTGTCGGGATGCGGCGCCGACGCCGCTCCCTACTTTCGCATTTTCAATCCGGTGACACAGTCAACGCGATTCGACCCCGACGGCGCTTATATCCGCGAGTGGGTCCCGGAGCTCGCGCGGCTGACCGATGACTGGATTCATCAGCCCTGGGAGGCGCCGGCAGGGCTTCTAAAGGACGCAGGCGTGAACCTGGGGGTCAGCTATCCGCACCGCTGCGTCGATCACTCCATGGCGCGCACGCGGGCCATGGAAGCGCTCGCGAGGATTCGCACTCGGTGAGAAGCACTCGGTAGGCTCACTTTCTGAGCACGTTGCGCACACCGCCCGAAATGAGCGCGGTGACATCGAGCACGGCGCCCGCCATCGCCAGACCGCCGGGCGCGGCCAGGTAACGCGGGCGCCATACGGGATTGAATTTTTCCTTGAATTTCCTCAGGCCCTCGAAGTTGTAAAAGTTCTCGCCATAGCGCTGCACCATGCGGCCCAGCTTGTGCCAGGCCGGCGCCAGGGCGTGATCCTCAAGGCCTGACAACGGCGCCATGCCGAGATTGAACCAGCGAAACCCTTGCGCTTTGCCCCACAGCATGCATTCGACCAGCATGTAGTCGATCACGCCCTTGGGCGCTGCGGCGTCGTAACGCATGAGGTCGACCGACAATTCCACACTGCCGCCCCGCCAAAGATTGGCGAAAGCCACGATGGCGCCCTTGCTGCGCACCACGCCGACATCAAAATTCGCCACGTAGTTTTCCTCGAAAAATCCCAGCGAGAAGCGCTTCTCGGCGGTGCGCTTTTCCTGAAGCCACGCGTCGGAGACGGCACGCAGTTGCGGCAACAAGTTGGCCACCGCAGAGCGCGGCAGCATTTCAAAGCTGGCGCCGTCACGGATTGCGCGCCGCTGCGCTTGCCGTAAATCGGCCCGTGCCGAACCTTCCAAACCAAAGTTCGTGAGTTCGACTCGGGCTTCTTCGCCGAGTTTGCTCAAGGTCAGACCGAGGTCGATGTACAACGGCAAGCGTTGCGGGGTGACTTGATAGAACACCGGCGACACCGCCATCCCGTCGCACTTTTCCATGAATTCCCAGGCCAGGGATTCGCCCAATTCCTCGGGTCCGATCGGATCGCCCATGGCCACCCAACTGTTGCCCGAGGTTTGAAACATGATGCAAGCCGACTTATCGCTGTTGAACAGCAGGTTCTTGTCGCCGAGCAGCGCCAGATTGGCCGTGGTGTCCTCGGATTTTTCGATCAGTGACGCCACCTGTTCGAGATCCGTGGGCGTCGGCGGCGAAAACAGCGGCCGAGCGGGCCGCAACACCCGCCACAGACCATAGGCCGCGCCAATCATCACCGCCAGCAGGGAACCGCGCAGACTGCGCGGGGCGGAAGCGTGAAACGCAAACTCCCACCACAGTTCATTGTCGTAGGGCAGATGGCGATACGCGAACACGACCAGCCATCCCGCCGTGGCCAGCACCAGAAAAAACGCCACCACCCAGGGACCGGAGTAATGCTGATCGACCAGAGATGCCCGGCGCATGAAGCGGCGGCGCGCGGAGGCGAGGAGAATCGCCACCACGGCGAGTACGGTGGCCTCTTCGTAATCGAAGCCCTTCAACAATGAGACGATGATGCCGGCGCATAACAGCCATATTGTCAGCCACCATGCCGTGTGCAATCGGCGATACAGGCCATGCGCGATGATCAGCAGACCGACCCCGACGGCGCTGCCCAGCAAATGGGACAATTCGAGGACCGGCAACGGCACGAAGTCGCGCAGCAACGTGATGCGGTTGCCGAGACCCGGGGTGGCTCCTGAAAACAGCAGCACCGCGCCACCCAGGAACACCGCCATGGATATCGCCTGCGGAGTCACGGCAATCAGAAAAGTTCGCAGCAGCTGCAGCAGGCGAACGGCGGGACCCCGGTGCACCCATAATTCGTGTACGCCCAGCAACACCAGCGCGACGATGAACGGCGTGAAGTAGTAAATGGCGCGATACGCCACCAAGGCTCCCAGCATCCGGTCTTTCGCGATTTCCGGCAGCAGCAACAAAAGCACAAACTCGAACACGCCGATCCCGCCGGGCACATTGCTGATCACACCGGCGGCGAGCGCAATCAAGTACACGCCCGCGAACGCAGCGAAACTGATGGGCGCATGCGTGGGCAACAACACGAACAACACCCCGGCCGCGCACAGCAAGTCGATACAGCCGATGGCAATCTGGGCGAATGCTATGCGCGGACGCGGCACCGGTATTTCGAGCCGCCAGATTTTCAGCGGTGCATGGCAGGTGCACGCGAGCCAAATGTATCCGGCCACCCCGGCGAGCAAAAGTGCGCCGGCTGCCGTGGCGAGCCATGCATGCACGTGCATGACGGAGCCCGACAAGGCGGCGTTGGACAACAGCGACAGGCCGAGTAGAACGCCGGCGCCCAGTCCGAACGTCAGCGTACCGAAGCCTATGATGGTTGCGATCTGCTTTGCGCTCAAACCCAGAGCCGAGTAAGCGCGATAACGAATCGCGCCGCCGCTCAATGTGTTCAGACCGACGTTGTGGCCGATGGCGTAACCCATGAATGAAATCAGCGCGACGCGGGGGTAAGCAATGCGGGCGCCCGCGAAGCGCACCGCCAATGCGTCATACAGCGTCAGACACCCGTAACCGAGGCATGTGAGCGCTGCCGCCCGCCAGACCTTGCCCGCCGAAATCGCCTCGACGCGCTCCAAAATATCGCGCAGGCGGTACTGACCCAGTAAATGGTGCAGCCAATACACAGCCAGCCCGAACAGGGCAATCCCCAGAAGGGTCGTCCAAGCGGGAACCCGTACGGGAACCCGCAGTGCTGAAGCGGAGTGGTTCAAGCGACTATCCTATCAGCCTCCATCGGCAGGCTGAAAACTGCTAGGGTGGCGTTTTTGCAATGGACGACAGGGGTGAGGTACGCATGAGTTCCGCCAACGAGGGCCGGCAGGCCACCATGGATTCGGCGCAGATCTATCGTGAAGAAGTTTTTACCGATCGCAAGGTCGGCACCATCCGCAAGATGACGCCGGTCACTGCCGACGGCGGTGCCGACGCGACGCGGCCCGTGATTTTCGTCGGCCAGGCGCAGGTCATGACGCCGATGGGCGCGGTACCCATCAGTTTCGAACTCGACGCATTGACTTTGGATGTGGCGGTGGAAAAGTTCGGCGCCGCCGCCGAGCAAGCCGTGCAACAAACCATGCGGGAATTGCAGGAGTTGCGCCGCGAACAGGCATCCTCGCTGGTCATTCCCGATGCCGGCGGCGGACTGCCCAGCGACTTGTTGAGCCGCGGCGGGCGCCCGCGCCGCTAAGGACTTGCGGTCTCGAGTTGACCCCAGCGCTCGTAGCAGCTCTCCAGCTCCGCGCCGAGCAACTGCAAACGCCGCAACGCCTCCTCGGCACGATCGCGATCCGCGCTGAAGGCTTGCGGATCGCCGATCAGGGTTTGCAGCTGCGACTGTTCCGCTTCCAGCCGCTGAATCTTTTCCGGCAATTGCTCGAGCTCGCGCCGCTCGTTGTAGGTGAGCTTGCGTGCTGGACGCTTAGGCGTGGCCGGCTGAGGCGCGGCCGGCTGAGGCGCCCCCGCCGACTTGGCTGCTTTTTGCGACCTGCTTCCGCCGTTGCCGATCTTCGGCTGACTCAACCAGTCGCTATAGCCTCCGACATATTCGTTCACGCGGCCGCCGCCTTCAAAAACCAGCGTACTGGTCACGACATTATCGAGGAACGCGCGATCGTGGCTGACCAGCAGCAGCGTGCCGTTATAGTTGGCGACCATTTCCTCCAACAACTCCAGCGTCTCGGCGTCCAAGTCGTTGGTGGGCTCGTCCATCACCAGCAGATTGCTGGGCTTGGCGAACAATCGCGCCAGCAACAAACGATTGCGTTCGCCCCCAGACAGCATGGTGATGGGCGCGTTCAGTCGCTCGGGCGGGAACAGAAAATCACGAAGATAACCTGAGACGTGCCGCGGCTGTCCGTCGATGACGACGCTATCGCCGCTGCCGCCGGTCACGTTGTCCATGATGGAACGGGTCGGGTCGAGCTGATCGCGCTGTTGATCGAAATAGGCGATCTGCAACTTTGAGCCCCGCTTGATCACGCCCGAGGTGGGTTCCAACTCGCCCACCAGCAACTTGATGAGCGTCGACTTGCCGCAACCGTTGGGGCCGATGATGCCGATACGATCCTGACGCATGATGCGGGCGGAAAAATCGACGATCACCGGCACACCGGCGAATGAATGATTCACATCGATGGCTTCGAAGACCACCTTGCCGGACTGCGCGGCATCCTGTGCCCGGATTTCGACCTGACCGATGCGCTCGCGCCGCTCGCTGCGCTCGATGCGCAGCTGCTTCAGCGCGCGCACCCGGCCTTCATTGCGCGTGCGGCGCGCCTCGACGCCTCGGCGAATCCACACTTCTTCCTGCGCCAGTTTCTTGTCGAACAGCGCCGCGTGCTTGGCTTCTGATTCCAGCGCCGCTTGCTTCAAGACCACGTAGTTGTCATAGCTGCCGGGCCATACGCGCAGCTGACCTCGATCCAGTTCCACGATCTTCGTGGCGAGGCGGCGCACGAAAGCCCGGTCATGGCTGATGAAAAACAGCGCGCCCGCAAAGTCCAGCATCATCGACTCGAGCCACGTGATGGCGGCGATGTCCAAATGATTGGTGGGTTCATCGAGCAGCAGCAGATCCGGGCGCGAGACCAGTGCCCGGCCCAGCATGGCTCGGCGCCGCCAGCCGCCCGACAGGGAACTCATGGGAGCGTCCTCGGGCAGCTCCAGGCGAGCCATGACTTGGTCCACCTGCAGCTGCGCCTGCCAATCTTCCTCGCCGTGCCCCGCATCGATGCCCGCCAATACCACATCGCGCACGCGTTCCTCGCTGGCTGCCGACACTTCCTGAGCGAGCGTCGCCACCCGCACGCCAGGACGGACCCACACCTCGCCGCTGTCCGGCAGGATTTGGCGCGTAACCAGTTGCAGCAGCGAGGACTTGCCCTCGCCGTTGCGGCCAAGCAGGCAAACACGCTCGCCCCGGCGGACTTGAAGATCCGCATGGTCCAGCAGGGGTTTGAGTCCGAAACTTAAGGAAACTTTATCGAGACGCAGGATGGGCATGAGCCCGCGTATCTTAAGCGATTGCGGGGCTTCTTTAGTACATTACCGCGAGTGAAAGGTAGGCGCCGCGTTGGGGCGGCTTGCCGGCGATGCGCCCCAGGTCCGTCCACGCCGCGGTGATGCTGAAATACTTCACCGGCGCCCAGGCGATGAAGGCGTCTTCGGCGCCCTGTTCCCGGAATGCGCGCAAGTCGTCCGGTTTGCCGCGATACTCGGCGCCCAGCAACACATCATCGGCCACCCACAGCACGGCGGAAACCTCGGGCTCGACGCGATAGCCGCCATTAGGGCCGCCAAATCCCAGCAATCCGAATTGATCGGCGCGCGTGCGGCGCAAGGTCGCATCCAGAACGATGTTGCGGCCGTCCACCGCTGCGAAGAACACCTTGGTCGCCGCCACATACAGATCGACATCCTCGCCGTGGGCGGCTCCGACGGCGCGCGGAATCTGATCGAAGTCAAGGGTACGCTTCCACTGGGCGCCGGCGGCAATCTGTGGCATCCAGGTGTCCGGCTCGAACACCGCATCGCCGATCAAACGCAATTTCAGGCCGATGATGTCCTGTCCCAGAGTCAGGCCGGGGAGCACGGAGCCGGCATCGAATCGTTGCCGCGCCGCCGAAATCTCCAAGCGATCGCCGATATCCAGACCCGCGCCGGCGGCGCGCAGCGAGAAGTCCTGGGTCCGGACGTCCGTCACAAATGCACTCGCGCCGACCTGATCCTGGGTTTCCAGGCCGCCGATCAAAGCCCAGGGTACCAAGCCGCCGCCGGCGCTGCCCTCGACCTGGGTAACGCCACCGGTCCATTCCAGACGATCGCCTGCGCTGGCAGGCGAAGCGGTCACAAATGTGCAAGCCAGCAATGCTGCGAAGGTCGCGATGCTGCGTAAATTCATATCGTTGATCTATCGGCAATTTCACGCGCAAGATTAATCCGGTTTGCCGACCGATATTGTGTTCAAACGCACAGCCCCGCGGACGCCGTCCGTCTAACCTAAGTTTTTGTTTGGAAGATATATGACCGCTGTCACATACCGAGCGCTGCGCATCTCGGTGCTCTTGTTTCTCGTTGCGTCGTGGGCGCAGGCCAAGTCCAGCTTGTACGATCGACTGGGGGGCGAAGCGGGAGTCGCTGCCATTGCCGATGCGCTCATCGACCGGGTGGCGGCGGATCCGCAGCTCGGACGCAGTTTCAAGGACACCAATCTTAAACACATCAAGACGCTGTTGGCCGAACAGATCTGCGACTTGAGCGGCGGACCCTGCCACTACTCCGGCGACACCATGAAGGAAACCCACGCGGGCCATCACATTTCAGAAGCCGAGTTCTACGGCATGGTGGCCGACCTCCGTACGATCTTGAAAGAACGCCACGTGAGCCTCGGCGCGACCAACGAGCTGCTGCGTTTGCTGGCCCCGATGAAGCGGGACGTGGTCGAAGCGCCGCAGACTGCTGCCAAATAGACTCACCCTTGCGACTACCCTGCTCGCCGCTGTTGACCGTCCTGTTGTGCGCGCCCTTCGCGCACCAAGCCCGTGCCGTTCCGGTCACCGTGACCGTTTCGACCCATTCGGGGGTATCGCCCCAGGACACGGTCGTGGTGTTCGATCCGCTGGACGCATCGCCGGCGCCGACCCATGACTCCGCGGTCATCGATCAAGTCAACAAGCGCTATGTGCCGCGGGTGACCGTAGTGCGTACCGGCACAGAGATTTCCTTTCCCAACAGCGACCGGATTCGACACCAGGTGTATTCATTTTCACCCGCCAAGACCTTCACGTTGAAACTCTATGCCGGCAAAGACAGCGCACCGGTCACATTCGACAAGCCCGGATTGGTGGTTCTGGGCTGCAACATTCACGACTACATGGTGGCATTCGTGGCGGTGGTCGACTCGCCTTACTTTGCAAAGTTACCTGCCTCGGGCACTGCGACGCTGAACCTGCCTTCCGGGCGATACAAACTGCGCCTGTGGCACGCCAATCTCACCGCGGAGGTTCCCGTCCAACAGGTGCTGGTGCAGAACGCACCGCTGACCGTGGCGCTGACCATCGATTTGGATAGCGCCGCTGCGGCGGTCGCGGCTTGGCCGGAGTAGCCGGTGTCGTTGCGTACACGAATCGCCGTGACCTTCCTGCTGCTGCTGGCTGCGGTACTCGCGGCTGCGCTGGGGGCCGTGTCGGCGGCGAATCGCGCCAGCGCACAACTGGAAGTCAAGCGCCAGCTGGATGTCGGCGCGTCGGTGTTTTCTCGCCTGCTGGAAACCAACCGCCGCCAGCTGACGCAGGCCGCTCAAGCGGTCGCGGCCGATTATGGATTTCGCGAAGCCGTCGCCGCGCGCGACACCGACACCCTGGCCTCGGCGTTGGAGAACAGCGGTCAGCGTATCGGGGCAGCCATGGTGGTGCTCACGACGTTGAGCGGTGATGTTATCGCGGCTTCCGGTGCTCAGGTCAGCGCCGGCGCGCGCTTTCCGATCTCTGCCGAGACAAAAGCGGCGGAGAGCGGAACTACCCTGATGGTGGACCACGGCCGAATTTATCAGCTGGTCACCGTGGCGGTCCGCAGTCCCCTGCCGGTGGCTTGGATCGCGATGGGATTCGAACTGGATGACAAGGCCGCGCGCGAGCTTGCCGACATCACCGGTCTCGCGGTTACCTTATCCGTGAAAACCGGGGATACGTGGACCGACGTCATCAGCCGCACGCCGCATGGCGAGCCGCCCAGCAACGATGTGGCGACGCGCCGCATCGCGCTATCCAACATTGGCCAGGCCAAAGTGGTTGCCGTTCTGTCGCGCTCTCTGGCCGACGCACGCGCCCCCTTCGAGCGTCTCACCAAGATGTTGTTCCTCATAGCCGGCGTCAGTCTGGTGGCTTTTGCCCTGGCCGCCTTTTGGATTGCGCGAACCATCACCCGTCCGCTGCAGGACCTCACCGATGTCGTCAATCGGATGCGGGCCGGCAGCTACGACGCATCCATCAAGGTGCAGCGGCCCGACGAGCTCGGCGTGCTGGCGGAAGGACTGCAATTGATGCAGACCGCGGTTCAATCGCGCGACCAGTCGATACGGCGCTTGGCTTACGAGGATGGCTTGACCGGCTTGATGAACCGCGTGGCCTTCGGCGCCGCCCTCAATGAAGCCCTTGGCGCGGCGCGCTCGCGGCCCATCGGAGTGGCCGTGATCAATCTGCACCGCTTCCGCCGCATCAATGAGCATTTGGGCTACTCGGTAGGCGACGCGGTACTGATCAAGATGGCGCAACGCATCGCCGCCGTACCCTCCGTGAATGCCGCGGTCGCGCGCCTGGCCGCGGACCAGTTTGCCGCCTTTGCGAGGCTGCGCGACGGCGAGACGCTGCAAGCCTGGGGCAGCTCATTGCTGTTGGCGCTGGCGGAACCGGTGTACGTGGAATCGCAGCCCATCGACATCTCCGCAACCTTGGGTCTGGCGCAAGCCAGCGGCAACTCCCTGACCGCTGACGAACTGATGCGATGCGCGGATCTTGCGCTGGAGAAAGCGCGGCGTGACAAGCGCCCGCTGTTGATCTACGAAGAGGACTTGAAACCGGCGGCGCTGGTGGATCAACTGTCGTTGTTGGGCGAACTGCGTCACGCCATCGAGCACGATGAACTGCTGCTGTACTTTCAACCGAAAATCGAGCTCGGAACCGAGCGAGTGGCCGGCGCAGAAGTCTTGCTACGCTGGCAGCACCCGGCGCGCGGATTGCTCAACCCTGTCGATTTCATTCCGTTTGCCGAGCAAACCGGCTTCATTCGCCGCCTGACTCGCTGGACGCTGGATCGCGCCATCGCCCAGGCCGCGCAATGGCACCGCACCGGCGATTCGCTGAGCTTGGCTGTCAATATCAGCGCCGACGACTTGAGCGACCCGCGATTCGACTCCCGGGTGGCGGCGTTGCTGATGCGCCACGAGTTGCCGCCATCACTGTTGACGCTGGAATTGACGGAAAGCGGCTTCATCGAAGATCCGGATCGGGCGTTGCAGATGCTCGACGCACTCGCAGCGTTGGGCATCGGCCTGTCGATCGACGACTTCGGCACCGGCTACTCGTCGTTGTCGCACCTGGCCCGCATGCCGGTACACGAAGTGAAAATCGACAGCAGTTTCGTTCAAGGCCTCGAATCGGATCCCGAATTCGCCACGGTGGTCAGATCCGCCATCGACATGGGACATGGCCTTGGACTGAAGGTGGTGGCGGAAGGCATCGAATCCCAAGCCGCCGCAGTGCTGTTGCGCGACTTTCGCTGCGATATTGCCCAGGGCTATCTGTACGCCAAGCCCATGCCGCGCGAAGCACTCGAAAGCTGGCTGCAGGGAAGAGCTCGCGTGCCGGTCATCGCCATACCCGCCACCTTCAAGATCGATGAATTCGCGGACACCTTGAACCTGGCAACCTACTGACCGCGACTTCGGATCGGAAACTTCCTACGCAACTGCGAATGGACAGCAGGAATGCTTTGTTCGCACAATGCGGTCCGTGAAACTCGTCAATGACACATTGGACAGCCTCGGCCGCTGGTACGTGGCCGTGCCGCCATTTCTGATCCTTGGCTTCTTGCTGGGAGTTTTCTTGATCGCCGGCGCGGGCCAGGCTCGCCTGCAAAAGGCGGCCGAACGTCTGCAGGAATCCGCGTCGCGCTCGCGCGCGGTCGATGAACTGCAGGATTCCCTCGCGAGAGCGGTGGGCGCCCAGCGCGGCTTCCTGCTCACCAACGATTCGAAGTATCTGGCCGCCTACAACAAGGCGGTCGCGGATGTGGAACCGCAGTTGGAGCGATTGCGCGCCGCGTACGGCGAACTGGGCTTTGCGCAGGTCGAATTGCGCGATCTGCAATTGCTGGTGGGCAAACGGCTTGCTGACTTGGCGATGATCCGGACGATTCAGCAGACCCATGGCACGGCCACCGCCATCGATCTGGTGAAATCCCGCGTGGGCTCCGATACCGGCCAGGAAATCGGCGCCATCCTGGATCGGCTGCGCCAGCGCGAAACCGATGAGCGCAATGCGGCCGATGCCTACTGGCGCAACTCGCTGACCTTGAGCCATTGGATCACCTTCGCCGGAGCGCTGTTCAGCCTGTTGGCCTTAGGGATAGCAGCCCGCCTGATCTATGGCGATATCCGGCGGCGCAGCTTGCTGACCGACGAACTGCGCAACCAGAAGCTTAAGCTCGAGCAAGAGGTTGAACAGCGCACCCAAGAATTGGTGGAGCTATCCACACATCTGCAAAACCTCGCCGAGCGTGAGAAGGCGAGC
>Ga0116227_10014092_pt1 | contig 12312 bp, 12 predicted proteins | sample S1TSphgellanicum_FD_89693 | JGI IMG/M metagenome (GOLD analysis project Ga0116227, IMG submission 89693) | Host-associated microbial communities from peat moss isolated from Minnesota, USA - S1T2_Fb - Sphagnum magellanicum MG | ecosystem: Host-associated > Plants > Peat moss > Unclassified... | reverse complement strand
TCGTCCTTGCGGGTGCCCGAGCGCATGATGTCGATGGCCGGGAAGACGCGCTTGTCGGCGACCTTGCGGTCCAGGATGATTTCCGAATTGCCGGTGCCCTTGAATTCTTCGAAGATCACTTCGTCCATGCGGCTGCCGGTATCGATCAGCGCAGTCGCGATAATCGACAGCGAACCGCCTTCCTCGATGTTGCGCGCCGCACCAAAGAACCGCTTCGGGCGTTGCAGCGCGTTGGCATCGACACCACCTGTCAGCACTTTGCCAGAGCTTGGCACGACGGTGTTGTAGGCGCGGCCCAGACGTGTGATCGAATCGAGCAGGATGACGACATCACGCTTGTGCTCGACCAGCCGCTTCGCCTTTTCGATGACCATTTCGGCAACCTGGACGTGGCGCGTGGCGGGCTCGTCAAAGGTCGAGGAAATGACCTCGCCTTTGACCGAACGCTGCATGTCGGTGACTTCCTCGGGGCGTTCGTCGATCAACAGCACGATCAGGAACACTTCGGGGTGGTTGTCGGTGATCGCTTTGGCCATGTTCTGCAACAACACGGTCTTGCCGGTGCGTGGCGGCGCCACGATCAGCGCGCGCTGGCCTTTGCCCTGCGGGCTGACCAGATCGATTACCCGGGCTGACTTGTCCTTGACCGTGGGGTCGAGCGTGTCGAGCCGCAAGCGATCGTTGGGATACAGCGGGGTCAGGTTGTCGAAATTGACGCGGTGGCGCACGGCATCGGGGTCGTCAAAATTGACTTTGATCAGGCGGTTGATCGAGAAATAGCGCTCGCCATCTTTGGGGGCGCGGATTTCGCCTTCAACCGTGTCACCGGTGCGCAGGCCCCATTTGCGAACCTGGTTTGGCGAGACGTAGATGTCATCGGGCCCGGCCAGGTAATTCGCCTCGGGGCTGCGCAAAAAGCCGAAACCATCGGGCAGGACTTCGATCGTGCCGATGCCGAGGATTTCCTCACCATCTTCGGCCATTTCCTTGAGAATGGCGAACATCAGGTCCTGGCGCCGCAATGTGCTCGCACCTTCGACACCGAGCTCTTCGGCCATCGCGACCAGCTCAGCAGGCGTTTTTTTCTTCAAATCTTTCAAATGCATATATGTATTCCAGCAAAGGCCAATTTAACCCGACAAGGAGGTGCGGGCCGGACGGTCATCGGGCTTGGAGAAAGCGGACCAAGTGCGGGCGCGTGGCCCGTACGGCTAATATCCGGATTAGCGTCCCTGCCTTTATCCGCACGCGCCGGTCTCGTCAATTCCCATGCGACGCAGCACGGAACCGCGAGTCAGAACGGTTTGAGGATAACCAGGATGATGATGATCGCCGCCGCCACGCCCGGCACTTCGTTGAGCAGGCGCAACTGCTTGCCCGCCAGCTTGCGTCGGCCGAGCGCCAGATTGCGCGCATAACCGGCCATCCACATCTGGTAAGCGGTCAGCGCGATGACAGCGGCCAGTTTGGCATGCAGCCAGCCCTGGGTAAACCAGCCGCCGCTGATCGCCAAAGCCATGCCCAGCACCCACACGAGAATCAGCGATGGCCACAGGATGATTTTCAACAGGCGCTGTTCGCGGTCCACCCACACCGCATTTTCGGGTGAATTTTCCGGCAATTCCTGATGATACACGAAAAACCGCGGCAGCATGAACAGCCCCGCCATCCAGAACACCACAAAGATGACGTGGCCGGCCTTGAGCCAGAGATAGAGCATCGTGAGCACCTGCATCATTGCGTTTCAGATAGACCAGATCGTGCGCTGCCGGAAGGTGTATCGCTTGGCAACCCGGCTTGTTGTGCGTTCGGCACAGCAGATTTTTCAACTGGTCGCGGGATCCGTTTGCCTTTCAGCCGACTGGTCAGGTGCCAGGCTTGACATCGATCGCAGCGATAGGGGCGCACGGCATGGTTATGACGCGCCGCGACCACATCTGCCGCAGCGCAATCGGGATAGCTTTGCTTGGCCTGGCAGATCCTCTGGCGTGTCCGCATAGTCGGTACCAATACATCAACTTTTTTGCGGTATACCGCAATCTTCACACCTCTGGCCACAAGCCGCAACAATCGCAATGCGCTTACAGACAGTACCCTCTTTGACCATGGCGCGCCGGATTGGGTTTGTCATCCTTGCGGCGATGTTTGGCGTGGCAGCGGTTATCGCGATTATCGGGCGCGGGCCATGGTACGATGAATTCTACGCGTTTTATCTCGTCCGGCCCGGTGTCGCCTTGTCAGCGCTCGTCCCGGCCTGGCTGCGCGATAATCATCCGCCGCTGTTTTACGCCTTGGCCTGGGCCTGGTCGCGCCTGATCGCGGGTACAAGTCTTGCCGGTACAATCGAAGGTTTGCGTGCGGTCAATCTGGTCGTTCTGGCGGGTCTGATTGGCGCTTTTGTGCGTATGGCTCGTACCGACGCCCCGTTTGCGCGGATTGTCTGGTACTATTGCCTGGCGCTTGCCGCGACGTTTCCCGCACTCGACCGGATCGACCAGGTGCGATCTTATTTCCTGTCGTTTGCGCTGACCGCAGTGGTCCTGCCCATGCTCGCCCGCCATATCGGAGGCCGGGCGGCGCTGCGCGAAACGCTCATTCTGGGCGTGGTCATGGCCTTCGCCTGCAGCGTCCATCTGGTAACGACTGTCATTATCGCGGCCCTCGTCGCAGCCACTGTCGCACAGCACATGCTTGCCCACCGCTGGGCTGATGCCCGACGTCTGGGCGTCGTCGCCGCGCTGGCCCTGGTGCCATTTGCGGTGATGATGACCCTGCAACTTTCAACGATTGTCGCCAATACGCAGGTGTTCTGGATCCCCAGCGGGATCAACGCGGCGCGCTGGACGATCGAGATCGAGACGCGCGCGGCGCTGTTTGCCAATCCGGTGCTTGCACTCGTCGCGGTCGTCGGTCTGCTGTCGCTACTGCTTGGTGTGCGTCGGCGCGAAGCAGAGGCGCAGACGACTGCGATCCCGATCGCCACATTGACGGCCGCGCTGGTTCTGGCGCTTACGGTGCTGATCGCGGTGCATCTTTATCGCCCCTTGCTGATCACGCGGTATCTCGTGGCGCTCGATCCGGTTTTTGCGCTGATCCTGGCGGTATGTGCCGATGTCGCAACCCGCCGTCTGACTGTCCGGGCGGTCGTCGCGATCGACGCGCTGGTTCTGCTCGGGACGGGTTTTGCGCTCCATGCGAATTGCGTTGCCACATTGGCGCAACCAAGCTGGGATGGCACCGGCACAGCTATCGCCGCAGAACTTCGCGCCTGTCCGCAAACGACCGTCCACGCCGACATGCACTGGAACACGCTGCCGTTGTCCACCCCCCCGCGCGACAATCGCGAGGTGGTGCCGTTTTCCTATCGCTTTGTGGCCCAACGGTTTGGCTTCGCCCTCGCCCCCGGCGGTGCAGATAGTCTATCCAGGACATGCCCCAACCTGTTCTGGACCGAGCATGTTGCCGATCAGCACCCCTCTGCACAGATGGTCATCGATGCCCTTCGCCGCGCCGGGTATCCGATCCGGTCAGGGCGCATGAAGCGAATCGCCTACGGCTGGATCCTGGTGACGCCCCCAATCCGCTAGGATGCGCGCCAGCCGCGGATCACATGCAACCCATTCGACATGCACGATCCGGGTAAATGGCCCGATCACCGGCAGGCCGGGGTGCCGCCGGCCAAAATCTGGCCCGAAAGCTACTCCACGGCCATAGCGACGTTCCCATCGATGATCGCCTGGAACGTCGCGCGATCATGATAGACCGGCGCGAGCGTCTCGTCCTGATCCGGTTGCCTGCAAAGCCCGGCAACGGGGTCTGGGGCCCCAACATACCCAGCACAGACCAAACTTCACGTGCATGCTCGACAGCCGCTCTGGCACCCTCTGAAAAGCCTCTGGCGAGGTATCGATCAGGCGCGGCGACAGTCGGGGTCGTTCGCCCACCAGGAATTCCAAAGTCTGGCCCATCGCATGAGGCACACGGGCCGCCGGGCAAGATTGGATCCTGGCAGCGTTTCGAGGATCTGCCCGGGCATCGGGTACGGGTCCATTCAATAACTAATAAGATTCTTAGAATCTGGATGATGGAGATAGTTGACCCTGTGGATAACGGGGACGGCCGCGCTTTGCCGCAATTGTTCCCCCATTCCCACAAAATTTTCGGGACCCGACTCTGCTGTCGCAGGTGGCAAGCGAAAGTTGTCCGCCTTGTCCACACCCTGTGGGCAAGTACAGCATGCCTGTGGTGAAATGGGCCTGGACGATCGGCATGACGGGCATGAAATCACGCCCGATTGTTGTCGACGGTTTCGTCCCGTGGTTTATCCTGTACCTGTCCACAGGCGCGACGCAGACGCCTGAATCGCACCAATTGGGGTACCATGCAGCGCCTTCACCTCCATCTTTTGTCGGATTCCACGGGCGAGACTCTGGAAATGATCGCCAAAGCGGCGATGGCGCAGTTTGAGAACACCGATGTCGTGCGCCACTTCTGGCCGATGGTGCGCTCGCAACAGCATCTCGACCGCATCTTGAGCGAAATGAGCATCCATCCGGGGCTTGTCCTGTTCACCGTGGTCAGCACCGAAATCCGCGAAAGGCTGGAACAGCGATGCACTGCTCTGGGCTTGCGCAGTGTTTCGGCGCTCGATGCGGTCACCGATGCGTTGGAAAACCTGTTTGGTCAGCAGGCAAAAGGGCGCCCCGGGCGCCAGCACACGATGGATGAAGCGTATTTTCGCCGCGTCGATGCGATCCAGTTCACGATTGCGCATGATGACGGGATCGGCTGGGAAAACTGGGAACAGGCCGATATCATTCTGGCGGGGGTTTCGCGCAGTTCCAAAACGCCGACTTCGATCTACCTCGCCAATCGGGGGTTTCGCGTCGCCAACATTCCGATTGTGGTCGAAAGCCCGCCGCCGGCCTCGTTGTTCGCGGTGCGCCGGCCGTTGATCGTCGGGCTGACCACCAGCCCCGAACGCCTGATTCAGGTGCGCCGCAACCGCCTGTTGTCTTTGAACCAGGCGCCGGAAACGAACTATGTCGACAGTGAGCACGTTGCGCGCGAAGTGCTGTACGCGCGGCGCATGTTTGCCGATAATGGCTGGCCGGTGATCGATGTCAGCCGCCGATCGATCGAGGAATCTGCTGCCGCCGTGATCAATCTCTATAATGAACGCCACAATGTCCGCGGCGCGACGGGCACCGACATTGAACGTGACACTCTCGATTGGCGCGACGGCGCAACAGGATCTCCCCAATGACGCTGATTCTCGCATCCGAAAGCGCGTCGCGCAAAGCCATGCTCGACGCCGCCGGGGTGGCCTATACCGCGCGCGCCGCCGGCGTCGATGAAGCCGCGCTGAAACGCGATTTGCCGGGCGTTTGCGGCAGCGATATCGCGATGATCCTGGCCGAAGCGAAAGCGCTGTCGGTCTCGCTGGCCGCCCCTGGCGCGCTCGTGCTCGGCGGGGATTCGCTGGTGGATGTCGCAGGCCGGTTGTTCGATAAACCGGTCAGCCGCGATCAGGCGGCCGAGCATCTTGCGTTCTTTTCGGGCAAGACGATGGCGCTATCTTCTGCGGCGGTTCTCGCGCGCGACGGGCACGTCGTATGGCGGACCGTGGAGACCGCAAAACTGCGGGTCAGGACGCTTTCCGCCGGCTTTATCGACAGCTATCTCCACAGCGAATGGCCCCATGTCGCGGCCTGCGTCGGGGTGTTCCGGATCGAGGCGCGGGGCGTGCAATTGTTTGAAACGATCGAAGGCAGCCATTTCACCGTATTGGGCATGCCGCTGCTGGCGATCCTTGGCGCATTGCGCAACGTTGGGGAAATGGCTGCGTGACGGTTGCAGGTGTTGAGCCAAGTCCTGGAGGCCTCCGGCGGGCAAAGGTCATACCCGTGCATCCTTTTGCCGTCTTGCACTGCGCGCTGATCGGGCCTTTGCGTCCCGCCGTGAAGCGGCAGCTTTTTCAGCCGCTGTGCGGCAAGACGCAAAGGCTCGGGCGATATGCAGTTCAAGACGGTAACGGGTTCAAAGGGCAATGGCCCTTTGCCGCCGGAGGCTTGCAATAAGTGACGAAACTCTATGCGGAAGTCATCGGCGACCCAATCGCGCAGTCAAAATCGCCCGCCATCCATGGCTATTGGCTGGAACAGCTTGGCTTGGCAGGCGCCTATCGCGCCACGCATGTGACGAGCACAGGGCTGGCAGACTATCTCGCCGCCCGCCGCAGCGATCCCGACTGGCGCGGGTGCAATGTGACGATGCCGCACAAACAGGCGGTGATCGCGCTGATCGACCGGCTCGATCCGCTGGCTGGGCGGGTCGGTGCGGTCAATACGATCGTCCCCGAACACGGCGAATTGGTGGGGTACAACACCGATGTGCCCGGTTTTCTTGAACCGCTGCGGCCCATGCTCGCGCAGACCCACCTGTTTCGTATGGCACGCGTGCTGGGCGCCGGTGGTGCCGCGCGGGCGATTGTCACCGCCCTGACCGATGAAGCGATCGTGGTTGTGCTGGCCGCCCGCGATCGCGCCAAGGCGCGCGCATTGCTGGACGGGATTGATCCCACGGGAGAACATCATGTGACTGATCTCGTGCACTTCGCCGCGCCGACGGATTTTGCCTTTGACGATCGCGCCGGGTGTTTCGACCTGATCGTCAACGCCACTGCGCTGGGTATGGTCGGACAAGCCGAGCTGGCGTTTGATCTGTCGCACGCGCCGCCGGGCGCCGTGTTCTATGACATCGTCACCAGCCCGCTCGATACGAGGTTCCTGCGCGAGGCTCGCGCGGCGGGGTTTCGCACGATCGACGGATTGGCGATGCTGATCGGGCAGGCGGATCACGCGTTTCGGCGCTTTTTTGGTACGCCGCCGCCGCGCGGCGGCGCTGACCTGGAGTTGCGCGCCAGGTTGACCGCATGATCGGTCGTCCGTTCATACTCGGCCTGACCGGTTCGATCGGCATGGGCAAATCCGCGGTCGCCCAGATGTTTCGCGCGCTGGGTGTGCCGGTGTTCGATGCCGATGCTGCGGTTCACCGGTTGCAGGCTGCGGGCAGCGCGTTGTTGCCGGCGATCGAGGCCGAATTTCCGGGCAGCACCGGGCCCGATGGTGTGCGTCGGGCTGAACTGGGCGCGCAGGTGTTTGGCGATCCGGCAGCACTGGCCCGGCTTGAGGCCATCATGCACCCCGCTGTGGCGCAAGAACGCGCCAAATTCCTCCACGACCACGGTCACGAAACCCTCGTCGTGTTCGATATTCCGCTATTGTATGAACGCGCCGGCCCAAACGGGCTGGACGCGGTTGCAGTGGTTTCCGCCCCGGCGATTATGCAGCGGGATCGCGTGATGGCCCGGCCGGGCATGACGGAGACGAAATTCGCGCAAATCCTGGCGCTGCAAGTGCCCGATGCGCAAAAGCGCGCCCGCGCCGACTATGTCGTGGACACCGGCGTCGCGCTGGACGAAACCGCGCGCGCGGTCGAGGCGCTGGTGGTGGCGTTGCGTATGAAAAATCGCACAACCGATCCTGGCTGAAATACGTGCACGGCTGTTTTTCGTTTGCACGATGCAAGTTCGGCCAAGTCCGAAATTTGCGAACATCCCTTGTCAGCGCGCGCCCGCAGGTCCATCGTTCATCACATGCGCGAGATCATATTTGACACCGAAACGACGGGGTTTGACCCCAAAAACGGCCATCGCCTGGTCGAGATCGGTTGCATCGAAATGGTCAACCGCGTGGCCACGGGCGCGGTGTTTCACGCCTATTGCCACCCCGAACGCGATATGCCCGCAGAGGCTGAGGCGGTCCACGGATTGTCGATCGCGTTCCTCTCCGACAAACCGAAATTTGCCGAACACGCGCCGGGTCTGATCGAATTTCTGGGTGATGCGCCACTTGTCGCGCACAACGCGGCGTTCGATTTCGGGTTTCTCAACGCCGAACTGGGCGCGATCGGGCTGGACCCAATTTCGCTCGATCGAATGGTCGATACGATCGCGATCGCCCGGCGCAAACATCCCGGCGCCAAGCTCAGCCTGGATGCGCTGTGTTCGCGGTACGGCATCGATCGCAGCCACCGCACAAAGCATGGCGCGCTGCTCGATGCCGAACTGCTGGCGCAGTTGTATGTCGAATTGCTCGGCGGCCGGCAGATCGGCCTGGAGCTGGCTGCTGATGGTCCGGTATCCGGAACAATCCAGTCGCATCAGGCGTTTACCAATTCCCCGGCCGATCTGGCCAATGCCAATCTGGCCAGTTCCGGCCAGCCAACCCGCCCCTTCCGTTCGCCCAGGCCTCACCGCCCGAGCGATGCGGAACTGGCCCGCCATGGTCAATTCATGGCGGGATTTGGAGATCCTCTCTGGACCCGCGCCTGATCGTTGCGGGGCCAGTGGGGCATTCTTGTAAATAGAGGAATAGACTCATGGATATTCGCGTTTCGGGACACCAGGTCGACGCCGGCACCGCCTTTGAATCGCACGCGCAGGAGCGGCTGGCGACGATCGTTGACAAGTATTTCTCGCGCGCACTGTCCTCGCAAGTCACGCTGGGCAAAGCGCCGCATGGCGGGTTTCGCTGCGATATTGTCACCCACGTGGCCCAGGGGTTGATTCTCAAAGGCAGCTCGATCGCGCAAGATGCGCACCAGGCGCTCGACCAGTCGGCCGAAAAGATCGATCGCCAGCTCAGCCGGTACAAGCGTCGGATCAAGGACCGCCACGAAAACACCGTCCATGCCCGCCGTCAGGATGAGGCCAACCTGTCAGGCCAGACCGCAACGGTCGAAGACGCGGGCTATACCGTGTTTGCCGAGCCCGGCATTGACGAGGAGCCTGCCGATTCGCCGCTGGTCATCGCCGAAACACGAGTCGATGTGCCGACCGCAACCGTGTCGGACGCCGTGATGATGCTCGATCTGCGCAACACCAATGCACTGCTGTTCCAGAACGCCGGCACGGGCACGCACAATATGGTCTATCGACGTGGTGACGGATCGATCGGCTGGGTTGAACCCAAGAAATAAGCTTTTGCTTATGAAGGCGGTACTGGCCCGCTTTCCACCTCGAACGCCCACGCAAGTCTTTGATGGGTGATCGGGGTGAGGGGGCGGGGCGGTATTGTCGATTTCATCAAAAACACCTTGCACAAGCGGTCGTTGTCCCCCTGCGCATACGCCATTCGCCGCTTGCGCCACGGTCAAATCAAGCGCATTGCGCCGACCAACTTGACAGGTCCCCTGCCGGGACAATGGTAATGCTTTTGCGATGAGCGCGCTTTTTTCGATTGATCAGCAAGCAGTTCGGGTGATCCGCGCCGATTCAAAGGCGCAGATTCTGACGACGCTTGCCGCGTGTTTTGCCGATGCGTATGCGCTTGAGCCGGCCCATGTGCTGGAACTCATCCTAGAACGCGAAGCGCTGGGCAGCACCGGCTTTGGTCGCGGGGTTGCCATTCCCCACGCCCGGATCGCCGGGCTGGCGCGCCCGGTTGCGGTGTTCCTGCGCCTTGAAAAGCCGGTCGAATTCGACGCGGCCGACGCCATGCCGGTCGATTGCGTGTTTGGTCTGCTGTCGCCCGACCAGGCCGGCGCTGTGCATTTGCAGGCACTGGCGGCGATTTCGCGGCTGATGCGCGATGATCGCATGCATGCCCGGCTGTCGGCCGCGCCCGATGCTGATGCGCTGTATGCTCTGCTCGTCAATGTCATCGACCGCGACGCCGCCTGAATGACGCGTCTGCCCGCCTCTCTTGAAGTGGCGGGGCTGGTGCGCAGCACCGGATCGGCGGGTGGGTTTGCGATGGTGCTTCACAAAGGCGAGCCCGATGCGGGCACCATCCTTGTGGTCGGCGTCGATCGCGATGGGCTGGGCACGCTTTACGAACGCCTGCCCGATCCCACCGGCCCCCGTCGCTGGGTCGCGGTGCGCCGGCAACAGGCCGAATCGCGGATGGAATTCGATGACTATCTGGCGCGTCGCACGCACCAGGATCCCGATGTGTGGATTGTCGAACTGACTATCGCAGAAGTCGAACGGTCTATCCTGAACCCAGGCTGACAAGTCTGTTCATGGGTTGACTCGCGTCGCCAGCGCCATAAAGGGCTGCACTCCGCTGATGCGCAGGCGGCGAAGACGGGCACGAATGCCGGTTTCGCAGGCACGCAGACGGGGGGCAGACGGCTTGGCCCTCGGCACCGATCGACCTTGATGGCAATTTTTGCCGGGGGCTTGATTGGCGATCGATCCTTGCTCCGATGTCCACCGCCCAATTTGGATACAGAGTGAGTTACCCGTTTCGTCTGGCCAGTGCGCTTGGTTTTGCCTTGAGCCTGACTTTGGCGGTGTTCGGCACAACCGGTGCCAAAGCCCGCCCCCAGGACCCGCAATTGCAGGTGCCCGATGCGCAAGGCGCATCACAATCAATTGGCTATGCGCAAGGCGCAGCGCCGGTCGTTACCGACCCAAAGAGCGCCGCCATACCGGTCGATACGACCGCCCAGCCGCTCCCGGACACCGCAATCGACCCAGCTACCGTTTCGGCCGGGGCAACGGACGCAGACATTGCGATGTCGCCCGCGGCCTCACTGGCAGAACTCGTCGATGCCGTTCCAATTCCCGCCACTCTGCCCCAGGATATCGAATGCATGGCGGGCGCCGTGTATTTTGAAGCCAGAAGCGAAAGCCTGGCAGGGCAGCTTGCTGTCGGTCGGGTGATCGTCGCGCGCACGGCATCGGGCCGGTTTCCCGGTTCGTATTGCGGTGTGGTGATGCAGCACGCGCAGTTTTCCTTTGTTCACGGCGGCACGATGCCGACGATCAACCGGTCGAGCCACACCTGGCAAAACGCGGTCCGGATTGCGCTGATCGCGCATCGCGGCGCCTGGAAAAGCCCGGCCGAAGGCGCATTGTTTTTCCATGCTGCACGCGTCCATGCGGTTTCGGGCAAAACCCGCATCGCGCAAATCGACAATCACGTGTTTTATCGCTGACACGATCAGGGCACGCATATTACCCGGAATAAAAAAATTTTCGGATCAAGAAAGCTGTCGCATTCCCCGGGATGCGGCAGCTTTCGTGCATTTGGGCCCCGTGTTGGTCAACGCGTCGGCCGGGTGAAGGGGGTGACAGATTTCAAACGCGCTGATTAGAGTGCGCCATTGATCATTTGCCCGATCGCAATGGGGGGTTCACGTGACGCTGTTTCGACCATTCCGGACATGCTCGCCTTTGGCTGTGTTCCTCGCCATTTTCAGCAGCGCGTTCGTGGTGGCAGGATCCGCTGCCGCGCAAGACGTTGCTCAGGCTTATGCGCCCGCAGCGCAAGATGATGCGTCCCAAACCATCGTCCTGACCGGCCATGCACTGTCGATCGAACAGTTGATTCAAATCGCGCGGCATGGCGCCAAAGTGACATTGTCTGCCGACGCGCGGCAGCGATCCGCCGATGCCTATGGCCTGCTGCTGGAGGCTGCGGCCGAAGGGGTCAGCGTCTACTGGTTCAACCGGGGTGCCGGGGATCAGCGCGAAACGGTGATCTTTGCGGGTGATCCGACGTCTCCGGAAAATGCTGCCCTGCTCAAGGCTCGGCAACGCGCCAACTTTGCGCGCGGTGAAACCGGCTCGTCCGGGCCCGAAATCGACCACGAAGATGTCATCCGGGCGATGATGGCGGTGCGCGCCAATACCATGTCGTATGAGGCGGCCAGCCCCGCGCTCATGCAAATGCTGCTCGACCTGATCAACCACGACATTACCCCCGTCGTCCATCGCCGTGGGTCACTGGGTGAAGGCGATCTGGCGCCGATGGGGGAACTCGGCCGCGCGATGATCGGGCTGGGCGACGTCCATTACAAAGGCCAGCGCATGCCCGCCGCACAAGCGTTGCGTGAGGCCGGGCTGACTCCGTTGGAACCGTTCGGCGCGGACGATGCCGCGCTTGTCAGCACCGACGCCTGGTTTACCGCGAACGCCGCGCTGCTGGTCGCCGATGCGGGCAATATGTTGCAATGGGCGGACCTGGGCACAGCGATGGCCATGACCGGCATGAATTCCAGCGTGACCCCGCTGTCGATGCCGGTCCAGTCCAACCGGCCCTATCCGTGGCTCAATTGGGATGCCGCGCGGGTGCTCGATATGCTGCGCGGCGGGTATCTGCTTCAGGACGACCCCGGCCGGATCATCCAGGATCCGGAAAGCTTGCGCGCATCGACCCAGCGGATCGGGTCGGCCTGGCAAAGCTGGGCCGATCTGCGCGATGGCGTGCTGATCGCAATGAACGCGTCCGACCACAATCC
>Ga0116227_10014091_pt1 | contig 12312 bp, 10 predicted proteins | sample S1TSphgellanicum_FD_89693 | JGI IMG/M metagenome (GOLD analysis project Ga0116227, IMG submission 89693) | Host-associated microbial communities from peat moss isolated from Minnesota, USA - S1T2_Fb - Sphagnum magellanicum MG | ecosystem: Host-associated > Plants > Peat moss > Unclassified... | reverse complement strand
TTCTAACCAACTTGTTGGTTGGATTTGGATGCAGGACCGAATAACTAAGTAGCTTGTCCCTCTTCCTAGTCTAATCCCGGAGCTTTCAACACGCCCCTCTTACCCTTTTTAGTGCTGGAAGCTGGGAACGTGCCCCGAATCCCTCGAATTTCCGCAACTTGAGTGATCTGGCCACAACTTGGGGCTAACTAGGGACTTGGGAGCGCGTCAAGATATATGCCCTAAACTCAAAAAACTATACAAACTATACAAATTATATAATGTAAAATAAACAAATTTAAAAGAACATAAGAAAAAATTTAGAAACCAAAATTTAAAGGTTTTAAACTATAAATATTTATTGACTGAAAGAAAATACTTTAATCTTTAATAACAATCAAATAAATACAAAACCAAAAAAAAAGATTTGTCTTTTACCTTTGTGTGATTTCTTCAACCTAATTTTTTCCACTATCTTTGAAGAGGATATAGAATGCAATTCTATTAGTTCACATATGTGTAAACCTTAAAAATTTCCCCCCAAATTTAACCTACTTTAGGTTAATTACTATGCATTTGTGAAAAAATTATTAATTAATTTATGTGTCCCAACCCTAAACTTAAACCATAATCCAATGGTACATACTTATAATAATTACATGAAAATATGTATTGTAATGTCCATTCAATAATAAATTAGGTTAAAAAATTTAGTAAAATATGCATTAACTAAATCAAAATGGCTACAATTATGACATTGTTTCCACTATAGATTGTTTTTAATATTTACATATGGGGACCTATGTTTATCATCCATGAACTAGGGCAAACCTTAATAAATTGATAGGCAAGATTAAGGGTGGGGGATGGGGGTGAAAAAATTGAATAGGTAGTTAATTAAGTATTTGGCTATGTAAAAAACATAGATAGATAGGTAGTTAGGTAGATAGGCAAGTTAGTACATAAGAAACAAGTTACCTTATCAAGGTGACTAGGTTTGTAAAATACTTATATCAATAAGGTGGTTGTGTATGTAGGGTATGTAATTAATAAGGTAGCTAGGTTAGTAGGGTAGGTGGTTAGTATAGTAGCTAGGTCAATATGATAATTAGTTATTAGGGTAGCTATGTCAGTAGGGCATAATAAATAAGGTATCAAGGTTGGTGCTGTACTTATGAAGGTAGGAAAGTGAGCAAGGTGGCAAGTTAGGTCCAGGGGAAAAACGGTCAGGAACCAAAAAAGAAAAGAAAAGTACAGTGGTCAGCAACAAAAAGAAATGGACTGTGATGAACTCCATTTGCCGTTGAATGAAAAAACGCAACCGATCTAGTGGATAGAACGGCCAACTAGTGCATTGGTGGTTGCTGGTTCACTCTGCCCACAAAAAAAGATGATTGGAATTTTATGGGCACCAATTTGTTTGGACTGGTAGAAGAAGAATGGGGAAAGTTAAACAAATGTGTGGAATTCTTGGAAAATATCTTTGGAAACATGTGGGGGAACTTGAGAAACATGTTAGGAACATTGCTAAGAACATTGAAATCTAAAATAGTGGAAATCTCATTAAAAATTGAGGACGTCTTTAGGCCAAACATATAGGATAAAGTGTGGTGCTATTGGGAACATCTTGGGGAACCTGATGAAAACCCTTTGGGAACACCTTGAGAACAAAAAAAACAAAAAAACCACATCACACCTTTTGCAAAAGAGAAAAAGCCTTGGGCCACTTTGGGTCATGCATTTGCCTCATTGGCTAAGCAAAAAAATTATTCCTTCAATTGTTTGTCACCATTTTTTATTTAGGTTAATGGCATGGACATATAATTGGGGGGCTTATTTAGTTGCAATATCTCTTGTGAACCTCAATCCTAATTTTACCTCAATGTATGGTAGACTACTATAGATCACAAAAAATATATAATTGCAAATCTAAAAAATGAATTGACTTTTTTTTTAACATTCATTTTGTGAAGGCCCTTGCAAGCCACACTGGACAATATGAATGTCATAGTGGCATATATGTAATGTGGATATGATTCAAATAGAAAAATGTATTATAAAAATGAAGTTATCAATTTAAGGACATGGTTTGATATCATTAACTTGAATGTAGGTATTTTTTGATGTATAATTCATAAAATGTTATAAGGCATGGACATTAAAATGAGTATTAGAGATTTTATAGTTGACATAAAAAACATTCATATAAATTTTAAAATGGTCCAATAATTCATAGCTAAGGACTCAAATTTAATCCAAAAATATATTGATGAAAAACAAGTTTCAAAAATTTCACTGTGTCAATTCTATGTTACTTTTTATGGACTTTTTTTTGTCATTGAAAACATTTTTTTCTCCCAATTTCCATATTTAAAATTAAAAAAAGTATCTTATGCTAGACTTGTGCACATTTGTACAAAACAATGATTTCTAGGTCTGTTTTTTTTTAAATGAAAAAATAGCTTGAAATCAATGAGTTGTTCCTGCCTAACCACCTAATCATCTCAAGGCTTAACAAAAATACAAAAAAATGCTTCTCAAATAGATTTATGAGAACTTTTTTTTTCATCACTTTTTAATTCAGTAAACCTTGCACTAGCCCTAAAAATAAAGTCTAGACTTAAATTACAACTTATGAGAATAAGACATTGAACACAATTGCAAAAGAATCAAATTTCCTTATTTGAAAAACACATTTAACCAATTAACAAAAGCATGAATTTGGGACCAAAAGTGTTCTCATATTCAATTCACAACAAAATGTATTTCTAACAACTAGACACAATAAGTAAACATTAGAAGTTACCAACACTTCAAATCAATAATAGATAGATTCAAGACATATTTGCCCTTTTTGCTACTTCAAAACCTATACAAATATGCACTTGGATAAATATAAAAGATAGTGATGATGAAACAATAAACTATTTGTGTCCAATTAAGTGATAACTACTTTTGAAAGATCATTATTTCTTATGGCATTAAAAGATATCTAACAACCAATGTGCAAAGGAATAATCTAATGTATAGAACTTCAAAGGTGATGCATTGAATAATCACAATCAAGCCTAATTCAAGATATGAAAACATATATAGATTTGCAACAAAAAAATGGGGTTTTCTTTAACCCCCAACCATTGTTAGTTTGATTCACAATGGGTCTTTCACGTGGCATGTTTAGATCAATTTTTTATTTATTGGTGATATATAATTAAATTGTGACAATAAAAAAACTATTGTGAAATTTCAAGCTTGATACACTAGAAAAGCACATAGGGAATCAAAAAGCCACAAAAACATTGTTGCACCTTGAAGTGAAAAAATATGAAATCTACATGAACAAGAAATGTTGACATGCAATCCTTCCAGCAATCCATCCACCATTCTCAACAGTAGAAGATTATCTCATTGACATTGGCACCCACCCATAATACTGTCCTTACTTCCTGGGAGATTGCTTCTCAAGGTATAATTATGGTTGTCTTGACAAGGAATGGAAGGAAGGCAAGCATGAATTTTGTCATTCATTCTGCTACAAAATGGAATCTTGTTTTTGAAAAGAAATGAAATGTTACCTCTACAACCTCCTTCATGCTCTGATAACAATGTTCTACTTTGACCACAAAACCACTGCCTCATGCTCTCCAACCTGTATCACCATGACATCCACTTAACTAAGGATTACTTCATAGTCATTTTCACATAAATCTAGCAAATTTGGCAGTTCAAAGGCTTCACTGATATGTCAACCAGAACAATTAAACAAATTGTAGATGGCAATTTAAGCATGTTTCAAACATTTATTTGGACAAAGTGAAGTTTCAATCAAATGTCCTTTCATGTCACTGAACATTTTAAACAATCAAAAGCTCATACATAAGCAATTTGGGCTGGTTTCAAGACAGATTGGTTCTAGATTCCATAGTTGTGAAGAGACTCTTAACTGCCAGAATGCTCTTCTCTTGTGGTTGAGAATTCAAGAGAATCTTGGAAAGAGTGCTAGCTACTTTACTCATATTGGGTCTTGAGTTGGGATCAAGATCCACATTTTCCTTGGCCAGCTCTGTGGTCTTGAGTGCGTAGCCAAGAGGAGCAGAGTCTCCAAGCAAGGGATTCATCCACGCTCGTAGTCTTCTCCCTGGTTCCTTGCCTGCAAGGATGGAACTTATGACATCAGGGAGAAGAGTCTTCTTCAAAGTGTTTGTGCCAGTCTGATCTGCAGTCCGGCAGAAGCTCACCACCTCCTTGCCTGACATGATTTCCAACAAAATCACACCAAATGCAAACACATCAAGCTTTGGCATGATCAAACCACCAGCTTTCTCCTCTGGTGCCATGTACCCATTTGTCCCTGAAATCCGGATGCTGTGAGATTGTTTGAAAGTTGAGCACTGTAATTGGACTCCTCCTGGAAGTTGCATCACCCTTGTAGTAGAAGACTGTTGATGATCTGAGCCTCACAGCTCTCCACCAGTACTTGGTGTGCTCCTGCTGGAACCCTGACTCTCTGCTGCTGCTGCTGATGTACCCATCTGATCTTGAATTTTCACAACTCCAAAATACGCAATTTGAGCATGAAGTTAAGTGTCCAAGAGGATATTGCTACTTTTCAAGTGTTTGTGAATGAAGGGTCCTGCATATGTATGGTGATGGAGATACTCAAGTCCCTTGGCAACATCAAGGACCACTTGCAGCTTGCTTGTCCAAGTGGGAAGACCTGAAAATCCTGGAGAGTACTGACTGTGAAGGTGTTGTCACAGGTTTCCACTTGCAATAAACTCATAGACAAGATAAATCTGGTCATGTTGCACATTGCTGCAGCCACCGATGAGTTTCACAAGCTTTGTGTGATGTACACCACACAAGTTCTTCATCTCAGCAACAAAATCTGAGCCTCCTCCTCACGATCCCTTGTTGTTGTTGTTTTTGAGCACCATGACTGCTACATATATGCCATGAAGTGAACCCCGAAACACAGAATTGCCCATTTTCTTAGCAGGATGGAAATTCTTTGTTGCCATGCTCAGATACTTGAGTTTGAAAATGATAGCTCCATCTGACAGCATATCCTTGATGCCTAGCACCTGTTGCTGCTGCGATGATGTCACACTGCAGCTGCTACTGCTAGTGCTGTAATTCACAGAGGAGTCAACTTGTGAGGAGGACTCCTTTGACAAAGTCTGGCTAGAAATCATAGTTGTAGTGGTGGTGGTGGAGGTGGTGGTGCTCATGTTGCTGTTGCTGCTGTTGTCATGATCTGGCAGCTGCCACACTAAAGTTGCCTTAAGCTTACTTCTAAGACCAGCAGTACTGAAGACCATGAGCTGTTGCTGCTGCTGCTGGAAACATGAGCTTGCTGCTGCTGCTGCTGCAAGACTAGTAGAGTTGCAGGTACTTGATCTTAATGAACAGCAGTTGGGTGCAGCTGCGCTAGTCTGCTGCCGCTGCTGCTTTGAAGGGTTTTTTAAACCCTCCAATTCAATAATGTGCTCAAGTTTGTTGGCAACAATTTCCTGTAGAAATGGAAAAAGAAGAAACATAACAAACCCATTACTGAACAGAGGTTGCCATTAGATAGTAGCCACACCTGTTGCACATCTCATGCAAATGCCTCTGGTAACCCTCCATAAGCACGAGTAGCAAGGCGAGCATCGATGGCCCGAAAATCAAGGGGCCGAGCTACCATAAACGCATCTTACCAGTCCCATGGCCTTTCGGACCACCAATCAAAATAGAAAAAACTTCTCCTTTGTTTGCATCCACCACATGTCGCAGGACTTTGCAACCATGAAAGCAGCTTCATGATTCAACACGCAGCTGGTATCCAAAGCAACATCTGCACTAGTTCTATTCTACACCATTCCCTTATCCAATGATAGTAAACATACTGCATCCAACATATAAGCCACACCAGAACCACATCATCACTTTCTACAGCAACAATTGTAGCAGCTGCCTCAAACAGCACACCACCATCTCGTTGAAGACATCTAATGAATCTTTTGCGCTCCTCTGGTCTCGATCCACTGGGATTGCCACTTTTTTTACCTTGAATAAAAGCGACCAGGTACTGATGAGCAAGTTCAGGCCATGTCACCTCATTCACAGGGAGATCACCCCCAAACTCTGAGCCCTGAGAGGAGCAAGAGCTCTGCTCCCTGCCATCACAGGTGGAGGAACACGATAATGATGATGAGGAGGAGGCCGCTAACGGCAGCAAGTCCTCCTTCTTCACACATTGTTCTTCAGGCAGGAAGACACCAACAACAACCCTCTGCCTTTTCTTGTGCCGCAGCAGCTTGTTGATCCAGCAGCGAGAGTGTGGAGTGTGTAGCAGCCATGACTTGCAGCTTGCCAGTAGTCGTCGCAGCAGCAATAGCAGTAGCAACGGTGCCGGAAGAAGCAGCAGATGGGCACTGCTGCATGTAGCTGGAGAAGGATGAGAGATTGCATCAACGGCTAATTTCAAAACCCAGAAAGCCGCCACTAGCCCTCTCTTCTTAAAAACTCTGAATTTTCCCGCTTAATCCACTTACTGTATCCACACTCTGAATAAGGAAAAAAACCCGTTTCAATCTAAGCAGTCTAAACATTTTTATAAGGTAAAAGTTGCAAAAGTTGGATCGAATACGACAGTCCCTGTCCCTGTGGGCGCAGGGCCCAACAAAGTAGGAGATGCTCCATGATGTTCTTAAAAAATTGGAGATAGCTGGTGAACATTCCTGGAAATGCGAGACCAAGCGAACTCTACATCATTCCGTAGTCTCGACTCTCCCGAGTCTCCACGACCGCCCAGAGCCAGTAAATGGGAGGACCCACCAGCCCACTTACTACCAAACTGGCAAGAACTTAATATATGTGGATAAAGCTGATTTGATGACGCTCTATATCTATCTTATCAGATGCATCACGCCAGTTAGTGAAATTTCTCTCTTTTGCAAGCCAACCCAAAAACACATTAGCATAGAGAGGTATGTGCAAGGTATGTGCATCATCATACCCAGGATGGGGGCAAAGGATATACTTTTTTTATAAAAGTGAGACTTGTTCCGAAACTTTACTAAATCCAACTTGTCCCTTTAAGTCTCTGGCAGCAAACAGAAGTGCAATCTGGCAAAGAGTATTAAAATCCTACCCAAAGTACCAATCTTTTTTTTCTGCAGCACAGTAAAGCAAAGTGATCTAGAAAAAACGTGATGCTCGTGCGAGAATTTAGGGTTTTCAATTGAGAGAGAGAGAGAGAGAGATGCCTGAGAAGAGGCTAAAAAGCTCAACCAAAATCTCCAAAGCAAAAACCCACTGAATCCATTGTGCTTTCTGAAAGCGCAGGACCAACAAAGTGCAACTTGGTGGTGGGGTTCTGTGTTGTTTACTAAAGTGGGACCCTCTCAAAGCGTAAGGGTGAATGGATAACTACTTGAGTGCGTCACGCTTCTTTTGTTTTCTTTGACTTGTGGAGCAGTGGTGGGATTTTAAGTGATTGAGTGTAGGAGGGCGGATTTGTTTGCAGCTTCTGTTTGCAGGATTTTTTTAAGAAGTGGAGATCTGGAGAGAGAAATGCTTGTGGGATAATACTGGTAGTGTTCCATTTTGGGCTAGTGGGTATGATCAGTTGTGGCAGCAACAGGGGATGGGGTACGCGCATGATGGCAGCAGTAGTAGCGGTTGTCCCGCCACAGGCAGCAGGAGGCGTTGCAGCTGTTGTGCCCATGAAAGAGGCAAGCTTCGCACCAAGCAAGGTTCAAAGTCAGCTTGTCCTGATGCGCCATGGTAATAATCAAAGCAACAAACTTGCAGTGCTCTACTATTGTTCTTGTCCTTCTCTTGTTGTTGTTGTTGTTGTTCTCGGTTTCCTTATTGTCCCTTGCTTTCTTTGGAGTTCATCCTGCATCACTTATGTCTCCAAGTTCCTGGAAGAAGACCTTGTTTGAACTTGGATTGACCACCCGATTTTCCAAAGCATATGCTTCGCTCCAGGAGATGCAACAAAAGTTGTCACTTTTACAATCTGGCGGTGATACGCCTTGGTTTATGATGTCATTTACCTACTACATAAGCATACTTAGAAATCTGATCTTTGTACTCTGCTGGGGATTGTTGGAAGCTTGTGAGAATTTCTCTGATTCTATACTTGTTGAGGGTTGTAAGGGCCAGAATTAGAATCAAATCAGAGTACTACTTTGGAAGCTGAATTGTCTTTGCAAAATGCTCCAGAACCTAGAATAACTTCTAAGGAGATGGTGTGGGGTTTCTGACTTTGTTGGATGCAGGTGAAAGTATGTGGAACGATTTGAAGCTCTTCACAGGGTACAAACTCTAAACCTTACCTTAAAACCTGATCCGATTGAGATGTCTATCTGGAGCTTGCAAAAACCTTTTGATATCAAGGTTGGTCCTACTGATGGGATTGAAGGTAGCAATCATTGTCATGTAGGAAACTGACCTGCATCTCTTCTGCAAATTCCTCATCCTGGTTCAAACTCCAAACCTCCTAGGGTCTTATGATGACAGCCTCTTCTCAATTGGTTTGGTTTCTTTGGTTTGTTATAGGGTTAGGTTTTCACAGTAGTGGCACTAGTTAGAGGTTTTATTGGTTTTATAATTCGTCTGGGATGCACAACTTTGTTATACTTTTGATGATGAGGTTGTGAATTGGTTTGAACCAAAGTAAGAAATGAATTATGCTTTTGCTTATGAGGTTGTGTATTGGTTTGGATCAAAGCAAACATTGAACTCCAGTTTTTGCTCATGTTGCATGATTTTTGCAGGGATGTTGATATTCCACTCACAGAGAAGGGAGTAATGGATGCCCTTGCAGGAGGGCGTGCTATCAGTAAAATTGATTTTGATATTATCTTTACCAGTCGACTTGTGCGCTCCAAACAAACTGCTCTCATAGCCATGACCCAGGTGAGGACTTCTTTTTGCAGTACTTCAGGTTTGAGTGTCTGCCGCTTTTGATTATTGAAAGAGCATTTTATGATTTCTGCAAACTGGGTAGTTAGTAAACTTGTTTTTCAGCAATACATGTATGTGTGTAACATGAAAAGAGTTTTAGGAGTTACTGCATCATCATCAGAAGATAATTTAGGGTTGAGAGCTGTGTTTCTGGCTGGTTAGTTGTGTTCTTGTAGTGTGCTAATGTGTCTTAGTTTTGGTATCGCAGAGCAGTTTCAAGAAGGTACCGGTGCTTGTGCGGGGTGGCTTCTATGGCAAAGGTAAGACTGGTGATGAAAACCGTATCCGGCTGAGGGATGCAGCGGCAAAGGCGTTAGAGACAGCATCATGTCGAATGGTGCCTGTATATGCTGACCCTGCTCTAAATGAGCGCTGCTATGGTGATCTGCAGGTAAACAAATGTATATATTCTGCATGTCAATTCAGATTTGGAGGCAGATTCTTAATCCCGAATACAAACAAGGTTGGACAAGCATGCCTAAGTGAAGAGTGTTGTGTTGAAAATCAAGTCAAAGATTCTGTAACTTGTTCTTCTGACAGGGTATGAGCAAAGAAGCAGCTGCTCGTGAGTTTGGGGAGGAGACAGTGACCAAGTGGCGTAGAAGTGCTGACACTCGACCTCCAAAAGGAGAGAGCTTGCAAGTGAGATTCATTGCTCCGTGCTGAGCACTGCCTCTTGCCAATGTGGTGCATGGGGTCTTCTGTGGTTTCCATGATTAGTTGTTCTGGATCTGCAACCCTGTGAAAATGGACCACCATCTTTTGCCAATGTGACATATGGTCCCTTTATGACTTTCATGATTAATTGTTCTTGATCTGCAACTCTATGAAAGTGATGTCAATTGTCAGGTATACTCTAAGGAGATGACTTATGATCTCTTTGCAGGATACATATGGCAGGACTGTTGGGTTCTTTAATTCGACTATTGAGCCTCGCTTGAAAGAGAGCCGTAATGTACTCCTTGTTGCACATGGAAATGTGTTGCGTTGTATAATCTCCCATCTTTCAGGCCTCTCTGAACTTGAGATGCTACGCCTACAGGTGTGCTCCTTCTCTTGGTATAAAAGCTCATCAATTTCTTGCAAATCCTAACTTCCAACTACCATGACAAATTTCACCTACATTTTCGAGCATGAGAAATGCTGGAGCTTGGGACTCTATTACCACAATAACATCCAGATGAATAAAAAGTTCCACTGTTTAAAGGATGAAAGTGTATCAGTAGTGTGTGAAGACTAATCCTGCATGGTACTACAGTAAAATAGATTCTGCCTTCATTAAGGTACCAAGAATTCTGTAATCAGAAAGTAATGTGTCATGCATGTCTCTCAAACATTAGTTGAAGACCAAATGACTTTTTGTGGTTTGAACATGACCCAGAGTCCAGACTGCTTTCTCAGTTGTTTTGATCAGAGAAGGTTTGCGTTGTGGCAATTGTCTGTTTGAATGTATCCCCTCTTGAGCTATGCAAAGAGGCTGGTTGGGTTATTGAATTGAACCACCCCTTTGTTTGTGCAGGTTTTAACAGCATTACCATATGCGTATGCATACAATGGAAGTATTTTTGCTGAATGTTGTGTTCTTCCAACTGTAGATCAAGGCCATACACCACGCCAAGACCTTCCACTGGGTATCACCTCTGGATTGAAGAAGGGAGAAATCGACTCCCTGATATAGTCAATTTCTCTTCATTTACCTATTTTTACAATCAAATGAGTTTAGATTATATATATCTCTCCATAGCCTTCACAGGCCTCCTGTTTGCAACTGGTACTTCAATGAGGGAGTGCTGTAGAGGAGAGTGACAAGTAGGACACACATACATCAGAGTTTGTGATGGATAGAAACTGGCCCCTCTCTCAAATTATGATTTGTTTGGAAACAAGAAGCATGGCTGTGTTCCCTCATGATTTTTGTTCTCTTCTTCTCTTCTCAACTCAACTCCTTGTACTTCTGCCTGTGAGCTCCTTTCCCCTGCTACCACCACTAATAGCTGAGAACCTCAAAGGAATTGCAAACAACAAGTTCTCTCTCTGAACTATGAGCTAAATAATCTTGCTGCTCTTAACCCCTAATTCTCATGGAAGATTGCCTTGAGGGATGTACTTGAAATTTGGCTTGAAACATGGCAACTAGGATGCTGAAAGTGATCTGGCACCCAGCTGAAGAAACTGGGTCTGTCTTCTTGTTCACTTGCACTGGATTTGTAGGACTCAATTTCGTGGGATGACCTTTCACTGCAGTCTTCTTCAATGTGATATCCTATTTTCCTGCCAACGATAAGAGGTTGAATTTCTTCAAAGGACATACAAAAATGTTGAACAGTATAAGCGATTTCCCTAACTGTCAACCCAACTCCATCTCTGCCAAGTGCCAACCAGCATTGTGGGAAAATTGGGGTGGAATTTATGAAAATTCCTCAGATTGTCTTTTCTTCCCCTTCACCATCTGTTGGACTGAAAAAGAGCCAACAAGGGGAAATTGATTGCCAGAGAATCGATGAAAAAACAGGAAACCTAAAGTAAAAGATGGAGAGAATAATGTGTGTTTTTAATAAATGGCAAGTGAGTGGGAAAAAAGCCCATAACTTGTTCATAGAAAAGTGTAGACAAGGAGTATCCGTGGCAATGTCCATAGCTAGCTTTCATGCAGATCCTCTCAGCTAGAACTTTTGGATCAAAGTGGTGCCTACTCTCTATCAAGAGAGCTATTTTGGCTTATGCACTGAAACATTGCAAATTCCCCTCTCTGCGTTTTCGTAAATGGTTTTTGTGTCCTGTTCAGGCACTTTTGCAAGCGTTTTCCCAGGCGGGATAGGTAGTTTTTTAGTGTCATTTAAAAAAATCAACAACTCCTAATGCAATTGAAATGTGAATCGGGGGTTTTAAAACCACAATGCGATTGAAGTGTGAATCTTGGGTTTGAAAACCACAATCTTATATATTAAAGCTACAGTGTCTATCTGTCTGTCCGAGCAGTTTCCAGGCACTGCCCAGACAAACAGGCCGACACCACTATGGTGTCACACTTGGTGCCCGGACCTTTGTTTTTTGTGATAATTATTACCCAACTGACAGGGGGAGGGCCAGCACGGGTGATGGGGGCCAACAGGGGGGGGTCAACACGGGCGGGGGAGGGACGGGCGGAAAAGGACCGGGTGAGAGGGGCCAGCACGAGCCATGGGGGGGGGCACATGCAAGGAAGGACCAGGTGGGGGGAAGCTCAACGGGTGCATTATGCACTAGGTTCACACTAGTTTTATTTAATTGCAACATGGTACTATTAGTTGGAAATCCATTAGATGAATGTTAATGTCATTCTAGTCCAACTTTTGTCATCCATGATGATCCATGTAATTGTTACAATGACTTACA
>Ga0116227_10014090_pt1 | contig 12312 bp, 13 predicted proteins | sample S1TSphgellanicum_FD_89693 | JGI IMG/M metagenome (GOLD analysis project Ga0116227, IMG submission 89693) | Host-associated microbial communities from peat moss isolated from Minnesota, USA - S1T2_Fb - Sphagnum magellanicum MG | ecosystem: Host-associated > Plants > Peat moss > Unclassified... | reverse complement strand
TGAGACGGACGTGACTACGCCTCCGGATACCGTGAAGACCCCCGTCGCGCCAGAGCCGCCGCCGCCTGAAAAGCCCAGCGCGAAATTGCCGTTCGTGTAGCTGGACCCGCCGGACAGAAGCGTGATGAAGCTGACCGGGTTGTTATCGAGCGTCGCGCGCAAGATCGGCGTGCTGTCGGTGCCGCCGCCGGAGAACGCGACTTGCGGCGTTTCACCCGGTAGATAGCCGCTGCCGGGACTGACGACATCCAGCGCCACGACCGAACCTTCCGCGATCACCGGCGTCAGCACCACGCCTGACCCGGAGCCGCCATACACCACATACGTCGGAACCGAGTTATAGCCTGAGCCTCCTGCCGTGATCGCGGACAACTGCACGGGGCCGATGCTGCCGGATGAATAAAGGTTTGACCCATCCCATATCCAGTAGTCGTTCGGCGTGTTGTTATTTCCGATCAGGAGATATTGCGCGCCGGACTGGCAGCACGCCGGTTTCTGGCCGTTCGCTGAATTGTAGAACGTTCCGGCCGCCGCCGAGATGTTGGTCACAGAGCCGGACGTATCGACCTGCACCGCCGTCCCGTCGCTCAAAAACACCGCGCAGTAATATTTCGGACCAATGTTGAACCAGAAGAAATACACGATGGTCGCGCCTGACGCGGTGTAGAGCGCGGACCCCGCATCCCACAGCGTGCGCAGCGCGCCGTTGCCAGTGATGAGGAAATTCTCTTGCCAATAAAACTCCGCGTCGTCCATCGCGAGGCGGGAGTCTTCCTGGTTCATTCCCTTGAAGGGGAACGAAGTCCATGCTTTCCAGCCCTCGGGCAAGCCCAACGACTGTTGCGCTCGCTGCGATAATTGCTGGACGCGATCGGAGCCGGACATTTGCTAGATCGCCAGCGGGTATCTCGATGGGACTTTCCCGCGATCTGCCGCCCCACGATTGAGCCCGCACATATCGGCCCAACGCCCATACATCAATTGCGCTTGCCCATTGCGCTGGCTGGCCTCGTAGCACTTGCCCGCAGCGTAATACTGGATCGCGTTGCGAAACGGCGAGGGGATCAACTCGGGGTCGCTATCGGTATAAATCGGCGCGGGCTGCACAAGGCACTGCCACTCCATCTCGTTCGATCCCTGCGGCACAGGAAACAGGTAGACTTGCCCGTTCTCCCCCGCGTTGAGCACCGAGAAAACGGACGGATAGGTCGTCACGAGGATCTGGTTCGCGCGCAGTTGCGACTGGAACTCCTCCCATGGCATCCAATCAAGCGACGGGCGGAACGCGCCGCCCCAGGACACCGAGACTGTCACCACGTCGATGATGCCCTTCGCGCCGCCGTATTGCGCCTTGAGATACGGGTTGGCGAACCCCTGAAAGGGGTAGCACTCCTGGCCGTTGATCGTCTGAAACGTGCTGTTTGGGTTCTGGCCGGGGATCGCGCCGCCGACAATCGCCGTGCCCGCCTGCGCCCCGGTCCCGAAGGGCGGAGTGCCTGCGACAAGGACTTCGATGCAGCCGGTCAGCTCGGCCGTCGTCTCGCGCGCTTCGTTGATGTAGGAGATCAGCGTATTCAGCGGGACGAAAAGCCCCTGCGTGTCGCGGATGATCGCCTGGGTCTGGTCAATGTATCGCTGGAGCACCGAGCGGCACCGTTACCGCTGAACCATCGTCAAGCTGGACGATGAGGTTTGACCCGGACAGGAAGTAGCTTGCAATGGCCCGCCCCTCCGGCGCGGTGAATATAACCTCTGGCGCGCTCCAACTCAGCGTGTCGTGAACGGCGCTCCACTCCAACTGCGCGGAGCGCCCATCGTCGGCCACGATCAGTTGTTCTGGATGTAGAGGTAGTCGTTCTGCCCGCCGACGCCGAAGGTGAGCGTTGCCACGGTGGTCGAGAGGCCGCCGATGATCAGCGCATTCAGGTTCGTGGTGTTGCCCATGAAGTGACCGCCGAACTGAAGCACCTGGCCCGCCGCGACGATCGCGTTGGAGGTGATCGCCCCGGTGATGTTGGCGTCGGCCGTGCGGACCAAATTCAACTGGCTGTCCGGGTTGGTGTAGGCCGAGGCGAAGGTCGGCTGGCCATAGCCCTGGGTCAGCACGCGGACGTTGCCGTTGTAGCCCGCGCCGCCCGCCGTCACGGCGTAGGAGGTGATCGTCCAGTCCATCAGCACCACAGCCGCGGCGTTCGAGCCGCCACCGCCGGAGAAGGACAGCGTGGGGGTGGTGCCGCTGGTGATCGCCGAGCCATGGTTGGTGCAGATAACCGCAGTCACCGTTTGCGCGCCAGTCAGCGACGCGGTGCAGACCGCGCCCGCGCCGGTCGTGTCACGCGGGTCGTTGATGACCGAAATCTGCGGCGCGGTGATGTAGCCCGCGCCCTGGTTGGTCACGGTCACGGTGCTCACCGCGCCGGCCGAGAGGGTGCAGTAGGCCGTCGCCGGAATGCCCGGAGCCGGCGGGGCCTGGATCGAGATGATCGGGGGGTAGGTGTAGTTCGAGCCGCCCGTGACCACCGTGATCGTGGTGGAGATGACGTTGCCCATGATCGCGGTCCACACCGAGCCGCCCGCCGATGCGGTCACCGTCGGCGCGGAAGTGTAGCCGGCCCCGGCGTTGGTCAGCAGCGCGGCGACGGCGCAGCCGGTCTGGTTCGCGACGCGGTAGTTGGTGCCGTCGCTGTCCACCTGGATGTAGTTCCCGCCGTCCGAACCGATCGGACGCCAAATCTGCGCCACCGGATCGAGAAGCTGGACCGAGCAATACGGCCCGTGCCGCAGCGAGTAGGTGCCGGACGGGATGCTGAAGACCGAGCCGGCCTCCAGCACAAACCCGTTGGTCCCGATCTGATTGAGCGGGAGAGCGACGCCAACACCACCAAAACGAATGGCCATCGGTCAGTTTCCTTACTGAAGCGGCGCGCCGGCAAACGCCGTCGGCGACGCGGGATACGGAGGCGGCGTGGGCGGACCATTCCAGCCGGGCGCCTGAATGCCGGTGAAGTGCGCGCCGCTGGATGGCTTCATGCAGCACATATCCAGCCCAGCGACGAGCACGCCGATCGAGGCCAACTGGCCCTGCGGGATCAGGCTCTCGAAGCCGGTGAAGAAAAACTCCAGCGACGGATGCATGAACATCGCCAGATACTTGGAGTTGATGACATACATCTCGCCAACCGGGCAGAACGGGTCGGCAAAGATCGGCGTGTCCAGCACGCGGATTGCACGGAAGCCGGCGTTCACCACGCTGTCGCGCGCGTAGATCGACCGCGGCGTGGTCTGGAACAGTTCGGACGACATGAAATCGGCCATCAGCGTGGCCCAGTTCGTCGGGTTCATCACCACGAAATCGCCGGCCTCGCCGCCCGCGCCGGCCATTACCTTCGTGAGCGCGGTCGCCACCCCGACGCGGTTCGCGATGGTCGCGCTGTTCGGATAATACTGGCCCTGCCAGAACTGGTTGGTGGAGCGGTTGATGCCGCCATAGGTCGGCACGTTGGTGCCGTTGTCGTAGGCCGCCACGAGGCTGTCGAGCGCCAGATTGTTCTGCGTGTAGGAGTAGAGCGCCGTCGCCAGCGATTGCTTCATCACCGTGCCCGCGTCCGCGCACACCGCGCGCAGCTTGGGGATCACGACTTCGGACGACTGCACGACCGCCTCGAACCCGAAGAAGCCGATCGGGACCATGCCGGCCTTTAGGTTGAAGGTGGCGTTCTGGATGGCGACCTGATCCTGCGGGATCTGGAAATCGCCCGCGAAACCGCCCCACTGGAACGAGACGAAGGACGATCCCTGGACCGGGAAGGTGATCTGCCCGACGCCGCCCATCGCGCTCTGCGTGTTGGCCAGCAGGAGCGAAAGCAGCGGGTGCGCCTGGTAGACCTGCACGAACACAGAGGGGATGAAGGCGCGGCGCGTGATGGCGGCAAGCTGCTGGCCGGTGAGACCACCGGGAACGATGCCTGTGCCGAGAGCGTTAAGGGAGCCAGACATCTACCAGTTCCTTCTCAGGCGAGGCTCGAGTCGGCGAGGATTTTGCGCACCTCGCCGTCGAATGCCGTCCGCCAGTTGTCGTGAAAGCCCTTGAACTCTTCGGACTTGCTCTGCGTCCCGTAGACATCCAGCGTGCCGGGGAACGTGTTGTTGCCGGCAACCGGCGCGGGCTTGGGCACGCTCTCGGCGATGAACGCCGCGGCGGCCTCCACGTCGGGATTGTTCTGCTCGCGCATGCGCTCCATGACCTTCGTCATCGTCGCTTCGTCGAAGCCATGCTTGCGCTGCGCCTTGGTCAGCCGCTCCATCAGCTTGGCCTCGCGATCATGCTCGGCGCGCGCGGCTCTCTCTTCCTCCGCCTGCTTCTTGAGTGCGGCCAACTCTTCCCGCGTGGTCGCCAGTTCGTCCTGGATCGGCTTCGTGTAGAGGGCGGCGATCTCCGAGCGCTCGAACTTCGCTTCGGGGTTCACCCTCTTGATCAGCCGCTCGGCTTCGAGCGCCGTGTCCGGCGTGCCGAGCAACTTGTCCAGTAACGCGGCGCTCCGCTGGTAAACGTCAGCGGTCGCCTTCGGCAACGTTACTTGATCATTGTCGGGAGGCATCAGCTATCAGCCCCGCTTCATCGATCGTTGGTCGCCGACATGCTCGATGCCGCGCGCGTTCGCCACGCCGCCCTTCGGCATCGAGGCCGGGTTCGCGCCGATGTCCATGCCCGCCATCGGCACCTTGATGCGGATGGGGTCATCCTCGTTGATGGTGGAGACGTAGGGGGTGAACGGACCCTGCTTGTCGTTGGTCGCCATCGTCGTTCTCCTTACGCTGCCGCCGCCATGTCGCCGCCACCGGCGGGCGCCGCTGGCTGCATGGCTGGGGGTTGGTTGGCCTGGGGCATCATCCGCTGAAGCATCGCCATCTGGCTGTCCTGCGGGTTGGCACGAAGCGCCTGAAGCAACGTCTGCACGGTGGTCTGTGCTTGCTCCTTCGCCTGTCCGAGATGCTTGTCGAGATCGCTGGCAACCTTCATCGCTGCGGTGTGCAGCGGCATGCCGAGCGGAATGGCCGGCAACGCTTCAAGGATAAGCTTGTGCGCTGCGACCAGCTTCTGCACCGCCGCCGAAATGTTGCCGGGGTTCGATTGCGGAATGCTGGCGGGGCCGAGGTTGCTTTGCGGTGCCGCGAGCGGCCGGGGCATTCCGCCGGGCGTCATGCCGGGCGGCAGACCTCCCTGCGGCACTCCGGCTGGCATCGTGGGCGGCAAGGCTCCCGACATTGCAACTCCTATGGGGCCGGCGCGCCACGGGGAGCAACGCGCCGGGTTGAAGGGCCTACTTGCGGCGGCCCTTGCGATGCATCTTGCGGAAGCGGATCACTTGCGCTTCCCCTTGCGATGGCCGCGCTTGAAACGAACCATGAGCTTGCTCCTGTCTTGCAGTGTGGCCCCGAGAGCGACCCACCGGGGGTTCCGGAAGCCCGAAACGCGCCGAACCTAATCCGCGAAATTAGGTTTGGTCAACAACTCCTTGATCGTGTGTCAGAAAGTCCGGTTGATGTGGTGCGTTTGTGGTGTTAATATTCACCACATGAACGCACCCATCAGGCAATCCGTTACGCTCACCCCGCCGCAATTTGCGTTCCTGTCGAGCGAAGCAAAGCGGCTTGGGATCACGGTTTCAGAGTTGATCAGAAGGATCGTGGACGACTACAGGGAGCCCCGCCCGCGTGTCGGCTAAAAAACGAAACCGTGCGCGTTTAACGGCTAAAAAGTATCTCGCCGCTGCCGCCGATCCCACACTCAAGGCGATCTGCGAAGTTCTGAAAAGCGGTAGAGACCTTGATGGGGAAATGCTCGATTACGCCCGAGCCCATCAAGTGGAATTGCGACGAGCCTTTTGCGTCCTGCGCGTATCAGCCGAAATCGTTGACGATAAAGTTTCCCGAACTACTGGTCGGCCTCCTGGTATGCCGCCAGCTTTGCGCGCCGCCATGAATGAAGCCTTACCGGAAGGGCAGCCATACAAGCGAGCACCGCGCAGAATAGCCGACACCGGATCATCTCCCGACGGCTCAAAGATACCGGCATGGTCGTTCTACAGAACGGAAACGTGGAAGCGCCTAAGATACAGGGCGCTGCGTGACTCAAACGGGCGCTGCATGTGCTGCGGAGCCGCCGCTATCGACGGCGCTACGCTCCGTGTTGACCACATCAAACCCATCAGCAAAGCGCCTCATCTCAAGGCCGACCCCGATAACCTGCAAGTGCTTTGTAATGACTGCAATTGGGGGAAAGGAAGTGACGACGAGACCGATTGGCGACTAGGGCCAGTGTTTGAACTGGGTCGCAAGTGATCAATGCGCGGCCGGACGCCCCTTCTTCGCGCCGGTCAGCAACTCGGGATGCTGGCGGATAAGCTCGGCCTTCTCGATATCCGACCGCTCGATATCTTCGAGGATCGCGTCTGCGTTGGCCGGCGCGGTCGCTTCCACCAGCCGCTTCGGCGGCATCGCGCCGCGCTGGTTGAGCGCAAAGGCGAGTTCGCGCGCTTCCTGCCGGAACGCGGGGCTCTGCGAATGGCCATCCGTCGTGACCTTCGCGTTGTCCGCAAGGTGGTGAAACTGGAACGTGACCGGCTGCATTCCCGGCGCCGGCGGTTCGAGCGCGGGGTTCGGATCGCGGTCAACCTCAAGGCTCTTGATGCCAGGCATCAGCCACGCGGTCATCGGCGTGGTGTCCTTCGCTTTGAGAATGTCGAGCCCCAGCGCGCCGACTTCTTCGATCGAGCGTTCCAGCATGAGCGACGGGTCTTTGTGCCGCGCCGCGCCGGTCCGCAACAGGCCCTCAAAGTGCCCCTGGCTGCGCACGCTCCCCTCGCCCTCGCCGCGCGTTGCCGCCGGGAAACCTCCGGCCAGATCAAACATCGCGTTCAACTCGTGGAAGCTGCGCCAAAGGTCGCCGGGGATTTCTTTCTGCAAGTCCTGGATTTTGGCGTTCGGGTTGCCATCGGTCCAATAACCGCCAGGCCGGTTGAGTTTCGCGTAGGCGTTCGCATTGATCGATGTGGAACCCGACATGAAGCGCGGCGGGTCTTCCTCTTTCCGCAGCATGTTGCTGATGCCGTCGATGCGGCGGTTGATCGAACGCTGCAACAGCGCCACGCCCGCCACGGCGGAGTAGCCCCAGAAGTAGGCGTCCATTCGGTAGGGGCAGAACTCGATAAATGGATGCCGCCCCTTGAGCGGGTTTTCTTCATCGCCGGTCGATTTGAACTGCTCGGAGAAAGCGTTAAACCGCGCCTCGCCGCCGAAGACGATCGTATCTCCGACCATCGATATCGTCGCCCAATCTTCGCGATACGTGTCCCAGACCCACAGTTCATCGTAGGGGATCAACTTCTCGATCACGTCCGCACGCAACGTCGGCTGCGGTGCCAAAAGCCAGTTCGCCACTCCGCCAGATTGGTTCTGCGGATTGCCCGCCGCTTGATACGGATAAAGGCCGCCAACCTGCATCTGCTTGAGCACCGTGTATTGATCCGGTGCCTCGCCGCCTCGCTGTTGCTGCGAGTATTTATCGACCTCCTTCATCAATTCGTTGATCCTGGCGTCCGGCAGGTTCGCGTTGAGAAGCAGATCCATGAACCGCGAGCGCGTATAGAACGTGGTATGGACGAACGCCTCTTGGCGCTTCAGATCGGTGATATCGGGGCGCAGCACGCCGAACGTCTCGGGCTGGATCAGGTAAGGGTCAAACCCCTGGCGCGACCAATTCAGCTTCAGGAAGGTCTTGCCCTTGATCAGCGACCACAGCACGGCATCGCGGCAGGCGGTGTCCACGTCGCCCGAGCGAATGTGGGAAAGCAAGATCGGCGCGGCGGTTGCGGCCTTGGCGCGCTCGGCGGGGCTGACCTGGCCGTAGTAGTCGATGGCAAACCGCAGATCGGCTGGCGAGTAAAGGAACGAGAGAAGATCGAGAATGTAATCCTGCACGCGCAGGAACGTCTGCGGCACGCCGTCTTCGGACCCGACAAGGAACAGATTGCGGTAGGCGACGCCGCGCTGAATGCGCTCCGACCGATCGGATGAGCATTGCGCGATGACAGTTTGTGCCCACTTGGCGAGGCCGCGCGAGGGGATACGCATGCGCGGAACCTATCACCCGACGCGAACGCCGGGCAATAAGTCGTTGGAAGCTGGTGTCCGGTGCAGAGATTTGAACTTGCGACCTGCCCCTTACAAGGAGGCTGCTCTACCAACTGAGCTAACCGGGCATCAGTCTCCAGCAATCGTTATATGCGGGGGGACGGCGCTTTGCCCAGCTTGCCCGGCCCGGTGGATAGGCATGATCGCCTCGTCTGCCTTCGCGCCGACGCGGTTCGGGTAGGGGTTCACAGCGCCGGCCGCCGCCTGTCCCGCGCGCTCGCCGTAGATCGGGGATAGGTCAACCTTCCCCATCGTCTTGCGCTTCGCCTGGGGCTTGCCGGTGCCCCAGAAGTTATCGGCCATCTGTTGCAAGTTCGGTGGCAGCTTCGGCGCGCTGTTTTCGCCCTCGCGCGCCTGCGTATTGATGTCGGTCAGCCCTGCGTTCGCCGCGCCGACTTCCCATGCCATGTCGGTGGCCTTGGCGATGATGCTGCCGCCGATCGACGGTGCCTTGCCCTCGGACGGGTCAAAGCCAACGTCCGCCATGAAGCTCTCTTTCGACTTGCCGCCGCATTTCTTGCGCGGGCACTTCGGCGCTTTGACCTTGTTCGGGTCCGGCGTCAGGCGATCAACGTGGAATTGATTGCCGCAGGTCCGGCACCTGAATAGGTGACGCCATCTTGCCTTGGCCTCTTTCACGCCAGCACCATTCCCGGCAGTATCTCGGTCTGTCGTTGCCGCCAAAAAACGGGGTCAAACGGCAACCGCTCGCGCGTCATCGGGTCGCACCACATCGAGATCGGCTTCCACACCATACGCCCGTCCGGCCCGTTCACGCGCTGGCGCGTAATCCGATGCGCCGCAAGATGCCACGCCGATTCTTCGTTCTCCGCCCGGACTTCGATGATTGTCCCGTCGAAAGGCGCGCTGTCCATCGTCATCACCAGCGGGGGGTCGTTCGGCTCCTCGGGCTCTACAGCGTCCGCGTCTTCCGGTTCCAACTCAACGTCGACGACCGGCGGTTCCTCCGCCATCCGCATCGGCGGCTCCTTCGGAGCCTTAATCCGGGGTTCAGCCATAGTGCAGCCTCCATTCCGAGACCACCTGTATCGCGTGGTCTATGCTCTTAGGAAGTTCCTGTTCCGTGATGACATACACAACGTCCGGCTCGTCTTTAATCTGCACGAATGCTATGCGCAAATGGTCATAGGCCAACAGATTGCATTCATCGTGCGCGACGAAGCGATTGGCCGGGTCCGCCTCCCACGTGGGCTTTATCTCGCGAACGGGGAGACGATCTATCATACCCCCTCCAATTCCCCGCACTGGATCGGGATGTCCAGGATCGTGATCGGATGCCCCGGCAACAGTCCGTAGGATAGCATCTCGTGTTCGAGCTTCCGGTATGTGTCGCGGTCCAGATACCAACAAACCGGATGCGCGCCGCCGTGTTCGTCGATCGCCTTCGATATCTCAAATGTCAGTTCGCGCAGCAACTTTGACTGCGGTTTCGGGCGCGGCCAAATGCCGTAAGACATCCGCTTGGTCATTCCAGCCCTCGCGCTTCCATGAACGTCACCGGCGGCGGCGGAGGGTCTGCCGCCTGCTCGTTTATCGAAGTGAAAAGCGCATAGGTTCTGCGGTTCAACAGTTCCGCGATTGGAGACATTTTCCCGGCGACGCGCTGTTCATGTCCTTCCCAAGTTATCCCCTGCGCAATCAGGCCGCCTCGAACGTTCTCGATCCACGTCATGTTGGCGAGCGCGGCGGCAAACACGCGGTCGTCCTTGTTACGCCCTGACGCAGAAATGTCGGAGCCTTCCTGCCGCACGTCGGACATTTCCTTGAGCAGAGCGCGCGACCGCACTCTCAACTGATTGGTCACGAAGCTGTCGCGCAACTGGTTCATCATGCGGAACTTGATGTCGTGGCTGACCATCGTGTTGTAGGCATAACCGGGTCCGGGAGCGTCCGGCCGCCGATAGATATGCCAGTTCGCAAGAGAAAGGAAGTCTCCCGGATCACCATACCTGTTGATGTAGTAGTCCTGCCGGGACCGCTCGCGAAGATGCTGGAACTCTTGCATCAGCACTTTGCCGGGTCCGCCGGTCAGGTCGATATTGATCCGGCAGTTTTTGTAGCGTCCTGCGAGGTAGGCGAGCACCCACGCGCATTGACGCGTATCGACGTTGTAATCGGCATATTCGGCGACTTGCACCAGCTTATCGGCGAATGCGCGCCATATTGATATCGCGTGGTTATCTTTATTGTCATTACGCCCGAACGCGGGATCGCACCCGATGATGTATTCTCCACCGTCTACGTTGTCCTCCCAAATTCGGAGCGTGGTGAGATTGTAGTCTGTCGGATTGTCGATCTCTACCAAGCGGGAGTTATTGAAATCCTCGCCAAGAAAGAACGAATACGCCCAGAAACCGAACTCATGTTTCGTCGGCTTCTCGCCGGGCGCTAGGTTCGCCATCGCCTTCTCGTGCGCGTCGATCGTTTCCTGTCTTTCGGCCATCATCTGATTGATGACGCGCGTCTGGAAGAATGACATCCCGCTTTCAACAAACGCCTCGCTGGCGAATGAGGGCTGGTTCTGCGCCCTGTCCGCTTCGCTCTGAGTGCGTTTTGATTTGTGCCACCGCAGCCAAGCAAGCTGTTCCTTAGTGATCGTGACGCCGTACTCCTTGGCGACGATGTTCATCATCTCGTATTCGTCGCCGGTCAGCGGGGCGGTGCCGTAAAGTTCAAACCTTTTATCGGTCTCGCGTATGACGTGATGCGGGTTTGACCACCACCCAACGAATATTGCCTTTGTGGTGAACGGATCGCGGAGGGCTTCTTCCCACATTGATTTCCAATGGTTCGGCCCAAAGGCGGTGCTCTCAAAGATGTAGAGACGGTTCGGATTGACTTCGGAAAGCGTTGCCTCGAAGGACGCAAGGCCGGACTCCTGCCCGTATTTCGCAACTTCAGACAGCCACGCTACGGTGTAGCCGCGGCTTTCACCCCATGTCTTTTTTGACTTGCCCGCCACGAGAAAGTCCAGGGATGACCCGTTTGAAAACTCCATACGCGAACGGTTTGACCGAGTAAGAGCAAACGACTTGCCCATCAGCGGCGCAAGGCTTCGCACGATGTTGCCTATCTTCGCGCGTATATCCTCTCGGTTTTCTTCGTTGTCGATAACAGCCGCGCCGATGGTGTGAGGGTGCAGCGCAAGCCAGAACACAAGAATGGCCTGCGTGATGGTGGAGACGCCGAGCTGCCGGGACTTGAGGATCACAAACTTGCGCACGTCCGCTTCGAGACCGGAGCAAATCTGTTCGAGCACCATTTCCTGCGAAGGCCAAAGCTTTAGCTTGACGCCGGCTTCCTCAATATCAGATGGGGCGTCTTTGCTCTGGATGCGCACGCTCCCAAGATACTTCTTGAACACCGGGAGCCATGCGGTTGGCTTCTTCGCGGTCACGCCGCCGCCCTCCGCTGGACCCTCGCAGCCAGTTCCGCCGCGACTTCCTTGACCACCAGAGGCCACGTATTATGCGCGGCCTGGCGGAAGATACGCATGGACGGATACCACGGCGTGGTGGTGCCGGTAGCGCCCCATCTCCAGCACGAATCGTAGCGCGAGAGCATAAGCGTTTCTTTACCGAGCGACGCCGCCAGATGCGCGACCGCAGTATCCACCGTAACCACAAGATCGCAGCACAGGATGCACGCCGCCGTGTCCGCAAAATCAATGAACTCTGTGCTCTCCTGTTGGAGAACGACGCTCATCACGCCCTCAACGTCGGTGATCGGCTTGAACACGCCCCACGGAATACTGCGGCGCAGATCGGTAGCGTGCGCCTGGGGATCGTGCGGCCGCGAGCCGCCGTGGTGGCAGATACCGACTTTCAACACGTCGCGATGCCCAAGCCGTTCCTGCCAGCGTTGCAGGTCAACGGGATCAATCGTGAGCCGAGCCGGGGGCGGGCATGTGTCCTGCGTCGTGCCGAAGATCATCGGCTGGCTCATCAGGGATGCCTCGATATCGAAGCCGTCCGCGTCTAGGTGATCGGACACTACTTGCGCGCCGAGACCTTCTAGAACCCGGACCATCATCGGCGGGACGTTGAGTACGACTTCGCGGGCGCGCGCGACGACAAGCGGCACATACCGGGCGAAATG
>Ga0116227_10014089_pt1 | contig 12313 bp, 11 predicted proteins | sample S1TSphgellanicum_FD_89693 | JGI IMG/M metagenome (GOLD analysis project Ga0116227, IMG submission 89693) | Host-associated microbial communities from peat moss isolated from Minnesota, USA - S1T2_Fb - Sphagnum magellanicum MG | ecosystem: Host-associated > Plants > Peat moss > Unclassified... | reverse complement strand
TTTCTTTTTTTTTTTTTTATTTTTTTTTTTTTAATTCTTTTAAATAAAAAACTTTCAATTTATTCATATTGTGTTTTTTTTTTTTTTTTTAATTTAATTAATTTAATTATATTTTGAGTAGCCCTAGAATTTTACCATTTGCATCAATTTTAGACCCCATTGAAATAAATAAATAAAAGTATTTAACTTTTGTGCATCAATGTGAATCTTTATCCCTATTTGTAAAAGAACTGGCCCAGATTTTCCCTTTGTATAATTTGTACGTCCAACAAGACGTTACAACTGACGTAAAGCACTGTGGTCGCTTTTTGGCCTTGCCTACAAGGCAAGGATATTTATTGTGTTTAGATTCATTATAGAGTTATAATATAGCTTAAGGGATTTTGGCCCCCCCTAGGTAATAATAATAATAATAATAATAATAGGTCTATTTATTTTTATATGAGGATTTTTGAAACATGATATTTTTGGCTTGTGTTGAAACTTGAGTTTAGTTAAATAGAGTTATAATAATATCTTGAAGGATATTTTGGTTTTTTTGTTTTAGAGGACTTTTTTTGGTAGAAGATTATATTTTATTTTGCATGGTGAAATATTTGAGTTTTTGTAATTCTTCTTCTTTTGCCTTAAGATAATACATTTTTTTAATGTAAATGGCAAGGCCACAATGTGACACACACCCCTTGTTTTTGTTTTTTTAGTGTAAACTTTGATCCCTCAAATGCATTGAAAAAGTTCTTGCTTTTTATTATTATTATTATTATTATTAAATTAAATTTTGATTTGAAAAATATTCACTTTTTGGGCCAATGGTCTTTATTATCCCTAAATATTCTTTTTCTTTTCCCTTTTTTCTTATTGGGGGCATCAAACTTTCAAACAAATTCTTTCTTTCTTTCAAATTTGTTTTTTCTTTCAATTCTTTCTTTCTTTCTTTCTTTCTGTCAATTTGTGCATCAAATTTCAACAGCAGAACAAGAATTGGGTCGCCAAGACAGCCCAGCCTGAAACCCAATCGCAGCCGTTAGTTGGTCGCTACGCAAAGTACCCGCACCCGTCAGATCGGATTTCGAAGATCATGAACTGTCCACGTCCCATTCGACGGAGATCACGAGGATTCCGCGTGCCTTCACCTCTGATTGGCCGGAGATCACGAAGTGTGCGCATTTCCTGGTATTTGATTGATCGGAGATCCCGAGGTACGGTACTGGCACATCATTGGGGAGATTGCATTTTACCCCACGTTGTCATTGGTTAGGGAGCGGGCAGCCCAATAAAAAGAAAAAAAATGGGACCGTGCGGTGGACCCCCCCCCCCGGCCGCACGGTCGTCGCGAGTTGCGCGCTCCCCGCGCTTTCATCGCTCGTTGGCGGCCAGGCCTCCTCTCGTCTGCGAGTTCTGGAACTCGTCGTGTCCGTCCGGGTACCAAACGCGGAATTTGAGCGGCCGACAGGAATGCAAATAAAGCAGCCGAGCTGCTCCTGCATTTTGAACCAGGACTGACGAGATTGGTAATGGGTTGACGGAAAACCACCCAAAAAAAAAAGGCACCAAAACTGTGGTCTTTCTTTGAAGGGTTTGCGCATTTGTGCTCTTTTTAGTTTGCTGAGAGAATGTGCAGTGGCGGCGCCTGTGTGTGGTTGTTGTTGTTGTTGCAAACGTCAAGAGATTTAGAAAGGATTTTGTAGAGAGAAGAGAAAGGATAAGAGTCGAAGACGAATTGTGTGTATTGAATTGTATTGTGCATGTATGTATGTAGGAAGAAGAAGAAGAAGAAGAAGAAGAAGAAGAGAAGATTGAAGAATCCGTGGTGTAGGAGCAGGAGCTCCATTCATTGCGACGCGGTTGAATCATAGAAGTTAAGCAAAAAATGGGGGCGACTTTCGCTGATGATGATGATCATGAGCGAACTCGTTGCGGTAATGTGTTGGAGCGGGCGCCAAGTGCGAAGCCACCGTTCACCATTGGGCAACTGCGGAAGGCGATTCCGCCGCACTGCTTCCAGAGGTCAGTGCTCAGGTCGTCGTCGTACCTGGCGTTGGATCTGGCCTTGATCGCTGTTTTCTTTTACGCCACTCGCTACATCTTGCTGTTGGAGAAGAACAACAACAACTGGGGTGGCGACGCGCTGGGATGGACCATGTGGGCGGTGTACTGGACGTTGCAAGGATGTGTTGCCACGGGAGTCTGGGTGATAGCTCACGAATGCGGTCACCATGCTTTCAGTGACTACCAGTGGCTGGACGACACTGTAGGATTTCTCCTGCACTCTTGTCTGTTGGTGCCGTATTTCTCCTGGAAGTATTCTCACAGGCGTCATCACAGCAACACGGGTAGCGTCGATCGCGATGAGGTTTTCGTTCCCAAGAAGAAGAAGGAGATTGCTGCTGCAGCAGCAGGAGGATGGGGAGTGACAGAATACCTTCAGCACCCACTGGGTCGGATCTTGATGATCGCTCTCATGCTTCTGTTAGGATGGCCTCTCTATCTGATTTGCAACGTTTCAGGGAGAAAATACCCGCGGTTTGCATCGCATTTTGATCCCAACAGTCCTATCTACAGCAGAAGAGAGCAGCTGCAAATCGTCATCAGTGACTTGGGATTGTTGCTAGCCGGGATTGGTCTTTACCGCCTCGGAACTGCTTACGGTTTCCTTTGGCTCTTCAAAGTGTATGGAGTTCCGCTCCTGATTGTCAACATGTTTCTTGTCCTCATTACATTTTTGCAGCACACGCATCCGGCTTTGCCTCATTACGAAGATGCAGAATGGGACTGGCTTCGTGGAGCTCTCGCCACAGTGGATCGCGACTACGGCATTCTCAACTCCGTGTTTCATCATATCGTAGATACCCATGTTGCACATCACATGTTTTCCACCATGCCGCATTACCATGCCATGGAAGCCACTAAGGCCATGAAGCCCATCCTTGGTAGATACTATCAGTTTGACAGCACGCCAGTGCCGCTCGCCCTCTACAGGGATTTCAAAGAATGCATCTACGTGGAGGCTGATGGTGATGGTGGTGATGGAGTCCTTTGGTTCAGTGCTAAACTGACCCAAGCTTCTTGATCTGTGGAGGGTAGAACAAACCCCACAAAAACCTTGCAAGATTCGGTCTCTCTTTCAGTGACATGAAAGAACATCCTGGGGATGGCCTACAGAGATAGAGAGATGGGTCACTGCCTGTTAATTCTCATTTTTTTTCTTCTGAAGACCCAAAACCCTTCAAATGTTGAAGGATTTTGTTTGATTCACAGACATGAGATTTGGGCTAAGTCTTGATGATGCTAGCTAGTTAGTCTGGCTCTTAGAGGAGGCAGGCAGGCAGGCAGGCTTCTGAGCAGAAGAGAGCTGACATTGCAGGCTTACCGCCGGAACAGGAAGGACATCAGAACTTTGGTGGCAGGAGGCATATAAGTCTTTCTACAACAGTTATATAGTAATAAAAAGAAGGAAAATGCTTTGGAAGTGTTGAGGTCTGCTAATAACATCAAATTTATGGAGAGAACACATGATGTGAAGTGCATTGTGAATGTTAGAGTGGGTCTCACAAAATTCAGATGAAGAGCTTCAGTCTTCTTTGTAGTGACAAAACTTTGAAGCTGCAGTGCTGCTCCCCCAAGGAAGAGATGGTCTCAGAAGGATATTGTCTGTCTTAGAGTATCTCTCCCACCCAGTTTGTTGAATTTCCAGTAGGCATCATGAGAAATGCTCTAACGCAGTGTGTTTTGGAATTAAGTCATTTGCACCAACACATTTTGACCTTGTTTTGACTTGGATTGATTGATCCTCTGGGTGCGGTGCTCAACCAAGCTGTTTCAAAGTCAAAAACACCCCAAAATGTCACACTTTCCTCCACCCTTTTGTGCATGCAAACGTGTCACACTTTCCTCCACTCTTGTGTGGATGCGATACTTGGATTTGTCCCTCCTAATTGGTTATTGTGATATCAATTGGCCAAAACTCTTCATGTACAACTTAACACACTTTCCTCCACTCTTGTGTGGATGTGATACTTGGATTTGTACCTTCTAATTGGTTACTATGATATCAATTGGCCAAAACTCTTCATGTACAACTTAGCAGTGTTCAAAGATGCTGATCTGATTTGGAAACAAAGTCTCCCTACATTGAATGCAATTTGTGTTCATGCTTCTGGCAGTAACCTTTCTTTTTGCATTTTGAGTGACTCTTTGACCTAACATAATGATGTTTTGATGAAAACTGATGTCAAATATATAGTTCAAATGACATTTCCATCGATAATCCCATGTTGTCATCCATTTCTGCTAGTGCACCCTCCAATCAATTGTTTTGGCAAAGTTGTTGATTTCTGATGTCTTCTTTCTCCTCTTTATTTCAAACTCTTTGTTGTCATGCTTGCAATTTGCTTAGGTTTAAGGTTTCTGAATTGCAGCTTGTTTGAGGAAAACAATTCAACTCTTCAACCAAAACTTTGAATTTTCTTCAAGGCAAACCATATTGTGAGGAATATATTTGTTTTGGTCAGCAGGTACCTGAAACATATGATGAGAATGTTGATAGTATGCAGCGCGAAACTGTCTGAGCTGTGGTCCAATCTTCTTCCATGCCTCAAGAAAACTGAGACATGGAAGAAATCAGCACAACTGAAGCCAGTAGCACAGCTCAGACTGTACAGTTTTGTTGTCTTCATGAACGGAACCCATGGTACATATGCAGGGTTGATTACCCTTGACTTTGAACCCTAAAGACAGGACATTGGAAGACTTCTGGACTTTAAGAAATCAAGCTAACATTGTGGGAAGTTCCTCTTCAGGCAAGTGCACGCTTGCCAGCCCCCATATTGCTGTGCTGGAAAAGCAATGTGCAAACCTAAGTCATAGCACCCCTCCTTCCACATCTGCCATGTCAGGCTTCATGATCCCTACCAGTTTCCAGCCTCCCATTCCTGCCTTATCAAATGCCTGCCATTACAAATACATGCATCAGGGAAAGCCTTTAAAGGATCGATCATCCCAATCACTGCTACACAGGAGATTAAGAATTGAGCCTGCAACCCAAGTCACCATGGACAACCAAACCTTTATCTGTAATACAGAGACATTCAAGAGTCATGTGAACATTTGTACCAGACGCATCAACTTGATAGCCACAACTAGTAGCTTTCCCACATGCTGATCATGAACCAAACTGATATGGAGTGCTTGAGAGCAGCCAATTTTATGGGACCCAAAATTTCATAAGAGTTGAAGATGTTCATTTCCTTGGTGCTTACTTCTTGCCAGGAGCTGCCAGGAGCCTCAAGTAGTGCAGCATTTGCAGTCTTTAATTCAACAGAGACACCAGAAAGCAAGCTTGCCGCCTCCTCCCAACCTCTATTATGCCCCATGCACCTGCATACCCACATTCATGACCACAGCAGTTCAAAATCAAAATCACTACTTTGTGCACAATCTGTAATAACAAGGATTGTTGGCCAGAGCCTCACAGTACTTCAAAGCAAAATGGTTAAGACATGCAAAACTCTTGTAGCTTAAGAGGAAAATAAATAAATTCTATCACAGAACAAGAGCATACATGACAGTGGTGACATCATCACTGGAGTACTTGAGGATGCTCTCTTGCAAGTGCTGGGCAGTTTGTCCATCCATAGCTGCAATGGAATAAAAGCTTCCCAGAAATCGCACTGCAGCTTCTCTTAAGTCACTCACATGAGCCTGCATTATGTCTAACGTTTCACGTGTCCGTACAGCATCACTGCATATTGCCCGGATGCCTCTCTTCAATTCAGGGATCTCAGAAAAGCACAATCTGGAAGAATACATTTCAAGAACTTTCTACAAAAGCATGGGTGGGTACTGAAATCCTGAAAATAATGACAAATGGTGATGACATTGGAAACCTGCAGAGGATCAGCCCTGGAGACCAGCCTTGTTGCTCCAGTTTGTTTGCAATGTTTGCCGCTGCCTGGCGTCCCCTCTTGCTCAATGGCCTCTCATGATCTGTCATAGACCTCAAAAGAATATATCAAGAAGCAGATTATAGTTGCCACCCATCGTTCACAGCAGAAAAAAGATGAACCCCTAGCTTACTTGCCATTGAAACTCTAAAAGTCTGAGGCACAGACCTAATTCTCAGAGAGACGCACCATCCAAAACCCAAAAGGGTTTGCACGCAGTCACAAGGAGCTAATGGACCAGATCCGGTATTGCAAAGGCCATCCAACATGGGCTTCCTTCTTCCACATGCAGAAAGGGTTTAGGGATTAGGGTTTAGGAAGCTGGAACCTTTCAAAGACCGGTCTGACCATGAGCTTTTGGCATGGCGAAGAAGAATCAATCGTCTTTTGCCAAGCTCCTTGGGTCGCAACCTCCCGCCGCTCACTATGTTTTCTGTCGTCGTCGTATACGCAACTCTCAAGTGCTGCTTGGTTGTTGTCTGGAAGCCTTGTTGTGGATATCCGAATTTGCCGTTAGAGCGTAGATCACTTCCACTCCTCCTGCTCCTCCTCGTCCTCAGTTCATCATCCGTTTCACAAAACAAAGACTGCAATAATGCTGCTGAACCTAGTAGCTTTCTACATTCAAACCGAATCGAGTTTTTTGGCTGCGACGATGCAAATCTGTCACATTCTGTGATCTTCGTCCGATGGTGAAAACAAGAAATGGTTGACCATGAGACACCATCTCCCACAACACATGTCACCACCATTTCGGCGCTTGAAAGCTACTGCACTATTCAGGTAGTACGCCTTTTCTCTCAAACTCTAGTAGTGTACACAGGACATACACAACCTTCGTCACAGACCAGATCCGATCGATTCCTTCAGAAAACTGTGTTGGGAATCGAGAACCTTAGCACCACCAGGGGACGCTTCTCTCTCTCTCTCTCTCTCACAAAAACAAATAGACAATGGAGATATAGGTTCGGAAGAGGTTCGGAAATGAAGATATCTTCGACCTTGAAGCTCAGGCATGGAAGCTCTACTTGTAAAAGAATTATGTCTGTAAAGATTTCGTGCAGAATTTTTTCCTGTGCCATCCATGCTCATCAGGATACAAAGTAGGCCCAAAAAAACAGCTTGGTTATTGGGCTTTTTTCTTTTCTTTTTGCAGGACTCCAAGAAATAGGTATGTCTTCAGGTATTCCCATGCACAAGAAGATTTCAAAGTCAAGGCTGCAAGAACTTAACTTTGGATGTCCACATAGGTACTCAAGAAGACTTACTTCTTAGTCAAGACACTGACTCAGAGAGGAGAATTCTTTGGCATGGACAAACACACTGTTCAACACCAAACTCTTGCGTCTGATGAGGTCTGCATAACTGCAACTAATCACATCTGACAGGCTGCTACTTCAAAAACAAAGACTTTTAAGAATTGAAGAGCAGAGATTGAACCAGACAATTCTGGGAGGATGCTTTAATTATATCACCACAATTTCTAGCAGGATTGCCCTGTTTCCAATTGAGGATTAAGTAAAAAGAGACAACCCACTGCAGCATTGGCTCAGTGGTTTGACATGTCTTAAATTGAGAATAAAAACAGCAGGTATGCACCTCAAACTAGAGCTCTACTACTCATATAAACTCTTATTGGCAAGAGATGACCCTCATGAATCACAATAACTTTACAGTCACCTGAAGGTTCCTACAGGTCAGCAAGATTGAAATACAACAGCTTGAAGAATGCTGCAGACTTCCCAATGGGATTGGAGATACAAAGAGAGAAAGGAGAATCAAAGCTGAAGAAACAGACTGGGTTGTGCAGAACCCATTGAATTTGGTAGACCTGAGGCCTGAGGTGTGGAGGGTGAATCTATAGGTTGCAAATTCAAATCTGGTGGAGGCTTTGAGCTTGGATTTTGTTGAAGAGAGATAGACTTTGGCAAGGAGTGAGACTTAGAGGGTTCATAATTCACTACACCTCCTATCTGCAGATGCAATGGTTGTGCTGAGTTTCCCTTCTGACTGTTGTGGTCCTGCTTCTGAGAGTTATGAAGTGGTTGCAGGGTTGGGGTAGGAACCAAATTCTGTGCCACAGCATGCCCTACGTTGGAATGCAAACCATAGGAAGGCATATTTGTGTACATTTGTGGTTGAACATGAGGCCGTGGTGCTTGAGAAAGGTGCACATTACTCTGCAGCTTCACTCTGGCATTCACTCTGGCATTTGCTTCCGCCTGTAACAGACCAAGACTACGGGCTTGGGACTTACTAACATCATCTAACCCAGTGTTCATGCCTGCTGATGATGGAACTGTTTGCACTGCAGTACTGTACACAAATGTTGGGGTTCCTTGTGTTGTGGCACTAGTCCATCTTGCTGAGACACCATTTCCCATTCCTGATGAACTTTGGAAACCCATGCCTGAGGATGCTTGTGTAACATACTGATTAGCTGGTGCCTGGGAGCGCCATACAGGCATGTCAGTGCCCTTGTTTTGCTCCACTAGCTGCCCTGTCTGCACCACCCTTTCAGGCATCACCTCCTCTTTAACAATATCAGATGCACTGGCCACTGCCTGCTTCACTTGTGACATGGGCTGACTTAGAGACCCTGATGCAATCATTGCTCTTGTTACTGTGGTCAATAAAGAATCTATTGAAGTTGAAGTTGGAGCAGAAGCACACACTATAGGGGCTTGAGACACTTTCGGGATTGTCATGAGGGAAGTTGCTATCAGGGCATGGGAGCCAGTAGTTGAGACTCCAATAACACCAGAGGGTGATGGTGTTGACACAGATCTATGGTTATTCACAGCTGGTACTGCAGCTTTCACTTCAGCAGTTCTCGTAGTCAGAACAGGTGGTGTCAAAACAGTGCCAGGTGGGGCCTCAAGGTGACCAACCCAACCCCGCCCAAAAGGCACACCTGAGGGTAGAACCCTCTGTATCCTCTTAGATGCAATATTCCAGCCCTCAAAACCCAAATTCACAGAGAATCGAGATAGGCTTTTTGCATATGCGTGCTCCATTTGATAACCTGTCTGTAACAGCCAAAATGGAATCCCATAAAAAATTCTCAGACTCCTCATTCTACACCAAAAAGTTCACAAAACCTGGCTTGACAACATGACGTTATACAAATGTGAAAGTGACACACAACATTCAACAAACAACTCTTCAACTATTTGAAGCATATGCTTACTGGCACAAGGTGATGGAGCTCTCCACCAACTCCGGCAAGTGGTGGCCCCTGACCATGGGCTGGAAGATTACGTGGCCTGTAAGTGCTCCTATGGTACTCATCAGTTGATAAAGGCCTTCGTCCATCCTTTGATGAAACTGGCTTGAGAGCTGGTCAAGTACACAAATAAACGTGAAAAAAACTTCCTTCCTGAGCAGCAAGCAAGAATATGGTAGCATGTTGAGTGGAAATGACCAAGATTAACTGTCTGCTAGAAAACAATGAGACAACAACAGAGGAAATCCCATCAAAGATGTCCCACAAAAAGGTTAAGACTCACAAGGTTCATCCAACAAATCAGCATGAAGGGCTTCAGATTCCAAGCCACCACTCCTAAGTGATTGCATAGCCCAATCAGACTCATCCCCAGCAACACTGCCTGATCGATCTGAAGGAGCAGCTTTTTTTGAATGACCAGCTGCAGCTTTGTTTGACCAAGCTGCATCCTCACCCTCAGTAGCTAAAGTGGCCCCTGATGCATAGTCAGAGTTTGCAGGCTCAATTGCAGCTTTGAATGCTGCATTTGTCCTCCAGGTTCTCTTTGCTGCATGGGGGAGTCTCTTCTGTGGCATGGATTTGACACTCTCTGGGAATCCTACCTGTGTGGCAACAACATCCAGAGCCTTGTGTGCTGCATCCTGTATTGACCGTGCCTGGACAAAATTTTATTTTTCATCAGTCATCCATTGCATGCAGGTTTGAGGGCACATTGACCTAGTTTAAATGTGCAACAGCTAGGTTGCAGACAACCAAAACTTCGTACACAGTGAAAATGCATCATACCTGTTTGTAGTATACAGTATCTGGGGCATTGTACCGCATGGCATTGCTGCAAATGAGCAAAATATCCTTCTGCAAAACCCATTGAAAAATCAGTTGGGTTATGATTGCCAGACCTACAAGATCCTGATGGAGCAGAGACAGAGACCACTGAACGATGAAGATATCTAGCCAGTCTACTTTTTGACATCATTGCAGGGCCAACAGAGGCAAAACAGCAGGAGCTGGAATCACCTCAAACAGATTCAAAGTCACATAAACCCCTTTGTTTATTTTTTTGCGCATTGTGCCAAAGTCCATGGGCTCCTTTATCACCTCATAATAATCTGGAACCTGCAAGAAAAGCCATGCCTGAATAGCATATCAGAAAATTTGGTCAGGCATGACCTACTTCAATTTGCCTGACCCAGACCAAACATGTTCAGCATTATCTTGAAAGTATTGCAAAACAATCAGGATCCTATCCTTATATCTGCATCTCTATGAAATTGAAATCAGTTCTGTAATCAAACTACCCTAAAAGTGGAGAAGTGCATACACAATAACTAAATTTCAGGAGAATCTAGAAATCTCCATATTCAGATTAAGAAGGACAGAACAAGTATAAAACATTTCCTTTGAAGTCAAAGAAAACTTTGAGATAAGGGCTCAAAGAACCAGGAAGAAGGAACAAGGCCAGAACAAAAACAAGTATCTGAGCTGTCTGGATATGCAGGTAAGGAACACATACAAGGCTGGAGTCAACCGGTTCTGAAAATACTCCATATGTGTCCTTTCTGGAGATTGCAGACACAAGCAAGCCACAACTGCAGGTAAGGCATGCCATCTTTACAGGAGTATAGCTGACACTCAACCATAACGAAGATAACAGCCAAATCAAGCACAACAGAAATTTCCTGTAATTACTTTACAAGAACTCAGGTGCTTGAATATGGGTTTGACATTAAGCAGGCCTGCAACATTGAAAAAGCTTAGCATATTAGATTCTTACTTCTTCAGCTTTTCGAGAACACCTTCCAGAACCTTTTTTGCAGGCGGTGCCGTGGCAGATTGCACATGTGTAGATAGCCCTGGAAGCAACAGGGAATCTTAAGAGTCACAACTTAGAGTTTCCTCTCTAACAGGATTGCATGCATCCAACAGGGCAGGGAGGTGAAAAAGCTCTAGCTCTAGGACAGAAAAAAGAAACTTCACCACTAACCTGCTGTATAGCCTGAGACCACCTCTCCATTTGATGGCCTCTCCTTCTTTGGCTGTTCAAAGAAGTGGTACAACCCAATTAGACCAAACTAGTAGCAACAACCCTCCCAATACTCCAGATCTGACCCTCAAATATTGGATTCTTCCATGACCTCCCCAAGCAATAAGGAGCTGCCTGGAACAAATCTATTGATGATGAAAGTGAACACTTCCAGTAATCTAGAGCAAACAGCTGGTATCACTATGCCATTCAAACAACTGCCACTTGGGAAAGCATGATAAGGAGACATGTATGTGCTCCAGATCACACTTTCCATGTTTGCCATAAAAGAAGCAAAAGCACGAAGCAGTATCTAGAAAGCAACTTAAGATGATTGGGAAAATAGAAAAGAAGACAAACTGGAATGGTTGCCCTGGATAGATATATTTCTCTTACACGTCTCCATGTAAGGCAGGCAGCGCAATATATTATTCCTTCATCATTCCAAGACAGAAATAAAAAAGAAGATATCCACGGCAACGAGGGTTATAACTTGTAACTACCTAAAGAGGTTGCAAAACCCAAAGCGAACGAACATTTTGGACACTGCCCTACGTCATGTGGGAACATGACAAGGGCTCGCTAGGGTTTTGAGTTATGGTAGTGGGAGGGAGGGTGTGTTAGAGGGTGGGACGTGTGAGTGTGTGTGTGCGCGCACCTCAGCGACTAGTACGCCGTCTCCTTCTAGCAACGCCTTGAACTTGCGCTTCTTGGGAGGGGTCGTCAAGCGCTGCTTGATGGTAGTTGTGTTGGCAATCTTGGCAGTCGTCTCTTCTGATGGCACCGTCTTCTGCGGCATGGCTGTTGCTGTGGTTGTTGTTGCCGCTGGTGGAGCAGCGGCAGCGGCAGGGGCCGCTGCTGCTGCTGCCACCGATGACTGCTGTTGTGGAGAGTCTTCATCCGGAAGCGACGCCGCACGAGGCGCAGCGGGAATAGACGACCGTACCTTGGTGGAAGTTGTTGGCGATGGCAGAGAACGCCGTCTTGGCAACTTCACAACTAACCTGAGCCTGTGCTTCTTGTCCTTGTCCGCCATCGACACTTTCCCTTCCGCCCTGCCCCCCCCCCCCCCCCCCCCCCCCCCCCCCCCCCCCCCCCCCAAAAAAAACCCCCCCCCCCCCC